>Ga0209081_1002594_pt1 | contig 10450 bp, 8 predicted proteins | sample GOMGulsemesocosm_4_FD_184636 | JGI IMG/M metagenome (GOLD analysis project Ga0209081, IMG submission 184636) | Methane-oxidizing microbial communities from mesocosms in the Gulf of Mexico - GOM15B Gulf of Mexico (SPAdes) (version 2) | ecosystem: Environmental > Aquatic > Marine > Cold seeps... | reverse complement strand
GCTGTTTAATTTTTTTAGGCTTTTTTGCCTTCAAAGGTTTAATTGCTCTAGATTCACCTAATTCATTCACAGGAATAAATTTTTCTAATACTTTGCGCTCTATGTGTTGCTGAATAACATGCTCAATATCCCATAACAAGTTTAATTCATCGTTACACACTAAAGAAACAGCTTGTCCTGTATTACCAGCACGAGCGGTTCTACCAATACGATGAACATAATCCTCAGGTACATTAGGTAAATCAAAATTAACGACATTAGGTAATAAGTCGATGTCTATACCACGAGCAGCAATATCAGTTGCTACTAAAACTTGTACACGGCCATCTTTAAAAGAAGCTAATGCTTTAGTACGAGCCCCTTGACTTTTATTGCCATGAATAGCAGCTGCGGTTAAACCTTCTGCTTCGAGATGGCGAGTCAGCTTATTAGCGCCATGTTTGGTTTTGGTAAATACCAAGACTTGTTGCCAATTATTTTCTTTAATTAAATGAGTAAGTACCGCAGGTTTGCGTTTTTTATCGACAGCAGTTAACCATTGGGTAACTTTTTCAGCCGTAGAGTTTTCAGGGCTAACTGAAATTTCTAGTGGATTGTAGACTAAGCCTTTTGCTAGAGCGCGAATATCGGGTGAAAAAGTCGCTGAAAAAAGTAAGTTTTGACGTTGTTTAGGCAATAAAGCAATAATTTTTTTAATATCACGAATAAAACCCATATCAAGCATGCGGTCTGCTTCATCAAGAATAAGTACTTCTAGCTGAGAAAACTTCACTGCATTTTGATTATACAAATCCATTAACCGCCCAGGCGTTGCTACTAAAACATCAACACCTTGCCTAAGTCGCATCATTTGTGGATTGATTTTAACACCACCAAATACCACCGTTGAATGTAAGTTTAAATACTTACCATAAGTAGCAACACTATCACTTACTTGCGCCGCAAGTTCACGCGTTGGCGTTAACACTAAGGCTCGAACATTGTTGGCACCAACTTTGATACCTTTATTACTACTTAAACGTTGCAATAACGGCAAGGTGAAGCCAGCGGTTTTACCCGTACCTGTTTGCGCAGCAGCCATAACATCAACACCCGAGATAACGGCAGGAATAGCTTGTGCTTGGATAGGCGAAGGTGTGTCATAACCTTGATCACGAACCGCTTTTAAGAGTGGCTCTGACAAACCTAAATCAGTAAAGTTTATTTTGGTCTTGCACTCGTCGGTATCGGTCGTGGTAGTTGTCATGAATGATCTCTTGCAATAAAGTTGCGACTTACAGCGAGTTACGAACAACGAGTCTCTGCTAGCGGCAACGGGATAGTTAGGGCGTGCAGCATACAGTATGCTTACTGAAATTGGTATAACTGTAGTGTAAAAATAAATAGCGGTGTAAAGTAATTACTGCTGAAATAAAAATAAAGCCGAACAACAAATAGTGCTCGGCTCGTAACGTTTAATTGAATACTCGTACAGAACTTTTTGTTACGGCATTGTCATTTCGTCTTGCTCTGCGCCTTCTTTTTCAATCACTTCAGGAATTAAGTCTTCACGAGAAACCCCTAACGATAATGCCACTAATGAAGCCACATAAATTGAAGAATAAGTACCTACAAACACACCAAATAATAATGCGGTTGCAAAACCATGAATTAGCGCACCGCCTTTAAAAAATAAGGCTGCTAAAACTAATATTGTGGTTATCGAGGTAATAAAAGTACGGCTTAGCGTTTGTGTTAATGAAATATTAATAATTTCTTCTGGCAAAGTATCACGTATTTTTCGAAAGTTTTCACGAATACGATCTGACACCACAATAGTATCGTTGAGTGAGTAACCTATAACAGCCAAAATTGCGGCTAATACAGTTAAATCAAACTCTAAACCTAAAATAGAGAAAAGGCCTAAGGTTAATAATACATCATGAAAAAGTGCTACGACAGAACCAATAGCAAAACGCCATTCAAAACGAAAAGCGACATAAACAAGAATACAGATTAGCGCTGTTAACATAGCTAAACCACCTTGCTCTGCTAATTCGTCACCAACACTTGCGCCAACAAACTCTATACGACGCATATCAATTTTTTGACCTGTACCGTTTTCAAGTATTGAGAGTATTTCATTGCCAAGCATTTCAGCTTTAACACCTTCACGTAAACCAAGGCGAATCACAACATCACGACTACTGCCATAAAATTGTACTTTGGCATCATTGTGATCGTTGTCTTGCATGAGTTTACGTAACTTTTGTAAGTCAGCTGCTTGCTCAAAGCCCACTTCAATCAGTGTTCCGCCAGTAAAATCCAAGCCAAAGTTAAGCTTATTCACCACTAATGATGCGATTGACGCGATCATTAATAGTGCACTGAAAACCATCGCAATATTGCGATATTTCATGAAAGCGACGGTTTCTTTTAACTGTAAAATTTGCATTATATTTAAATTCTCGTCTTAACTATATTGATAGTTTTTTAAGGCTTTTACCGCCCCAAATAGCATTTACTATGGTTCTTGAACCTACTACTGAAGTAAACATTGACGTTAAAATACCAATAGACATCGTAACAGCAAAGCCTTTTACTGGCCCAGTACCTACAGCAAATAAAATTAACGCAGCAATTAAAGTAGTAATATTGGCATCGATAATAGTTGAAAAGGCAGCGTCATACCCCTGATGTATAGCTTGTTGGATCGTTTTACCTTCGCGAATTTCTTCACGAATACGTTCAAATATCAATACATTGGCATCAACAGCCATACCAACAGTAAGTACGATACCTGCCATGCCTGGTAAGGTTAACGTGGCTCCAGGAATTAATGACATAACACCAATAATGAGTACTAAGTTAGCGCCTAAGGCGAAATTAGCAACCACACCAAAAGCACGGTAGTAAATAATCATAAAGAGAAAGACTAAACCAAAACCTATTACAATAGCTTGAAAACCAAGTTGTACATTTTCAGCTCCAAGCGTTGGACCAACAGTTCGCTCTTCTACAATAGCAATTGGCGCAATCAAAGCGCCTGCACGAAGTAGTAATGCTAGGTTATGTGCTTCAGCTTGTGAGCCAGCACCCGTAATGCGAAAACTTTTACCTAAACGTGCTTGAATAGTAGCAACAGAAATAACTTCTTGATGTTTTTCAAATAAAAGATTGCCTTCAGCATCTTTTTTTCCTGTCGGTTTGTATTCAATAAATACCGTTGCCATTGGTTTGCCAATATTGTTTTTAGTACCATTAGACATTTTACTGCCGCCGGCACTATCTAACGAAATATTAACTTGTGGACGAGAATATTCATCAAAGCCTGATTTTGCATCGGTAATATGATCACCCGTTAGCATAATACGCTTCTTCAATAATGTAGGCTTACCATCTTTATCGGTTAATAAAATTGAGCTAGCAGGTACACGACCGTTTATAGCAGCACCAATATCGCCTTCTGTATCGACTAATCTAAATTCGATAGTTGCGGTGGCATTTAGAATTTCTTTTGCTTTTGCCGTATCTTGCACACCAGGCAATTCAATAACAATGTGCTTTTTACCTTGGCGTTGTACTAATGGCTCTGCAACACCCAATTCATTAACACGGTTACGAATAATAGTAATATTTTGTTGTAAGGCATACTCGCGAATTTCTTTGAGTTTCAACTCAGTCATTTGCGCGGTAAGTGTTAATGTGTCTTCATCAGTATGAAGTAATAAATCACGATAACGTTTTTTCAATAAAGACTGACCTTTTTCAAGATCTTCCACTTTACGGAATTTAACAACAATAGCATTGTCGTCTTCTTTTACGCTACGATAACGAATTTTTTCGGCTCGTAAATCGCCACGAAAATCAGAAACCATACCAATTTTAGCTTTATTGATGGCTTCTTTCATATTCACTTCCATTAAGAAGCTCACACCACCACTTAAATCTAAACCTAATTTCATTGGCGTACCACCAATAGCAGCTAACCAATCAGGAGTTGCAGGCGTTAAGTTCAAAGCAACTGAATATTGTTTGCCTAAATCATCATCAAGTACATCACGAGCTTTTAGCTGATCTTCAGTATTTTTAAAACGAGCTAATACTTGGCTTTTTTCTAAAACGATACTGGCATAATCAATATTATTCTTCGCCAAATTAGCTCTAATGCTATCAAGTGTAGCTGCATTTGCCTCCACACCTCGCTTACCAGAGATCTGCACAGCAGGATCTTCACCATAGAGGTTAGGTGTGGCATAGAGCGCACCAAAAGCGACGATAAACGCAACCATCAGTGTTTTCCATAAAGGGTATTTATTTAACACAATTCATCCTTTTTAGGGAGCGATTGTATTTGCGCTTTATTTTTATAATTACGGTATTTAAAGTGCTCGTTGACGTTCGTCAACTCCGCGCTTTCGCCTTGTACTTACTTCAATAAAACACAAATAAAACAATTACTAGTTATTATCATTTAAATTATTACAGTTTTAGCTAAATCTACTCTGTATTTATAAATTTTTCATTGTGCCCTTTGGCAGTACTGCGTTGATAGCACCTTTTTGTACAGTAACTTCTGTACCTTCAGCAATGCTAATAACAATAAAGTCTTTTTCATCAGAAACTTTAATGATTTTACCTACAATACCGCCTTGTGTTAATACTTCATCACCTTTTGTTAAAGCCGACATCAGACCTTTATGCTCTTTCACACGTTTAGCTTGCGGACGGTAGATCATAAAGTAAAATACTAAACCAAATACTGCTAGCATTATGATCATTTCCATGCCTCCACCAGATGGGGCTGGAGCGGCTGCGGCGTGGGCTGTACTGATAAATAAACTCATTTTAAAATTCCTCTTACTTCTTATTTATATTATTTAAATGTATTTTTTCTGTGTAGGTTACTTGAGTGTAATGAAGCTCAACAAAACGTAATAAAGTTAGTAGTTACACCTTTATTTGTCGCGCTTCGTTCCTCGTGACAATCTACAATTTTAATTCTGGTACGGGTAAACCGCGTAACGCATAAAATTCACTAACAAAGTCGTCTAATTTACCTTGCTCTATAGCATCACGCAAACCTTGCATCACTTTTTGATAAAAATGTAGATTATGTAAGGTATTTAGCTGAGAGCCTAAAATTTCTTTACACTTATCTAAATGATGTAAGTATGCGCGTGAATAATTTTTACAAGTATAACAATCGCAGCTTGTATCTAATGGTCCCGTATCGGTTTTATTGCTAGCATTGCGAATTTTAACAACGCCAGTGTTTACAAATAAATGTCCGTTACGAGCATTACGTGTTGGCATAACACAATCAAACATATCAATACCGCGACGCACACCTTCAACTAAGTCTTCGGGTTTGCCCACTCCCATCAAGTATCGGGGCTTATTTTCGGGAATCAAGGGCGCGGTGTGATCTAATATACGCTTCATATCTTCTTTCGGTTCACCAACCGACAAACCGCCAATGGCGTAACCATCAAACCCTATCGCTTTCAAACCATTGATAGAAACTTCACGTAAATCTTCAAACATGCCGCCTTGCACTATGCCAAATAACGCAGAAGGATTATCGCCATGGGCATCTTTCGAACGCTGCGCCCAACGAAGTGAAAGTTCCATTGAAACTTGTGATTCTTTATGTGTAGCTGGATATGGCGTGCATTCATCAAAAATCATCACGACATCCGAGCCTAATTTACGCTGAACTTCCATAGAGCGTTCAGGCGTAAGCATTATTTTTTCACCGTTAACAGGTGAGCTAAAACGTACACCCTCTTCGGTAATTTTACGCATTTTGCCTAAACTAAATACTTGAAAACCACCTGAGTCGGTAAGGATGGGTTTATCCCAATGAATAAAGTCATGTAAACCACCATGCTGTTCAATAATATCAGTACCTGGACGTAACATTAAATGAAAAGTATTACCTAAAATAATTTCAGCACCTGTGTCTGCAACTTCTTCAGTTTTCATACCTTTTACTGTGCCGTAAGTGCCTACGGGCATAAAAGCCGGCGTTTCTACCGTACCACGTTCAAACGTTAAACGGCCACGGCGCGCTTTACCGTCAGTGTTGATTAATTCATATTTCATTTTGTTTTTCATAAATAGTTTTCCCGCCTACCAGCGAAACAGGCTGATGGTTATATTAAGTAATAGGAACTAGACGCTAGGAAGCCTTAGAGCCTAATTCCTAATGACTCTTTTTCGTTAAAAACATCGCATCACCATAACTAAAAAAGCGATATTGTTCGCTAATGGCATGCTGATACGCATTCATAATATTTTCATAACCAGCAAAAGCGCTAACTAGCATTAACAAGGTTGATTCAGATAAATGAAAATTGGTTAATAGTGCATCTATCAATTTAAACTCATAACCTGGGGTGATAAATATATCTGTATCACCATAAAAAGCGGTTAATTCAATCCCTTTATCTTTAGCCGATTTTGCTGCGCTCTCTAATGACCTAACCGAGGTCGTTCCCACTGCCACAATACGGCCACCATTTGCTCTAGTTCGGTTAATTTTTTCAATAACCTCATCAGAGACTTCAACATATTCAGCATGCATAATATGATCGGCTATTTCATCCACTTTAACGGGTTGAAACGTACCAGCCCCCACATGCAAAGTAACAAAAGCAAGCTCTACACCTTTAGCTTTTATTTGTTCAAGTAATGCATCATCAAAATGTAATCCTGCCGTTGGCGCAGCAACTGCACCAGGTTTTTCGTTATAAACAGTTTGATAACGTTCTCTATCGCTGCTTTCATCGGGTCTATCAATATAAGGAGGCAATGGCATATGACCGATGTCATCTAATATAGATAAAACAGATCGCTCACCGTGAAACTTCAGTTCAAATAATGCACCGTGGCGTGCAACCATAGTGGCCTTAGTTGTGCCTTCAAGTAATAATTCAGCTCCCACTTTAGGCGATTTACTCGCACGAATGTGAGCTAACACGGTATTTTTATCAATTAAGCGTTCGACCAACACTTCAATTTTACCGCCACTAGACTTCTGACCAAACATACGAGCAGGAATCACCCGAGTATTATTAAAGACCAATAAGTCACCCGCGTTGAGTTGCGATAAAATATCTTTAAAGCCCAAGTCCGTAAGGTTGCCAGTATTACCATCTAGCACCATTAATCGGCTACCAGTACGATCGGCTTTGGGAAATCGAGCAATTAGCTCACTAGGTAATTTGAAAGAAAAATCAGATACACGCATGATAAATAGTTGAACTTGCCTTTTGCCTAGCCTAAAGCTAAACATATTGATAAAAATAAAACGCGTAATTTTAGAGGTCTAGGCTGTTAATGGCAAGTTAAATAAACAAATAAGATTATCCATTGTTCGCTATCAATTAGGTCACTTTGATAGTAAGCAATATAAATGCTAATTATATTCAGTATTTAACTGAAATAACCTGTCGAAATGTGCTTTTTAACGTATGCTCATAAGTAATGACAACTAAACATTAGACGCTAATATGAATAACCTCGCTTTCTCAATAGCAAAAACAATTATTGATGGTTTCGATCGTCATATTCACCTTTTTATTGAAATCACTCAATCAGCTAAACAACGATTTCAACAGTGCCAATGGGCAGAAATTCAAAAAGCAGCAAAAGCCAGAACCACTTTTTATGAGCAACGAGTAAAGGAAACGTTTGACACCATTAAACAAGATTTTTGCATCGAACCACTTGACGATGAATTATGGCTGCAAGTTAAAAAAGAATATATTGAACTTTTAACTGAACACAAACAACCAGAGTTGGCAGAAACATTTTACAATTCAGTTTTTTGTCATTTATTTGAACGTAAGTTTTATCATAATGATTATATTTTTGTTGAAAGCACGGCTCAACGTTTAGATGAACGTCCAACACCAGTCATTTATACTAGCTATAATCCTGTAGAAAAAGGCTTAAAGCAAACTATTTGTGACATTATGAATGCTCATAAAAGCACAATACCTTTTGTTGATTTAGACGCTGATGTTGAGGTGCTTATTCAAGCATTTCGCCGTAAAGCTCGTAAAACTCGCTTTAAACTAGAAGATTTACAGTTTGATATTTTAAATTTTACTTTTTACCGAAATAAAGGCGCCTATTTAATTGGTCGTGTACATTCTCCTGCTGGAGAAACCCCCTTTATAGTCAGTGTTCTCAACAATGAAAAAGGTGGGTTATACATTGACGCTTTATTAAGTAAAAGCGAAGACATGGCCGTAGTGTTTGGTTTTGCTCGCGCCTACTTCTTTGTCGATTGTGAACATCCCTATGCACTCGTTAACTTTTTACAAAGCTTAATGCCTCATAAAGCTAAGGCCGATTTATACTCAGCGATTGGTTTTCATAAACAAGGGAAAACTCAATTTTATCGTGATTTTCTAAATCATCTTGATAATAGTGACGATAAATTAGAATTAGCAGCAGGCATTAAAGGTATGGTGATGTCGGTATTTACTCTTCCCTCCTATCCTTATGTATTTAAAATAATTAAAGACAAATTTTCTCCTAGCAAAAATATGACACGTGCTGATGTTAAGGGAAAGTATCGCTTAGTAAAGCTGCATGACCGAGTAGGCCGTATGGCCGATACCATGGAATACTCTGAAGTTGCCTTCCCTAAAGATAGGTTTAATGAAGAGCTCTTAGCAGAATTACACAAAGTTGCTCCTTCACTGATTCGATATGAAGATAACCTACTGATAATAAGCCACCTATACATAGAGCGCCGCATGGTGCCGTTAAATTTATATTTAGCCAAAGCCAATGATGAAGAAATTGAAAATGCGCTATATGGTTACGGAAAAGCAATTAAACAGCTCATTTCTGCTGATATATTTCCTGGGGATATGCTACTTAAAAACTTTGGCGTTACGCGTCATGGTCGAGTGATTTTCTATGATTACGATGAAATTACTTATATGGATGAAGTAAACTTTAGAATAAAACCTGTCGCTGTAACTGAAGAGCAAATCTATGCCGCTGAGCCATGGTACTCTGTAGCGCCTGGTGATATGTTCCCTGAAGAGTTAGCTACTTTCGCATTAGCTAATCCTAAATACTTAAAAGCATTTAAAATGCATCATGAAGACTTATTAACAGCGAGTTATTGGCAACAAAGCCAGAAAAATGTAGCTGATGGTGTTTATGAGGATGTTTATCCTTATCCTGAAAAATTTAGGTTTTGCGTAATGCGAGGTAATTGCACGTAAGTGAGTTCACAACCGTAGGTGGATTTTTAATTGTGTTTTTTACACGAAAAAGATCCTACCTACATGTTTTGCTTGTTAAATAGCCAAACAGCCAAATAATTAAGGTTATTTAACAATTTACTCTTTACCTTTGGCTCTGCATCAGTATAATTCGAATCCGTTGCAGGGGTGTAGTTCCAATTGGTAGAACAGCGGTCTCCAAAACCGATGGTTGGGAGTTCGAGTCTCTCCACCCCTGCCATTTTCTCTTCTGTTCTTCTGTTCTTCTGTTATAAAATACAACTTTCAACTAACGTCCTTTACTTTCTTATCGCTAAGAAGTCTGTCATTATATTGTTGTGTTTTTACATTATTCAGTATTATTTTATGTCTATCACAACAAAACAATTTGATCAGCTCACTGAAATGGGAATAGACTTATGGCAGGGTCGAACATCTTGTTGTATTGATGATACAAAGCAATACAATTTTATAACACAAAGCCAACAAAACGTAACAAACTTAACCAAAAAAAAGCTATTTAGCGATATTCTACGTAGCCTTAATTTAACAATTGGTGAAGTTAAAGCTCAAGATGATCATCTCGATGTTGGATTATTTAACTGGTACTTTCTCAATAAAAATATTGATGAAAATCAAAAAAATGAGCCTGTTATCAGCTTTATTAATAATAAACTTATTAGCCCAGACATCGAAACTATCGCTCAATCAACAAATTTAAAGAAACAATTGTGGCATACCATAGCCAACAACTTATTATAATGACTAAATTAGCAAATTTTTCCCTGATCACTTTAAATGACATTAATAACTTAATGCCCATAGAGAACGCCTGCCACTCTCACCCTTGGAGTGAAAAAACCTTTACCAGCTGTATTGGTGGTCGATATTTCGGTGAAAAGCTTAGTGAACAACAAGGTATCATTGGTTTTTATATTGGTGAATTGGTAGTGGATGAAGCCACATTAATGAATATTTGCGTTGAATCAAGCCAGCAAGGTAAAGGCTTTGGTAAAAGCTTATTAACACAGTTTATCAAACAGGCTAAAGAAAAAAGCGCGGTAAAAATATGGCTTGAAGTACGCGCTAAAAACATTAGTGCGCAAATGCTATATATGAATGCTGGCTTTATTGAAACGGGTCGTCGTACAGGTTATTACCCTAGTGCGAAAGGATTTGGTTATGAAGACGCCATTGTCATGTGCTTATCTTTATAA
>Ga0209081_1002592_pt1 | contig 10451 bp, 10 predicted proteins | sample GOMGulsemesocosm_4_FD_184636 | JGI IMG/M metagenome (GOLD analysis project Ga0209081, IMG submission 184636) | Methane-oxidizing microbial communities from mesocosms in the Gulf of Mexico - GOM15B Gulf of Mexico (SPAdes) (version 2) | ecosystem: Environmental > Aquatic > Marine > Cold seeps... | reverse complement strand
ACTCACCACTGAAACCCGTAGCATTCAGTTTGCCTGCCCAGAAATAGGCAAGGGTTTTCATTTCAAACTGCGCAAGAGTGGGTTTTTTAGTAAAGAGACTTTCCTTGAAGAGTTTAACCTACGCTGATCCAGCGTGTTAAATCAACTTGGGGAACGTTTATTACGTATCTGTTTGTTTACAAAATTCCTTTGGGCGCTGCAACTCTGGCCACTGAAGCGGTGACCATACTCACCTGCCATTTATTTTTCCGCTGTATTGATAAGCTGGAGAAAAAATGGCCCCTCGATAAAGAGGAAAAATTGGGGTGTAATTGCCGTGCAGTAGCGGAAATAATTTTGTGGTTGGGGTGTCGATACCCAGTAGTATCCAGTTGTTTAGCTTCTGTTCTTGAATGAATTTGTAAGTCCGCATCAAGGGCAACGAATGGTTGATTTTTACATGCTCACTGTTCTTAAAGATGTCCTCGAGAAAAGCGTTTTCTATAGCAGACCTAACGGCCTCCTCACCCGAAACCCCTGATTGTGACGGGTTAAAAAAATAAGATAGTTGAAGGTCCCCCCCCGAGGGGTAAACCCTAGATCCCTGTAGGGCCACGAAACCACAGAAACTCAAGAAATCAGCACTAAAGCTCTCAGTAGGTTCCCCAAATAACCCAGCGGCAGCGTCGTATTAATGGGCAAGTTCATCCGTTAAAAACTTCATTACCAATTTTATTCTTTCGACTTTCCGAAGATCCGGGTGCGTTAAAATCCATAACTGATTTTCTTTCGCCGGCTCAAACGTAAACAACCGCACAAGCCCCAGCTGCTTAAGGTCATCGGGAAGAATCGCTAGCCCACTATTGGCCAAGCAAGCCATAGCCACTAGATCATCGGTACGTGGACCAATGTTGCTTGATAGCTTTTTATCCTGCCAGGTGAATACGGGGTGGCTGCGCAATGCACCCGCAGCACCGATTAATCTGTGCTCATCTAATTCAGTTAAACCCTCGGGTTTGCCACACCTATGAATATAATCTGGGTGCGCATACACACCCCATTTAATACGGCGAATTTCTCGGCCGACCAAATGATCAGGGGGCGTCGAGGTAACCCGCAAAGCAATATCGGCTTGGCGATCCGTCATATTCAGTTCTAGCTGGGTGACCAGAAGCTCTAACTGAATCTCTGGGTATAGCTGATTGAATTTCGCCAAATGCAGGGGTAGGTCGTTATAGGAAAAACTGCTCGGTGCGGTGATTTTTACAATGCCTTTTGGCTGCGTATCTTGGCCGGCAAGCTGACGCTCGATATCATCAAACAAATGGCTGATGCTGCGCCCCTGCGTCAGCATCCTCTCTCCCAACTCGGTTAATTCATAGCGGCCACTTAATCGCTCGAACAGGCGCCCAACCTGCTCTTCAAAATCATTCAGCCGTCGGTAAACGGTTGAGTGGCTCATGCCCAGTGATTGCGCCGCATCCACTAGGTTTCGCTTTTCAGCGATGACTAAGAATATTTTCAGTGCGTTCCAATCCAAGGTAACCCCAACTCTTCAAATTTGACAAAGTGGATGTCATATTTGCAGATTGCCTTCGTTTATGCAAAGACATAATCTAGCCGAGAAATACGCAGCCGCTAGCAGCATCGCAACGAGCAGCTCGTTTAACCTTCAAGACGAACAGGAGTACAGATAATGATTGGATATACCACGGTTGGAACAGACAACATCGAACGCTCTGCCAAATTTTATGACTCGCTGCTTGCCAGCCTTGGCGCAAACCGAGCCATGCAGGCCGATGACTTTGTAGCCTGGGTCAGTGCTGAAAACACCCCTATGTTTTCCATTCACACCCCTGCCAACGGCCAAGCGGCAACAACCGGTAATGGTGTGATGATTGCGTTACTGGCTAAGGATAAAGCGCAGGTCGACGCCATCTATAACCAGGCGATCACACTGGGGGCAAGCGACGAAGGCAAACCCGGGCCACGGGGAGATTCAGGCTTTTATGCCGCTTATTTTCGCGACCTAGATGGCAACAAACTCAATATTCATTGCATGTGATTTACCTATAACTAGAGAGCCATCAAGGAGTGAGTGTCGCGGGAGACAGGAAGCCGGTTGCGAGCGATGCAAAGGACTTACGAGTGTCGCTGGAGGCAGGAAACCGCTCCTGCGTTTCCTGCATTCACCACATCCATGTGGCTCGTAGGAAGCCGGTTGCGACCGGCGGAAATGCAGCAAGGCTTCTGGAGAGCTTACTGCCCTGTCGGCATGTGTTTGCGGCACTAGGTATCCCCTTGAGGGGTATTCACCACATCACCCGGCTGGCCAGCAACGTTAGCACTACACCAATCATCACCGGTTTCTATGAGATCACTGCGGAATAACTACCCGCGGCATGGCTCTATTCTACAGTTATTACTTTGATTCTTTTAAATCAATCCTTATTCTATTGTCATAATCTAATACTTGGAGATTATTACCCCAGTATTTTGTTACCAGCCTGTCAATAAGACCACTATCCTTGGCTTTCTTTAGTGCATCCTCAATAACAGACTGATGTTTATCCCCTGCATTAACACCGTCTTTACTTAAATAAAAACGATAATCCCTGTCATAAATAAACACCAATCTTTCCTCAATATCTAAATATGGATACTGTTCTGATTCGACAATAATTTCATTAACACCTCTTGAGAAATAATTAAAATCACGACCTCCAGCAATCATGTTGAAGATTAACTTCCAATTACCCGACTTCTCTTTATAGCGAAGGTTATTTGCCTTCCACACCTCAACGTCAAACCATTCTTTCCCCATCCCACCAACTAAATTTAGCTCTCTAAAATCTTCAATGGTTTGAACATCGTCATAAATATGTTGATCTCCTTTTTTTATAAGTAGCACTCGTTTTCCGATCAACCCATTGGTGATCGGCACGTCTATCGGGGTATATTTTTCATTTCTTTCTACAGATTCGACCAACCAAAATATGGATATTTGACCACTATCAAGATAGAACTTGGTTCTGAGTTGATTAATTATTTCGGGGACTAGCACTGGGGTGTGACCGGCATCTCTTATTGCGGCTTCTAAAAGCTCATGAAAAAAAAGGTGCTGTAGAGGGCTATCATCTATTATGGGGACGTGCAGCCTAATCTCATCCGGATAAGCATTTGATACTAATAATGATACAGAAATTAGTATCATCAACATTTTCTTCAGCATGCTCACTCCTTATATTTTAGAAAGGCTGATATCCGACAACCCTTAATACCTTGAACCAACGTCTCCCATGAGACCAAGCGACCACTTTCGGTTACTTACCCTCCGTTAGCGCTGAATTCTCTGAAGCAGCTTAGGCCGATCCATTGATAAATAATGGTCAATTTATCAGCTGCCAATATGGACTGATGCACTTGGTTTCTAATAGTCCAACTTATATTGGGACATCTCAAGCAGTGACGGCACGTCAGTGCGCTTAATCTTGCCTGCGTACACGGCCAATATCCACTGCTCTTGAGCGATAAAAGTCACCACCGGGGACTTGATGTCCAGCTTCTAGGTCGCGCAGGTTTGAGTCGTGATCAACCCAGCAGCGCACGCTGCGTACACGGCCAATATCCACTGCTCTTGAGCGATAAAAGTCACCACCGGGGACTTGATGTCCAGCTTCTAGGTCGCGCAGGTTTGAGTCGTGATCAACCCAGCAGCGCACGCGAATCAAAAGGCTCAGACCCCATTTAAAATACATATCCGAAGCCGAACCCCTTGGGCGGCACCAAACCCACCTTCTGAACGGCAGGAAACCGCTCCGCGGCAACTGCTCCTGCGTTGCTCTAGTACCGACATCCTTGTCGGCATGCGTTACCTGCATTCACCACATCCCTGTGGCTTGCAGGAAACCGCTCCTGCGTTACCTGCATTCACCACATCCCTGTGGCTTGCAGGAAACCGCTCCGCGGCAACTGCTCCTGCGTTGCTCTAGTACCGACATCCTTGTCGGCATGCGTTACCTGCATTCACCACATCCATGTGGCTCGTAGGAAGCCGGTTGCTACCGGCGGAAATGCAGCAAGACTTCTGGAGAGCTTGCGGCTCTGCCGGCATGTGTTTGCGGCACTGGCTACCCCCTTCCACATATATGGACTCACCGACGCGCTATTCGGCGCCAGCCCCTTTTACAGAGCTAGATAACGCTCGCCGAAGGGCTATAATCTCTCCCATGATGATCCGTCAAATCGCCTCCCAAAAAAACAGCAAGCTCCTCAAAAGCCTGCTGGCTGGCCTTTTCGGTCTGCTGATTCTTTCAACAGCGCCGACACAGGCTCTACAGGTCGCGTTTTTTAACCCTGGCCACGCCAATCTAGACAACCCCACCGGCAGCTTCTGGCCTGAAGCCAGCCAGTTTACCCAGGCGGTGGCCGATGATCTCGGCATTGAGCTAGAGACCCACTACGCCAACCGCGACCTGCGGCTCATGCGCCGACAAATACTTTCAGTCCTAGCCCGCGAGGATAAACCTGACTACCTGCTGCTGGTCAACGAGCGCTTTGCCCTTAACCCCCTGTTCGAGGAGATCAACGCCGCCGGCATTCCCTTTTTCCTCGCCTACAACCACCACAGCAAGTCAGCACTGGCCGAGCAGCCCCATCCGCGCCGCCATCACCGCAATTGGCTAGGCGCACTGGTGCCCGACAATCAATACGCCGGCTACCGCCTGGCGCAAGCACTCATGGAAGCCGTGGCACCAGAGCCACCACAGCTTCTCGCCTACAGCGGCGACAATGTCACCTCCGCCTCACGCCTGCGCACGGCCGGGCTGATGCAGCTACTCAACGAGACAACCGAGGCCCGTTTGAGCAGCTTGGTCGTGGGCCAGTGGGGCTATGAAATTCCTCGCCAGCGCACCAGCGGATTGCTGGCCCGCCACCCAGACACCAATATCATCTGGGCCGCCAACGGCCCTATGGCCATCGGCGCTTATCAAGGTATCGCTGATACCGCCGCAACATCAAACGTCAAGATCGGCAGTATCAATTGGGACAAGGAAGAAATAACCGCACTGCAAAACGGGGAAATCAGTCGCTCTCTGGGCGGTCACTTTATGACCGCTGGCTGGAGCCTGATCATGCTCTACGACTACCATCAAGGCATCGACTTTGCCGACGATGGCGGTAGCTACCAACAACGGCGTATTTTTGAAGAAGTCATGGCTGATAACCTCGAGCAGTTTTTGCCCTGGCTGCTGCACCGCCATTGGCAACCGCTGGATTTCAGGGTGATGAGTAAAGCTGAGAACCCCGCCCTCAAGCACTATCAATTTACCTTCAGTGAATTGCTAAAGCGACAGCCTCAATAAACGCAGACCCATAAGCGAACCCTAACCCAATAACAGCCTGACCAAAGCTGTAAAACCGCGCCCATGCTCTATACTCGAAAGACAAACCCACCCCATTGCTCAACCCAGAGCCATCTCAGATCATGACTCACTATGCGTTATATTTGGCCAGTAATACTTATTTGTGTATTCGCAGTCAACAGCAGCCACAGCTCCAGCCCGAGCGATCAAACGCATAGGCAACCATACTCAGAGAAGCGACCGCTAAAGGTTGTGTTTACCGAATTCCCCCCCTACACCTACACCAACGATGAGGGTGTCGCCTGCGGCTATTTCGTCGACATTATCGCCGATCTTCTCAAGCAAAAGGGCATACCGCACACGTTCTCCTCCAACCCAACACCGCGGATTTATTTTCAACTTAAAACTGGTGAAGCGGATATTTATTTGGGCCCACAGGGCGTGCCCAATCTGCAAGAGCACATTCGAGTCATTCCCATGCCAGAGCGCTTCAATATAAGACTGTCACTCTGGCGCAAGCCTAGTACCCCAAACATCCCCAATTTAACAGCGCTGGAAAACACCCGCCTAGCGATCATTAACGGGTTTGGCTATGGCGGGGTATTACAACAACTCGACACAGGCAACGGCCACCTGCGCATTGTGCGAAGCAACAGCCATGGCAGCGCCGTTAAGATGCTGATCAGCGACCGGGTCGACTACCTTCTGGACTATGAAAAACCAATCCGCAAACAACTTGCACTGCACCCAACCGAGATACTTCTCAAACAGCCCATTTTGAACATACCCGTGGCTTTTATGGTCTCTAGGCACACAGGCAACAGCCTAGAGCTGTTCACAACATTAAGCGCTGCAGTAGAGCGGCATTTCAGGTCGCTGCCACCAGCAGATCCAAACCGGTACGGATGTAGCGGATAATACCCGTAAGGCATGTAAACAGCAGGAGTAGACCCAATATTTGATCGCCTCCCCCAACAAGCCCTTGCCCCCCTCTCATCTGGTCACCTAATAGCGTTGCTAACAGACCGGAATTAAAGGGGCAGCCTCCCTATAGAGTCACCACACCTGATCGTCGCACATAACTCTACAGCCACACCCAGCTCCCCTTCTGACCCGCCAAGTGGCAGAGCAATCCACCGAGCTGCGAAGATGCCCAATCAAATAGCGCGCCTGTTCACGCTTGATGCCGTAGAATAGGCGACTATTTACAGAATTCTGATTTGAGCACGCTAAAAAAGAAGCAAGAGCCGCCTGAGTGTGCTGAAGGCGGCTTCGCTGTGCGAACAACAACATAACGTCGAGTATGTCGACAAAGGAAAGAAAATGATCATTTGTGGTGTTGAACTGACGGCGAACGACGCGGTTATTTGTTTACTAAATTTGGACGCTCAGCAGTTTAATCTGCCCGATTGCCGGGTGCGGATGATATCGCTGCAGAAAAATCACAGCCGTGAAAACCTGAAGTACTTTCAAACCTCATTCGCCCAGCTGATGACGGACTACAGTGTCGATAAGGTGGTTATCCGTGAACGCGCGGCCAAGGGTAAGTTTGCCGGTGGCGCCATCAGCTTCAAACTGGAGTCAGCCATCCAACTGATTGCCAAGTTGGACGTTGAGATATTGTCGCCTTCAATGATTAAAAACACGCTGGAAGAAAGACCGCTGCCGGTGGCTTTTGCCGACACAGGTTTGAAGGGGTTTCAGGAAGCGGCGTTTAACGTAGCTTACGCAGCGCAAGTTTCGAGCTAAGCGTTTGGTCAGTGTGTGTGGCGCTAAACCGCTGTAAAAACAGCGCGTAAAGGGCGCGGCGTCTGACACAAGCTGATACGCGGGCATAACCTGAGCCCTCTCAAAAGGCCGGAGTCGAATAGGCTGCCGGCCTTTTTTACAGCTATTTTTTTAACACCGCGTATATGCGTCGATGATGAACAGAATAAGGGCATGTTATGTATACCGATGAAGATCTCAACTTTGCGGTGAAAAAAGGAATATTCACCGAGACCTCGGTCGAGGCGTTTCGCGACCTGCTGGCCGACGCAACCGATTCCCCCGCGGTGGATGAAGAAAACTTTCGTTTAATCGGCGGCTTCAACGATATTTTTGTCGTCATTGCCTGCTCGCTGTTGTTGTTCTCCTCGGTGTGGGTATTAAAATCCTTCAGCGCCTCTTTCGCTTTCTTGGTCTTTACGTTGTTGTCCTGGGGCTTGTCAGAATTCTTCGTGCTCAAACGCAAAATGGCGCTGCCGGCCATCGCTCTGTTGCTGGCGTTTATTGGCGGGGTGTTCTGCCTGTCGACATCGCTCTTTAGCGGCGCATCCGAGATGGCGTTTATCGTCGCCTTCTCCATGACCGCCATTGCCGCCTACGCCCACTGGAAACGCTTCAGAGTGCCCATTACCGCAGCCGTGGGCGCGGCCTCTGTGGTAGGTGTTATAACGGCGGTTACCTTGGCGGCGTTTCCGGCGGCCGCCGATTGGCTGTTGATTCTTCTGTTTGCCTTCGGTCTGTTGACCTTTTCGCTGGCCATGGTTTGGGACGCCTCCGACACCCAACGCGTCACCCATCGAGCGGACGTTGCCTTCTGGTTGCACCTGCTCTCGGCGCCGCTGATTATACACCCCGTATTTTCCGGTTTAGGCATTCTCACCGGCAGCGAAAGCCTCGCCAGCATGGCGGTGGTGATCGTTATGTATTTGCTGATGACGTCCGTGTCGATCATCGTCGACCGCCGCGCCTTTATGGTCTCGGCGTTGATCTACGTGATCTACGCTGTCTCCAGCCTGATCAAAACCTACGGCGGCGTCGGTGCAAGCTTCGCCCTAACCGGCGTGGTCATGGGCGGTTCGCTGCTGTTGCTGTCGGCCTACTGGCACAGCGTGCGGGTGCATCTGGTGCGCAACCTGCCGACTGAAGTGAAGCGTTATGTACCTGAGGTAAAGGCGCTCTGAGTTGGCATTACTCCTTGAACGGAGGACCCGTTTATAACGCTAGTGCGGTTATGAGCTGGTGTGGTGTTGGATATTTAAAAGGCCGTTTACTGGAGAGTAAGCGGCCTTTTTTGTGTCCATCAACAGGTGGAGGGGTTGCCCATAACGCAGCAGTAGTTATTGACTGTGTTCGCTATTCCATCGATCAGCACCAGCCACACGGTGATTGACTGTGTTCGCTATTCCATCGATCAGCACCAGCCACGCGGTGGCAACGGCAACGATTGCTCCAGTTATACCGACCAAGTATTTACCTTCAACTCTACCGCCCAGAGCAGCCTCTTTATTGGCGTGGATTATCAATCAATACTGCCATCATGCACGCAACAAAAACACAAAAAAGGAACCGTTTAATTCAAGAACACATACGAGATAGAAACCCTGGGCGGTACCAGGCTCTCCCTCTGCAGTGCAGGAAACGGCTCCTGCGTTTCCTGCACTAGCTACCCCCTCAAAAGAACGAAGGTCAGGCTAGTATGCGCACCATTATAATTGGGCGTCAGGCACTGCAGTTTGACGTTGTCACAGCCTCAGATGGCATGAAACCCTCGTTTGAAAACATGACGGTCTGCCCGAGTAATGGATTATTTGTGATACGTCTCCTGCTATTAGTGATTAGCCTGTTTTCGAGCCCCAGCTTTGGGGCACCGGTGGTGCGGGTGGCTACTCTCGATTTCCCGCCTTATGTGAGTGAATCTCTAGCGGGTAATGGCTGGGCTTGGCAGGTGGTCGAGGCTGCATTTTCGAGCCAAAACCATGGCGCGCAGCTGTTTATTCTCCCCTGGCCCAGAGCGCTGCACCAGGTGAGAAAGGGTTCAATGGATGCGCTCTATATTGCCAATAAAACACAGGAGCGCGAAAGCTGGGCCTATTTCTCTCATAGGGTTGGGCAGGAGGACGCCGTGCTCTGGAAGCGCCGCGCGAGCAGCTTCGAGTTTTTGCGCCCCGAGGATTTACAAGGGAAAACCGTTGGCGGTTTACGCGGCAGTGCGCAAACACAATTCCTACAGCAGCGCGGTGTCGACGTCGTCAATATTAAGGATCTTTCGCAGGGTATAAAAATGCTGAGCAGCAAACGTCTGGACTACTTTGTTGCCGATCGCATAGCCGCGCTCTATTGCTTGGAGTCCCTGCCACCCGAGGTGAGCGAAGCCATTGATTATGTGTCGCCGCCGATCTACAGCGTCGGTTTTCACCTCGCCATCGCCAAGAACCACCCACAGGCAAGGCAGTACATCGACACATTTAATCGCGGGTTGCTCAGCATCCGTGAATCAGGCCGTTATCAGCAGATACTGCGGCAATACAAGTTAGCGCCCTCGTTGCTGTGACGCATTAAAAAGTCGGGCCCCGTTTTGTAAGTGCCCGCGCCTAACCCCCTCAAGTCCTAGAACTCACTTTTTATTAACGTCCCCCTCTTATTTAACGTCTTCTCTTGTCAACACCTTCTCGGTCCTGAAAAAAACACGGCAGCGGTGCAAAAGGCTACGCCGCCCTTCTCAGAGAATAATGAAAGGGGGTCGATTTATGTTTATGCGGACATACTCAGCCGAATACCTCGGGCGGCACCAAACGCCCCTTCTGTGCTGCCGGATTAATTGACCGAGTGGTCTCGTGTTTTTTTACCTAGACTAACAAAATGGCGAGTTATTTGACTCGGTGAATTTCCCGAAAAAATCCGGCTCGCAGGGGGAGGTCACGCTCATATAACAAGGCTGGACCCTGAGCTGGTTACAGCTCGGCATGCAGCCTGCTGTACCCCTGCTCTGGCTATCACCACGCCTCAAACCAGAAGTGCAGCCGCCCCTCGGGGTATGTTTGGCGAGAATGCCGCTCAGCAGCGAAAGCTGCAGCGGCCCTTAACCATTTCACTCAGGATCACCATGCGCCTAGCTGCACCCAATCACTTCCCGCTGGCCAGCGTCTCGACGCTGCTGATCGTCCTACTGAGCAGCTGCCAACTGCGGCCAGCCGAACAGCAAACCTCTCTCGACTGTGCCCGCGGGGCCGCTAATTCAAGCGACTCGAGTTCAGGCAGCGCTGGCCCAGTCCAGAAGCTGTCGCAAACCTGCCTCTATGCGGATATCGAGCGCCAACGTATCTCGCCACAGCTGCGCCG
>Ga0209081_1002585_pt1 | contig 10469 bp, 10 predicted proteins | sample GOMGulsemesocosm_4_FD_184636 | JGI IMG/M metagenome (GOLD analysis project Ga0209081, IMG submission 184636) | Methane-oxidizing microbial communities from mesocosms in the Gulf of Mexico - GOM15B Gulf of Mexico (SPAdes) (version 2) | ecosystem: Environmental > Aquatic > Marine > Cold seeps... | reverse complement strand
TACAACCATTTTATAGCCAGTCGCCAAATGACCTTGTAGGGCTTGGCTCAAGTTCGCAATTTTTAATTGCTTATCATTTAAAGAAATAGACGATTGCAGAAAGTGTTTATTTAGTAGTTCGCATACCGAGTATATGTACGGGCGTACTATTTCTAAAATTTGATAACGGAGTGCTGGCGCCGCATCGAATTGATTTAATTCGCGGATGGCCAGATACAACCGACGTGACGCTTCTCCAGTATTGGCCATAGGTAACTCTTTGGCCCACTTGGATACACCCTCTGCTGTTGCTGAGCAAAATGTCAGCTGGCTTGTAGATGTTGTCGGTATATGTAGTTTTATCGGCGTATTCGGGCTTTCCATGCGTTCCTGCTAATAAAAAATACTATTGATAGTTCTGTATAGACCCGATGGCGTGATTTTTCCACCCCAACAGCGCAATTTAAACGCGTATTTACAGTAAAGGGAACAATGCATCGAAAGAAGGTGTGACCAACCACCCAATATTGGCCTGTTATGGGGGACATATTGGTGACTTGCTGGCCTCTCCGGATAACTCTCGAACTAATCTTGGCACCAAATATCCAGGTAATCGTGCTAACAGTTGTTTATATAACTGTTGAGCCTCGTGCTCTGGAACATCAAAGTGGTGCGCCCCTTTTACTGGGTCGAGCAGGTGAAGGTAATAAGGTACAACATTAAATTCAAACAGTAGTTCACTTAAATCAGAAAGAACTCTGAGTTTATCGTTAATATTTCTTAATAAAACAGCTTGATTGAGAATCAGTACACCCGCAAGTCGTAGTTCTTTGAATCGATCTCGGTGTAATTCAGATAGCTCCTGTGGGTGATTGATATGCATCACAATCGAAGAGCTGAGGCGCGAATCACCTAAACGCCTTATTAATTCAGCTGTTAAGCGCTGCGGGATGACAACGGGTAGACGAGAGTGAATGCGCAATCGTTTTACGTGAGGAATGTTTTCTATTTCGGCCATTAATTCAAATAAAGCCGAATCTCGCAGCATTAAAGGATCGCCACCACTTAGAATAACTTCTGTAATACTATTGTTTTGTCGTACGTAGTCTAATGCTTTTTTCCATTCTTCACGGCTAATACGATTATCTTCGTAGGCGAAGTGACGACGAAAACAATAACGACAGTTTACAGCACAGCCCGAGGCTGCAAGCAGAAGCACGCGACCGTGATACTTATGAATGATGCCGCGATTTACGTTCGCATGTTTTTCTGCCAGCGGGTCGGCGATGTATCCTGCAACGATTTCAGTTTCTGCTGCGCGTGGAAGTACTTGTAGCAGGAGGGGATCATTAGGATCGCCAATCGTCATTTGCTGAAGAAAAGGCTCGGGCACTAAGATCGGAAAGTCTAGGGCTGCTCGTTGCTGCGCTGGCAGGTCTTCAGGACTGAGATTTAGGCGTTCTAGTAGCTCATTTAGATCTCGAATCGAACTCGATAGTATTCGGCGCCAGTCCTCCGGTTCGATTGAAGCGTCAGTTCGCGTTATGATACGCACCTTATTTTATATTCCTAAAGAAAGTGATTGGATATCTACATGGCAAATTATTCTACCAACGAATTCAAATCAGGTCTTAAAGTCATGCTAGACAATGAGCCCTGTTCGATTATCGAGAACGATTATGTGAAGCCAGGTAAGGGACAGGCCTTCAATCGCGTGAAGTTACGCAACTTACGCACTGGCCGTACCATTGATAAGACGTTCAAGTCGGGTGATTCGTTGGAAGGCGCGGATGTTATCGAGTTGGATATGGAATATCTCTATAACGATGGCGAGTTCTGGCACTTTATGGCAACTGATGGCTCGTTCGAGCAGCACGGCGCATCTGCTGAAGCTGTTGGTGATACGGTTAAGTGGTTGAAAGAACAAGAGAAATACGTGGTTGTGTTATACAACGGTGCGATTTTGACTGTTGCTCCACCAAACTTTATTGAGCTAGAAGTAACGGAAACCGATCCGGGTGTTAAAGGCGATACAGTGCAAGGTGTTTATAAGCCCGCAACGCTTTCAACCGGAGCTGTGGTTAAAGTGCCCTTGTTTATCAATATTGGTGAGATGCTGCGCATTGATACTCGTTCTGGCGAATACGTAAGCCGCGCTTAATTACAGGGTAACGATCAAGATGACGCTCTGGCAGCCATCCGCTTCGCGTACAGCGCTGTTAGCGCGTCAGTCACTATACCAGACGATTCGTCGATATTTTGCCGAACAAGGCGTCTTAGAAGTTGATACGCCGATTTTAGGTCAGGCGCCTGTGTCAGATCCTAATATCGACGTGATGAGCATTGATCTTGTTCATACGGATACTCGGCGGTATCTACATACATCCCCAGAATACGCGATGAAACGCCTGTTATGTGCGGGCAGCGGCGATATTTATCAAATCTGTAAAGTGTTCCGTGCCGGAGAGGCAGGGCAGCGACATAATCCTGAATTTACTATGCTGGAATGGTATCGCCTTGGTTGGAGTCTTTCGCAGCTAATGGATGAGGTCGCTACGATTGTGCATCAATCTCTAGAAGCTCGTTGGCCAATGCTCCCGGTATTACACTTTAGTTATGCGGAAGCCATGCAACGCTTTGTTGATATTGATGTACATAGAGCAACCGACAGTGAGCTTGCTGTTATCGGCACGACTCTGGCGGGGCAGGATTTAGGACTAAGCCGCGATGGTTGGTTAGATATCATCATGAGTCATCAGGTTGAGCCTGCTTTGCCGTCGGATACACTCGTGTTTATTAACGATTTCCCAGCATCTCAAGCCGCCTTGGCGCAGGTAACGACAAATGTCGATGGCATCCCTGTGGCACAACGCTTCGAGCTATTCTTCAACGGCACGGAATTGGCTAATGGCTATTTTGAACTCACAGATCCTGTCGAGCAGCGCCAGCGTTTTCAGCAAGAGCGGGAGCGCGGCACGCTCGATTTGGAACGACCGTTAGACGAAAACCTATTAGCCGCTTTGGCCTCGGGTTTGCCTAGTTGTGTTGGTGTCGCAATGGGATTAGATCGCCTACTGATGCATCAACAGCAGGCGAGTGCAATTGCAGAAGTCCTGAGTTTTGATTGGACGCGCGCTTAAACTGTATCTGTCCTAGCGATCAGCAAGAGCTGATCGCTAGGACTTTGAGATTTACTCCATCGTCATCGCGATGGCTTCACCCATGCGTAGCGGAGCCCCCGCGGTCTGAGTTTCCAACCAATGCATAGTGTCTTTCGGGAAGCATAAAATCACGGTTGACCCCAATAAGAAGCGTCCCATTTCATCACCTTTCTCAATGGTGATGTTTTCAGGAATACCATAACGAGCCACACGTTTTTCCCGTTTTGGCGGAGTTACTAAGCCGTGCCACACGGTTTCAATGGCTGCCACAATCATAGCGCCGACCAATACCATCGCCATAGGGCCACGAGCGGTATCAAAAATCGCGACTACGCGTTCATTGCGAGCAAATAAGCGTGGTACGTTTTCAGCCGTTGTTTGGTTTACCGAGAATAAATCACCCGGTACATAAATCATTTCACGTAGTGTGCCTGTGATCGGCATATGCACGCGGTGGTAATCTTTTGGCGATAGGTAAATGGTTGCGAATTCACCTTCTTGAAAGGGCTGTGCGCGTTCTTCATCGCCCCCCAGTAATTCTACTAGCGAGTAATCTTGGCCTTTAGCTTGAAATACCCGTCCGCCTTTAATTGGACCTAATTGAGATACAGCACCATCGGCAGGAGAGGTGATGACGTTGTCTTCTAGCGCAACGGTACGTGCGTCGGGTAATAACTCACGAGTAAAAAAATCGTTAAAACAGCTAAACTCTTCCGCTGTCTGGCGTTTTGCTTCAGCCATATTGACGTCGTACTGTTTAATGAATGCGCGAATTAATGGGTTTTTAATCCAGCTTACTTCGCAACCAGCAAGCCAGCCGACACAGCGAGAAAGTAAATGCTGTGGTAGTAAATGTTGGGTAGCGATAAATAATTTGTCGGTATTCACAGATAATTCCTTATGGCTTTTTGCCAGTGGTCACGGGAGTCGTGGTGTCACTTCCCCATTCAGCCCATGAGCCAGCATAAGCGCGCATGGTGAGACCTAAAATTTTTCCGACTAAATAGGTAAAGCCGGAGCGGTGATGCGTTTGGCAGTGAGTGGCAATAGTCTTGTTTTTATCCAATCCCATTTCAGCTAACTGCGTTTTAAATGTGTTTAGCTCTTTAATACGAAGTGCGCGGGATTTATCCATACCCAAGGTCCATTCGTAGTTAACGGCGGTAGGAATATGTCCGCCGCGCGGCGAAATTGCTTTTTCGCCCGAGTATTCTGCCGGTGAACGTGCATCCCAGATGGCAAACTTAGATGAGCCTAAAGCGGCTTTTATTTGTTCTTTGGTAATAGATACGCTCTGGTCAATATGATCAACTACATATTCAGATGCTGTTGGTATGCTGGCCCCTGACTCGGTCGGTAATCCTGCATCCAACCAAGCAATAATACCGCCGTTTAAATAGGAGTATTGTTTATGGCCAATGCTATCTAGCACCCAAATTAAACGGCCTGCCCAACCGCCACCTTCATCATCGCTGCATACCACGTGAGTGTCTGGCGTTAGGCCTAGTTCACTGAATACCGCGCTTAAATCGGCATTTGATGGCAGTGCGCCGGGCGTGGGTGCTATTCCTAATTGCAAACGTTTGAAGTCGAGATGAACTGCGCCCGGAATGTGGTGCTCTAAAAAAGTCTCCGCTTTGCATTGATCAATAATCAACACGCCATCTAGCGGCAGTAATTCCGCTAGATCTTCGGGCTCTAATAATAATGGCAAGGTATGAGAGGACGATGTCGGCATGGTAAGTCGCTTTGATCAGAAAACCGCAAGTGTATCTGAGCGGCTGGCGTCTGTCAGGTTCCGGATGAGCGGACGATTTGTGTGACCTCTACCTTTACTTGTTTAGTCTGATTTGATCGCAGTGCCGCAAGGCTGCGGCTTGTCATGGTACATAACTGCCTAAACGCCTCGTACTGCTCTGCTTTGATCATGCCTTTGCCTTGTTTATTGCAGGCTAGAACAATTCCGATAGGGGCATTGCCCGCTGAAATCGACATGATTGAAACTTGCAATGGAATCAGTTCGGCAATCGCAGTTGGCATACCTCTTAGATATTGTTCGCGATTCGATTCAGTTAGCCGCAAACAGGCATTCTTTTTGAGCAGTTGGCGGAACAAAGGTGCGCTGTCCAACGGAATTCGAACCTGAGCCAGCGCTCCCAGTGCTTCAAAGTTTTCGCTGTATACCATACGCAAGCGTTGGCGATCGCGATCAAGCAGCATGACACTTGCATGCTCTAAGCCGACGCCGCGGCAAATCCCCTTCAGTACTCCTTGCATTAAAGAATGCCAATCGCCAAAGCTACTAGGTTCTTGCTGCAGTTGACGCATTAACTTGGCCAAGTACGCCTGGCCGTGATCAGAGGTCTCTGTTTGCTTTGATTTCGAGGGAGAGAGTTCAGGTGTGGTGGTCGAGGTTGCCTTGATTCGTATCGGTTGTTTGGCCTCTGGCTCAATATTCGTCGTTGAGACGTCGGTTGGCATGGGAGTCGCAACTGATTTTTTAGGTGTTTGAACGACCAGCGATGGTAACGCATAAATAGGGTATTCGCGGCTGGTCGGCTGCGGACTCGCCAGTAGCGATAAACCTGTTGCCAAGCCGCAGTTCTGTTGATGACTGATGTCGACTTGGGCACGACGCGTGTCCTGTTGAACTTGTATTAGCGGTTTACCTAAGCCGTGACTGGCTAAAGCTAGCCAGCGTTCGGCATGTCGACTTTGGGGTGCCATGTGTAGATGCCAAGCCATAGAACTGGCAAGCATAGCTGTCATTGCCGGTGTTTGGCATTGATGAACGAGCGCTCGTTGTTTGTTGTCATCGCGAGGATCATGACGGCGTAACGATTGCCAGTCATGGGCATTGGGTAAGGCTTCTTGGCGGAACAAATCTAACGCCATGCGCGGTAATTGATAGCGCTTTGCAAGGCGCTGCCAGTTGCTGCTATCCGGCCCAAATATTACTTCGGTAGCCGGTATTAAATCGCATCCTGTGCTCACACAATGCAACCAATTGCGAGCATTGCCATGCAGTAATAGCCACGGCCAAAATACCGAGTGGGCGAGCATGGTGCTCCACTGTGCATAGCCTGGGGCGCAGGTGCCCTTTTCTTTTGCCCATTGAGCCGCAAGATTCCCTGCAAGACAGGCGGTGATCAGCGCCTGTCGATAGAGGCGGTCGCCTTCATCTTCACTATCTTGAGCGACGACCTTCAAGTTTTTCACGAGCCGTACAAGTTCCTGCATCCCCAACAGCGACAGGCAGCTCAACGCCCCAGATAATTGCTCGCGGCAATCTGGGTTTTGTTGGGTGGCAGCTTGCAACAGGTGCCAGCACAGGGCTGGATCTCGATCCACTATGTGGATCAATTCATCAAAGCTCACTTGTGGATTTTTCAGATGCAGGCGCAGTTGTTCGCGTGTTTCCTGCAAGATTGGAAAGTCCGTAAAAGCGAGAACTTCTTCCCATTGACTGGCGCTCGGGTGCGTAAAGGTTGTCTGTGTCATGTCTAAGTTTGTGCAACTGCTGTTTGTGACCTTTACTTACTATAGTCGGCTTATGAATTTTGCTTGGACGGATGTGTGACAATTTCGTCACTGGAGTTACTGAACGTTTCTATATTGTCAGATTTTGCTGCAAGGATTGTATTGAATGCTGTTTATTGTGGGGCTGTTGATTGTGTTCGGCAGCGTGCTTTATGGCTTTGTGATGTCACATGGCCAACTGATGGCGCTGTGGCAACCATTTGAAATCCTGATTATTTGTGGCGCGGCATTCGGTGCATTTATTTTATCGAATCCGCTGCATGTGATTTTGGAATGCTTTCGCATGATGCCTCAGGTCATCATGGGCAGCCGCGTCAACAAAGCCATGTATATGGATGTGCTTGGTTTAATTTACGACATCCTTAACAAGGCCCGTCGTGAAGGCATTATGGCTATTGAAAGTGATGTTGAAAGCCCATCTTCCAGTGCCGTGTTCTCGCGCTATCCGGCCATTCAGGGCAACCTTGAGTTATCCAATTTTATTGCTGATTACTTTCGTATTATTGCGGCGGGGAATTTAACCTCGTTTGAACTTGAGTCATTGATGGATCAAGAGATCGAAGCACGCCTGCACGAACTAGAACAACCGGGAATGGCGGTGGGCAAAGTTGCCGACGCTTTGCCGGGGTTTGGTATTGTCGCTGCGGTTCTGGGTATCGTTATTACTATGGGAGCGATTGGTGGCGAAGTGAGTGAAATCGGTGGTCACGTTGCGGCAGCACTGGTTGGGACTTTTAGTGGGGTTTTCCTCGCCTACGGTATGGTCGGGCCGGTATCTGCAACGATGAAACATCTCGCCGAGGATGAGATTAAGCTCTACGAAGCTACCCGTGCATGCATCATTGCTTCGCTGAACGGATTACCACCGCAACTCGCGGTTGAATTTGGTCGTAAGTCACTTTTCACGCATGGCCGACCGAGTTTTGAAGAAGTCGAAAGTAAGGTGCGTGGACGCTAATGGAAAATCTTAGCCCCCATCAAAATATAATCGTTCGCCGTTATAAAAAAGGTAAGCACGAGGATCACGGCGGTGCTTGGAAGGTTGCCATGGCTGACTTTGCCTTGGCAATGATGGCGCTGTTTTTAGTGTTGTGGGTGATTAACTCTTCAAACGAACAACAATTGGCGTCAATTTCAGGTTATTTCCAAGATCCATTGGCGTTTGAGGAAGGGAAGAAAGTTCCATCAAAATACGTTATTGATCTCGGTGGCTCACCTTCTCAAGCTGATAATATTGCTACCTCTGAATCCATTGATCCCGAAAAGATACTGCAAGCCGATGAGATCGAAAGTCTCGCCGATGCGATTGAACAAAAACGCTTAGAAGAATTAAAAGCACAGATTGAACAACGTATTGATGCTAGCCCGACGCTGAGTCCATTTAAAAATCAATTATTGTTGGACATCACTACCGAAGGTCTACGTCTACAAATTGTTGATCAAACCAATCGTCCTATGTTTGATCCCGGCAGTGCCAATTTAAAATATTATTCCGAAGATATTCTCTGGGAAATGGCGCCCATGCTGGCCACCTTAGATCACCGTTTATCCATTACCGGCCACACGGATTCATCGCGCTTAGGAGGGCAGCGTGATGAGGAGGACTTGAACTGGGCGCTATCCTCTTTACGTGCCGATGCTGCACGACGAGCGCTGATGGAAGCCGGTGTGCCAAAAGAACAAATTGCTCAAGTGATTGGTATGGGCGATACCGCACCACTGATTCCGGATGATCCATCGGCCTCAGTGAATCGTCGTATTGCCATTGTGATGTTGAACCGCACATCTGAGCACAACGTGCTTGAGCGCTCAGGGACAAAAGCTGATGTCGAATTTATTAACGATGCGCCACCGCCACCATCGGACGCACGTAAGCCCGTATTAAATAAAACCGGCAGTTTGATAGAAAAATTACAACAAGAGCGTGAGCGAGTAGACAACAGCTATGATAATCCACCGAATAAAGGTGAGGTGTTTTGGTGAGTGAAACAGCGGAAAAGGAATATAAAAAGGGAGCTAAGCTCCCTTTTTTTTGTTGGCGATATTTCTCGCGCTTGTTTAAAGCTCAGTGAGCGTTTGCAAAATACGGCGGTAGCTTTGGAAGCGAGCTTCGCTAATTCGCCCAGCTTTTAACGCTCCGAGCATAGCGCAACCCGGTTCTTTTTCGTGTTTACAATCACGAAATTTGCAATAACCCGCTTCCGGGCGAATTTCTCTGAAACCATATAGCACTTCTTCTGGTGACATATGCCACAAACCAAATTCACGAATCCCCGGCGAGTCGATTAAATCGCCCCCCGCAGGGAAGTGATACAAGCGCGCAGTTGTCGTTGTATGTTTACCTTTACGAGTATTTTCTGACAGCGCACCAACGCGCAGTTCTTCGCCGGGTAGCAAGGTTCCGATCAGCGACGATTTACCAACACCCGATTGACCAACGAACACACTAATGCGCCCGTTTAAGAACTCTTTAAGTTCGCCTAGACTGCTGTCATCGTGACTACACACCCGCAGTGTGCGATAGCCCAGTTTTTCATAACTCGCGAGCAGGGCGGCGTAGCGTGGGCGGGTTTCTTCGGTGAGTAAATCGATTTTATTGAACAGAATGATGGGTTCGATTTCGCAGTTCTCAGCAGCCACCAAATAACGGTCGATCAAATTGGCATGAGCTTCTGGCTCGGGCGCAACCACCAGCACAATAAAGTCGATATTGGCAGCAACGGGTTTGATTTCGTTGTAGGGGTTTGGGCGTGATAACTCAGATGTGCGTGGCATTACCATCTCTACCACTCCTGTTTTAACCCCTTGGTTATCAGCGCCAGGGCGGAAGACCACGCGGTCTCCTGTAACTAACGAACCTAGGTTGGCACGTAAAAAACAGCGGTAACGGTCTTGAGATTGCTTATCTTCGACCTCGACTTGGCTACCAAAATGCGCCATCACTTGGCCTTCGGATTCGTCGCCCAATTCTCCGGCAGTCAATTGCTCAGCAATGACATCTTCTTTTTGTGTGGCGCGTTTGGCTTTTTCTTGCTGAATTTTCTCGACCCGCCAAGCTTGGCGCTTATTCAGTTTGCGTTTTGACATGCGAATGCGTTACCGGATTTAAGACGTTTGCCATTGTCCGCGTTGGCCGTGCATTACACAAGTTGCTAGACTGCTCATATTTCCCAATGAGTAACCGTTATGAGCCAAAGCGATAACCTAGTGTGGATGGATCTAGAAATGACCGGCCTCGAGCCAGAGCGTGACGTCATTATCGAAATTGCTACCATAGTCACCGATGGCGATCTCAACATCATCGCTGAAGGCCCAGTATTTGCGGTTCATCAGCCGGACATTCTGCTAGATGGTATGGATGAATGGAACACCCGCACCCACGGTAACTCAGGGCTAACCCAGCGCGTGCGCGAGAGCAAAACCAATGCCCGCGCTGCTGAATTGGCCACGTTAGAATTTTTACGCGAACACGTAAAAGCTGGTGCCTCGCCATTGTGCGGCAATAGCATTCATCAAGATCGTCGCTTCTTAGTGAAATACATGCCCGAGCTAGAAGCATTCATGCACTATCGCAATGTTGACGTCAGCACCCTGAAAGAGCTGGCGAAACGCTGGAAGCCATCAGTGGTATCGTCGTTTGAGAAAAAAGGTACGCATCAGGCGTTGGATGATATTCGCGAGTCGATTGCTGAAATGCAGCATTATCGTCAGCATTTTTTGGCGGTGTAGGTTTGTAGTTGCTCGGGCATCCATGCCAGTCGGCTCGGTTTACGGCCTCATCCACAAGCG
>Ga0209081_1002583_pt1 | contig 10470 bp, 11 predicted proteins | sample GOMGulsemesocosm_4_FD_184636 | JGI IMG/M metagenome (GOLD analysis project Ga0209081, IMG submission 184636) | Methane-oxidizing microbial communities from mesocosms in the Gulf of Mexico - GOM15B Gulf of Mexico (SPAdes) (version 2) | ecosystem: Environmental > Aquatic > Marine > Cold seeps... | reverse complement strand
CCGCAATGAAATCGCTCATGAATATATTTTAGAAGATCAGCGATTGATTTTTAGCGAAGTACTAACCGAAACCAAACAATTACTTAAATTAAGCGAAAAAGCGATAACGTATTCAGAGAAATATTATGCAAACTAATGTAAAAACAAAAGGAATAGTATTAGCAGGTGGCTCAGGTACTCGCTTATACCCAATTACCAAAGGCGTATCTAAACAATTACTACCTATTTATGACAAGCCGATGATTTTTTATCCATTATCGGTTCTTATGTTAGCAGGCATTAAAGATATTCTTATTATATCAACACCAGAGGATATGGCAGGTTATCAGCGCTTATTAGACGATGGTTCACAGTTTGGTATTAATATTAGTTATGCGATACAGCCTAGCCCTGACGGGTTAGCACAAGCCTTTATTATTGGTGAAGAATTTATCGGTAGTGATAATGTTTGTTTGGTATTAGGTGATAATGTTTTTTATGGTCAAAGCTTTACTGAAAAATTATTAAGTGCCTCTTCTAAAGAAAAAGGCGCTACTGTTTTTGGCTATCAAGTCAAAGATCCAGAACGCTTTGGTGTGGTAGAGTTTGATAACAACAATAAAGCACTTTCTATCGAAGAAAAACCACTTAAAGCAAAATCTAATTATGCGGTGACAGGCTTATATTTTTACGATAATAGTGTGATCGAAATAGCAAAATCAATTAAACCGTCAGCGCGTGGTGAATTAGAAATCACTTGTGTAAACAATGTTTATCTAGAACGTGGTGACTTAAATGTTGAAATACTTGGGCGGGGTTTTGCTTGGTTAGATACAGGAACTCATGACAGCTTACTTGAAGCATCTTCTTTTGTTCAAACTATTGAGCATAGGCAGGGATTAAAAGTAGCTTGTTTAGAGGAAATAGCATTAAATAATGGTTGGTTAACAGCGCAGCAGGTAAGTGAGTTAGCTAAGCCAATGTTGAAAAATGAATATGGAAAATACCTCCAATCTTTAGCTAATCAAAAGAGATAAAAATAGATGAAGATTTTAGTTACGGGTTGTAACGGGCAAGTTGGTTTTTTATTAACGAAAGCATTAAAAGATAAAGTAGAGCTTCTTGCACTTACGCGACAAGAGTTAGATATAACCAATGAAGCTTTAGTTAACAAAACGATAAATGATTTCAAGCCGAATGTAGTTATAAATGCTGCTGCTTATACGGCTGTAGATAAAGCTGAAAATGAAGAGGAACTTGCTTTTGCAATAAATAGCAATGGTCCTGAGTATTTAGCTAAGGCAGCAAGTAAGGTTAATGCCTCGATAATCCATATATCAACAGACTATGTATTTGAAGGGAATAAATCAGGACAATATTTAGAAACAGATCCAGTTAACCCGCAAGGGGTATATGGTAAAAGTAAACTTGCTGGTGAAGTTGCTGTGAGTAAAAACTGCCGAAAGCATATTATTTTGAGAACTGCTTGGATTTTTGGTGAGCATGGTAATAATTTTGTAAAAACAATGCTCAAATTAGGTAAAGAAAGAGATACTTTAAGTATTGTAAGTGATCAATTTGGTGGTCCAACTTATGCTGGTGATATTGCTAAAGCAATTATAGAAATAGTTAATAAAATTGATACTTGTGAAGAAATTCAATGGGGAGTATATCATTATTCTGGTATACCGCATGTAAGTTGGTATGAGTTTGCTGAAAATATCTTTGCTAAGGCTCAACAAAAAGAAGTGTTAAAAAACACTCCAAAACTAACAGCTATAAGTACAGAAGAATTCCCTACGCCAGCCAAAAGACCTAAAAATTCAAAATTAAATTGCCAAGCAATTGAAAAAGAATTTGGTATTATGCCTTCAAATTGGAAAGAAGAATTAAATAATATTAATAACTATATGACTACATAGGTTGTAATATAACTAGCTGTGATATTGTTGATTTCTCATGTAGGTTGGACTTCAGTCCGACTATAGAACTAATTAAGTATATATAAAATGAAAGTAATAGATACAAAAATACCAGATGTAAAAATCATAGAACCAATTGTTTATGGTGATGATCGTGGTTTTTTCATGGAAACATGGAACCAAAAAGAGTTTGAAGAAAAAGTGACAGGTAAGCCTACTTTATTTGTACAAGATAACCACTCAAAATCTAAAAAAGGTATTTTACGAGGATTACATTATCAAACTGAAAATACTCAAGGTAAACTTGTAAGAGTTATCTCTGGTGAGGTTTATGATGTTGCTGTGGATATTAGAAAAGGTTCAGCAACCTTTGGTCAATGGGTTGGAGAATATTTATCTGTTGAAAACAAACGACAACTATGGGTTCCTGAAGGGTTCGCTCATGGTTTTTATGTTATTAGCGATAGTGCAGAGTTTGTATATAAATGTACAGATTATTATAACCCTAAAGCTGAGAAGTCAATTAAATGGGATGACCCTATGCTTAATATCGATTGGCCTATTCAAATGGGTGAAGCCCCTTTACTTTCTCAGAAGGATAAAGGGGGTGAAAAATTTTCACCCGATATTTTTATTGTCATTAAATAAATAAGTTAGTTAAAGAAAATTATGGATATTAAATTAATTCAATTACAAAGTCATGGTGACCATCGGGGTTCGTTAGTTGCCTTAGAAGAGCAAAAAAACATTCCATTTGCAATTAAACGAGTTTATTACTTGTTTGATACAAAGGAAAATGTTCGCCGTGGTTTTCATGCTCATAAAGAGTTGAAGCAACTTGCGATTGTACTCAAAGGATCTTGTCGCTTTTTACTTGATGATGGAAATGACAAAACTGAGGTATTGCTAGATAATCCAGCACAGGGTCTACTTATTGAATCATTTGTTTGGCGAGAAATGTTTGATTTTTCAGATGATTGTGTCCTTATGGTTCTAGCTGACGCTGTTTATGATGAAAGTGACTATATTCGTGATTATAGTCACTTTGTTTCTATTGTTAACAGACAAACAAAGGAAATAAATAATGGCTTTTAGATTAGAATCAAATTCAATAAGAATGCGTTTTGTTGAAGAGAAAGATGCTGAGTTTATTTTATCTTTACGCTTAGATCCAAAGTACAATAGTTTTATTTCAAAGGTCAATAATGACGTTGTTGAACAAAGGGCTTGGATTTCAAGGTATAAAATTTTAGAGGATAGTAAAAGTGAGTTTTATTTTATCATTGAACGTCTCGATGGAACACCTTGTGGAACCGTTAGAGTGTATGATTTAACCCCTGACTCATTCTGTTGGGGAAGTTGGATTTTAAATAAAAATAAAACTAGATATTCAGCTATAGAAAGTGCGATGCTAGTTTACGAATTTGGTTTTTCAAATTTAGGTTTCAAAAAAAGTCATTTTGATGTTATGAAAGAGAATCAAAACGTAATTAATTTTCATAAAAAACTTGGTGCTGAAATAGTAGATGAAGACGATAATAATTTTTATTTTGAAATTAATGAAAAGGAAATTGAAATAGCAAGATCTAGGTTGAAGAGGTTAGTGAAATGAGCAGTAATAGGAATGTGATGGTAGCCGGTGGAAATAAGGGGATCGGTGCAGGAATAGAGGTGAAAATTTCTTCAGCAGGTTATAAGGTTGTAGCTACATTCAATTCACAAGAACCAACTAAAGCACCAGAAATCCGTGAAAAGATAGAAGCATCGATCCCTCTTGGACGATTTAGTCCTCCTGAGGAAGTATCAGGTTTGGTAGCGTACATGTTATCTGATGAGGCTAGTTATATCAGTGGTGCCAACTTTAATATAAGTGGTGCTTTGCACTTAGCATAATCAGAGATAAATAATGATCCCATTCTTAGATTTAAAAAAAATTAATGCTCAATATCAAAATGAGTTAAAAGAAGCTTGTGCACGCGTAATTGATTCTGGTTGGTATGTCTTAGGTAAAGAAGTGGCAGAATTTGAAAAAGAATTCGCCACTTATTGTGAAGCTGAACATTGTTTAGGCGTCGCTAATGGGTTAGATGCATTAATTCTGATCTTACGCGCTTATATTGAGCTCGGTGTTATGCAGAAGGGTGATGAAGTGATTGTCCCCTCGAATACCTATATAGCTTCAATTCTGGCTATTTCGGAAAATGGATTAACACCAGTTTTAGTTGAACCAGATATTAACACCTTTAACTTAGATCCGAAGTTAATAGAACAGGCGATTACAGATAAAACTAAAGCGATTTTAACTGTACATCTCTATGGTCAGGTGACAGGCATGGATGAAATTAATGCCATCGCTAAAATACATAATTTAAAAGTGATTGAAGATTGCGCCCAAGCACATGGTGCCCTTTACAAGAGTAAAGAGTTCAAAGGTAAAGAGAATAAAGGCAAAAAAGTAGGCTCGTTAGGCGATGCCGCAGGCTTTAGTTTCTATCCGGGCAAAAACTTAGGCGCATTAGGTGATGGTGGTGCAGTTACAACTAATGATGAAGAATTGGCTAATACTATTGAAGCACTGCGCAACTATGGTTCTCATGAAAAATATAAAAACCAATATAAAGGCATGAATAGTCGGTTAGATGAAATGCAAGCCTCCATGTTACGCATTAAATTAGGTTATTTAGATAATGAAATAAACGCTCGTCAAGTAGTTGCACAAGCCTATTTACAAGGGATTAAAACCCCTTTGGTCGAATTACCTATTGTCAATGATCTTAATGCCCACGTATGGCACCTGTTTGTTATCAAAACATCAAGACGTGAAGAATTGATTAAATACTTAGCAGATAACGGGGTACAAACTCTAGTCCATTACCCGCTCCCTCCTCATCAACAAGGCGCATATAAAGAGTGGCAAGGAAACTCGTTTCCTATTTCAGAAAAAATACATGAGCAAGTCTTAAGTCTTCCGATTAGCCCTATATTATCGATGGTTGACGTAGAAAAGGTTATTGTTGTTTGTAATAACTTTAATTAACACCTTGTTTTTTTCTAAATTTACTTCTAAGTAGAATGATTTTGTCGAATGAAAAAGAATCAAAAAAACAGATACTCAAATCAAGCTCAATAATTGGTGGCGCTTCATTTTTAACAATTTTAATCGGGTTGGTGAAAGTTAAAGCACTTGCACTGCTTTTAGGGCCAGCTGGAATTGGTTTAATGAGTATACTTACGACAATCATGGCGACGGGAACGACCTTTTTTAGTATGGGCTTAGGTACAAGTGGGGTACGAGAGTTAGCGTTAAATAACAGAAGTATCGAGAAGTTAAATTTAGTACGAAAAGCGCTGTTCTCGGCTAATTTTGTACTGGGTTTACTCGCTATCATCGTTATTTTAGTTTTTAGAGTGGTATTATCGGAATGGTTTTTTCAAAGTGCTAATGAACAGCTCGCTATTTGTATTATCTCAGTTGGCGTTTTTTTCTCTTTAATATCGGGTTCACAAATTGCACTACTGCAAGGTTTACGCAAGATTACCGAGTTGGCAAAAGTGAAAGTGATCAGTGCGTTATTATCTACTCTAGTCGGTTTATTGTCCATCTGGCAATTGGGTGAGTTTGGTCTACCATTTTTTGTTATCACTTTGCCTTTGGTTAGTTTTTTTATAGCGCTATTCTATAGTCGGAAATTACCTAAATTATCTAAGTCAACAATCAGTTTTAAGGAACTTAAAACAAAGTGGCAAAGCATGTTTACCCTAGGGTTTGTTTTCATGCTTACTGGTTTAATGGGGGTAGGTTGCCAGTTAATTGTTCGTTATATTATCGTTCAAGAATTAAATATTGAATCAGTCGGATATTTTCAAGCGTCTTGGGCTATTTCTATGACCTATATCAGCTTTGTCTTAGGCGCTATGGCTGCAGATTATTACCCAAGATTAACGCAGGAAATGCACAATAAACTTGAAGCAAACCGTTTAGTGAATGAACAATCAGAAATCGCCATTATTCTTGCTGCCCCCGTGTTGTTGACTATGTTAGCTTTTTCACCTTTGGTTATTCATTTACTTTATTCAAGTGAATTTTCAGATTCAATCGTTATACTACGTTGGCAAGTATTTGGTGATGTTGTAAAAGTGATCAGCTGGCCATTAGGCTTTATTATCTTAGCGAAAGGGCATAGTAAACTGTTTTTTTGCACTGAACTGTTGTGGAATTCGTGTTATATTTTATTGGTAACTATTGGTATTAATGACTTCGGTATTGGAATTACAGGGTATGCATTTGCAGTTAGTTATTGTATCTATTTATTTCTTGTTTATGTGATTAGCCGAACGATTAATGGATTTTGTTGGACAAAGTACAATATAAAGTTAATTTTTTTATTAACATTTTCGGCTTTAAGCTTATTGTTACTATCCTACTGTTCACTTTTAGCCACCATAATATTAGGTTTATTCTTGGTTGTCTGTTCGGCTATTTTTGCTGTTAAAACGATTGCAGAGTTAGGCATAAAGAACCGTGTATTAGAACGATTTTTAACTATCTATAAAAAAATGGTTCGTTCACTCGGTTATAATACTTAGTGTGAGGTTTTTCTAATATTTAATAACATAAACAGTCGGCTAAAACGCGTAAAGCTTATTAGAATAGCTAACTCTCTCATATATCCGAGCAGATAAAGACATTCAATCTAATAATATAACATTTCTTGTTAGCAATGACATTGGCAAGTCAAAACGGTCCTAAAATAAAAGGGGCTACCGTTTAACCCTAAATTATTAAAGTTGCTAGTTACCTGAAGCAAATTGATTAATGATGTTTTTTTACAAATAAGTTCATGAACTTACTTTTTTGTTGATTTTAATTCAGAACTACTTTTAAAATACTTATGTATAAAGGAAATGTATGGTAGAGCTAAAAAAAGTAACCATTGTTACATTGACATATAATAATTGGAGGCTTTTATCCTCTGCTATTAAATCTGTTTATGAACAGAAATTACCGAATGGTATTTACATAGAGTATTTAATTTTAGACGACGGTACAGAGGATTTCGATTTTGGATTTGTTAACCGTTGTGTTGAAGCACAAGTTAATAAGAATATTAATTGTAAAATACTTCAAAATAATAAAAATCTAGGAACAGTTGCTTCATTCAATAAGGCGATCCAGTTATCAACAGGTGATGTGATATTACCCCTTTCAGCTGATGATGTGTTTTATGATGAAAATGTTGTTCATGATGTTTTGAAGGAGTTTATAAATAGTAACAGTTCAGTTATCACCACTCTTCGTGTACCTGATATAAATGGTAGTGAAGAATGTAGTTTACCAGCAAAGAGTGAATATTATTTGTTTGATAATATTGATAAGCTATTACATAGGATGTCGCTTAAGGGTAATTTAATTAGTGGGGCATGTACCTATTATCGCCGGAGACTTTTTGATGATTTTGGAGGGTTTAACGAGGCTTATTTTTTATTAGAAGATTACCCCTTTTTTTTAATGTTACTTATGAGTGGTGAACCGATTTTATTATATAAAAGGAAGTCTATTAAATATGGTGTTAACGGTGTAACATCCAATGCAGAGAAGCACCCAGCACTAATAAAAGACTCTAAAATGGTGATAGATTTTATAGAACGTAATTACAAGTTTAATTACTTTGAATCTAGGTTCTTTTATTTTAACCAACAATTAGAGAGTAAACAAAGAAACTCCCTTATTAATATGCTTCTTTATCCAGAGCAAGTACTTTTAAAGTTATTGGTAAGAACTCGCGGGTATTGCAAAGTATTTATTAATAATTATTTAACTCGTAGGTAGTGTTATTTATACCAATAAGTAATAGTAATCTTTAGATTTTATGAGATTTTCAATACAATGAGTGATTTTAGAAAAACAAATTTGGTTATCTTCGGGTTTTCAAATGATTATGGGAAAATGGATGTAGAATCACTTTCTCGACAATACAATGTAATTCATGTGTTAATCCCCCAACTATTGCTTTCAGTTTTAATTAGACTAAGGTTGCTTTCAAAATCATCTTTTGAGTTTTTGGTCATGAAATTTTTTTATTTCAAATTAAAAGAGCTTAAAGGCGATTGGATTGCTATTAGTATTGATAATTATGTTTACAGTCTCGCTCTAAAGTTAGATATGCCATGTGTGAAGCGGAAAATACTTTTCTTTAGAAATACATATAATACGGAGAGTATAAATCTTAATTTTAAAGACCATGTGGAGTTTTACTCTTTTGATGAAGATGATTGTTTTAATTACGGTTTTAATTATTATGAACAATATTGTTCAGGCGCATTTTATTTAAATGAACATTGTAGGAATGGAGTGTCAAATGAAATTGATTTTTATTTTCTAGGGCTAGACAAAGGGAGGAGACCAGAACTTTTGAAACTTTCTAACGCGCTTAAACAATATAACAATCAGATTATTATTATTGACGATGCCACATCTTTTATACAAAAATTACAGAAAAAATTATTGAAAAGAAAAAACTACTTATTTATTTCATATGCTCATCATTTAGAAAATATTGTTAACTCAAAAGTGGTAATTGATTTTGTAAAAGAAGGTCAAGTAGGCATTACGATGAGAACATTAGAAGCAGTGATCGCAAAGAAAAAACTGATAACTAATAATCCAATAATAACTAAACAACCGTATTATAATAATACGATGATTTTATTTGTTGACAGTGTAAATGACTTATCTTTAAAGGATGTTTCAGTTTTTATTAGTTTATCGTTTGAGGAATCTAAATTTGCTCAACAAAAATTTAATGATTATTCAGTTTTAGGTGTTTTTGATGAAATTATATAAAGTTTACTATTTTAGGCCTTTTAATGACTAAGCCAGAGTTTGTTTTATTTTACTTGGATAATCTATTTGTTGGGTTATTTATTTTGTGTATATATTCGTTGTTATCATATGTTTTATTTAAAAAGCATATTTATTCTATTTTTGATCCCATGTTGTTTTTTCTGACTCTGAGTATTTGTGCTCACACAGTAGTATTCGTTCTTTATTATTTCCATAAACTAGATTCATTTTACTTTTATTTTTTTATTTATACTCAAATAGCCTTTACTATTGGTTGGTTACTTAATAAACCTATAAAACCAAAAAAAATACAGGCTGTCCAATTCGTTTATGGGAAATTTTCTAAGTATATATACTATATTTCTTTCTTTTTGTTTTTTACGTCTCAGTTGATTGTTTACTGGGTGAAGGGAATACCGTTATTCATGGAATTTAGGCTTGAAACATTTAAAAGTGGCAATGGTTTTGGTTTTCTTGGTCGGATTATCTTTCTAACATCTATTATTTCTTATTCAGTTGGGATATTTAAATTAATTTATCTGAAACAGTCTATATTAAATAGAAATTTTGATTATATAGTTATTTTCTTCTGTATAATTGTTCAAATATTCAGTGGGAGCAAACTGGGTTTGTTGTTTCCTGTTTTTAATGCATTTATAGTTATGTTCTTTTCTTTAAAATTTAATTTATTTAGAGCTAAAGAAAAAAAATTTGAAAGATATATGTATTACATGACTTTTGCGTCAATACCTCTTGGTATATTAACTGTAATTATTCAAAATGATTCGGGTTCCACTGTATTAGAAGGGTTAGTGACTGTTGCATTGCGCTTTGTAAATACAGGAGACATATTTTATATGTCTTGGGTTAATGATGTGATTTCAACCTTTCCAAACAAGGTTTCTGATGGTTTTTTTGCTATATTTAGTGATGTATTAGGTACATTAAGGATAATGCCTCGCTCTGAATTACCCCAACATTTAGGATTACAAGTTATTTGGGAATTGAATGGAACTAAGGATTTTATGGGGCCTAATCTTAGGCATAATGTGTTTGGTATTTTTTACTTTGGGGGCTATGGAGCTATTCTATATTCATTTGTCCTCGGTGGCCTTGTTGGTTTTATAAGGAACCGGCTATATTTTAAAGTCCCAAATAATATTCTAGGTTTATCGATTTATTCAATCTTATTTCAAATCGCTTTATATATACCCCAAGATTTTTCGTCAATGGCAATGAGTTATTTATTTACATTTCTCTTGATTTTCCCATTTTTGATTATAGGCTCATTGCTACTAGCTCGTGCTAGTTAGTTATTATGCATATAAACTAACGCCGTGCGCGACTTAAAAATTTCGTTATCAAGGTTGAAAAAGGCATGTTCTAACTTTATATAGTAATCGCCAAAAAACATTATAAAGCGATTTAGAACATGCCATTAGAAGAGTTTATCATCTGGGTTTATTGTTGGGTAGATGAAAATTACATTGCAATTTTAGGTGAAACTAACATTAGAAAACGCGGGTTCGAGCCCGCCCTAAGTGATATTGAGGTTATCACTATGGAAATTGTTGGTGAGTTTATTTCATTCGATACCAATAAAGGGATCTGGAAACACTTTAAAACTCATTGGCAATCATGGTTTCCTAAGCTTTCTTCACGATCAAATTTTGCTAAGCAAGCCGCTAACTTATGGCATGTAAAGCAGCTACTTCAAACACGATT
>Ga0209081_1002579_pt1 | contig 10477 bp, 10 predicted proteins | sample GOMGulsemesocosm_4_FD_184636 | JGI IMG/M metagenome (GOLD analysis project Ga0209081, IMG submission 184636) | Methane-oxidizing microbial communities from mesocosms in the Gulf of Mexico - GOM15B Gulf of Mexico (SPAdes) (version 2) | ecosystem: Environmental > Aquatic > Marine > Cold seeps... | reverse complement strand
TTTCTAATAATTCCTTCTTGTTTCGCACCTAGGCGTAATAAAGCGTTTCGCGATGTGGTATTTAAGTAGTCGGTAGCAAACTCCACCCGATTTAAATCTAATTCTTCAAAAGCGTGCTTTAGCATTAGCAGTTTTGCTTCGGTGTTAATTTTAGTTCGTTGGAATGATTTTCCTAAAAACGTATAGCCAATAGCGACGCGGCCATCTTTAATACTTGCCTTTGCAAAGCGTGTTGAGCCGGCTACTTGATTGGTTGCTTGGTCAATAATAGCAAAGGTGAGTCCATCGCCAGCATCATGCTGAATCTTGGCATTGAAGATGTAGTCATCCACTTCGTCGAGGTTGGGTATGAAAGTAAAAAATAGCTTCCATAACTGTCCATCCGCTATTGCTTTGGATAAACCTTCTTTGTGTTTTAGCGTTAAAGGTTCTAGGCGAACATAATTTCCGTTTAATGTTACTTTTTCAAAAACCATAGCGATCTCTAGTGTTATTGATAGCCTAACTTGGACATGTGCTGATATATGTCTAAGGCATATGTATTGGTTTTGGGGTAAATTACAACCGGTTGCATGTATTTTTGCTAAAACTAACAGTGGAGATATCAGTGCGCAAGCCTTGATAGAGGCGTTGGATAGGCAGCTATTTCAAGAGGATAAAAAAATAGCACTGAGTTTTACCTCAGTGCTATTCATTGGGTACGGCTTAGTTAGTCAATAACTGAATTTCAAATATTACTTAATGAACAACATTTCACGGTATTTCGGTAGTGGCCATAACTCGTCTGCGACCAATGTTTCTAGTAGGTCAGCCGATGTACGAATATCGTCCATTAATGCTCGAACGTCGGCAGCCAAGAAACTCATGTGTGCTTCGGTGGTATCGAAGTGTTCAGACTCCAGCGCTGCGCTAAGCTTTTCAACCGATGCCATCATAGCAGTAGCAGCGGCTGCCACTTTGCTGGCGGGTGAGTATTCAAGAGTAAAACCAGTAGAGGCCATGCTCGACAAGTATTTAACCGCTGCTGGATAAATCATGGTGGTGGCCATTTCAATTACCAGCTTGGCTTCTACTTCAATCGACAGAATGTACTGTTCCGCATAAACCTCAAAACGGCTGGCCAATTCAGTTGGTGTAAGCACGCCAGTGCTTTCAAATAAATCGACGACTTCTTTTTCTTTCAATGCAGGTAATGCATCTGCCGTCGTTGGGGTGTTTCGTAGGCCACGCTCTTCCACTGCCATTTTATGCCATTCAGAAGAATAACCGTCACCACCGAAGATAACGTTGCTGTGCAGTTCCATCAGTTCTTTGATAACGGCAAAAGCCGCAGTTGCTTTATCTTTACCACTTTCTAATTGAGCTTCTAGCTTTTCCGCGATCCACTCTAAAGAATCTGCCAGCATAGTGTTCATCGCGACAAGAGGACCGGAAACGGATTGCGATGAACCGACAGCACGGAATTCAAAACGGTTGCCGGTAAAGGCAAATGGAGAAGTACGGTTACGGTCGCCAGGATCACGTTCAAATTTAAGAATTTGCGATAAACCGAGATCCATCAAGCCGCCGCTTTTAGGTACGTGCAGAGCCCCTGTTTTGATGTCGTCGAATACTTTTTCTAATTGGTCGCCAAGATAGACAGATAAAATCGCTGGAGGGGCTTCGTTAGCACCTAAGCGATGATCGTTCGACGCGGAGGCGATAACTGCACGCAATAACGGGCCAAACTTGTGCACACCGCGAATAACTGCGCCACAAAACAGCAAGAAATTAAGATTGTCGTTTGGCGTGCTACCAGGATCAAGCAAGTTGCCTTGGGTGGAATTACCAACTGACCAGTTAACATGCTTACCTGAACCATTTACGCCCGCGAATGGCTTTTCATGTAGCAGGCAGAAGAAACCATGCTGCTTAGCCGTTGTTTTCATCAGAGTCATTAACAGCTGCTGATGATCAGATGCTATGTTTGCTGATTCGAAGTAGGGCGCAATTTCAAACTGACCAGGAGCAACTTCGTTGTGGTGCGTTTTGGCAGGGATACCTAAGCGATATAACTTATCTTCGAAATCTTGCATGAATACCTGAACACGTTCAGGAATCGCACCGAAGTAATGGTCATCAAACTGCTGGCCTTTGGCCGGTGATGCACCGAACAAAGTGCGACCTGCGAGTAAAATATCAGGACGCGCATTGGCAAATTTTTCATCGATCAAGAAATATTCTTGCTCAGCACCACAGCTAGAGTTCAGGGTCGCAATCTCTTCTTCACCCATCAGAGTAAGCACTTTTTGTGCTGCTGCGTTCATAGCGGCGTTAGACCGTAGTAGTGGGATTTTTTTATCGAGCGCTTCGCCCGTCCAAGACATAAATACACTTGGAATCATTAATACAGCACCATTTGGGGTGTGCATTATGTAAGCAGGGCTGGTTGGGTCCCAAGCGGTATAACCACGCGCAGCGTTGGTCATCCGTAGGCTACCGTTCGGGAAGGAAGAGCCATCAGGCTCGCCCTTGATTAGTAAGCTGCCAGAGAATTCAGTGATCGCAGCGCCTTCAGGATTGGTAATAATAAATCCATCGTGCTTTTCTGCCGTCGCATTGGTCATAGGGTAGAAGATATGAGAGAAGAACTTAGCCCCTTTAGCCATTGCCCAGTCTTTCATTGCGGCTGCCACATCATCGGCTACGTCATTGGGTAATTCGGCACCGGTTTGAACGGTTTTTTTCATCGCTTTGAATGCAGACTTAGATAAAGATTCTTCCATCTGCGCCAAACTGAACACATCGGTTGCCCAGATTTTCTTGAGAGAATCGGTCATTTTGGTTGCGAATGGTGCTGCATTACTGATTTCTGAAATTGCTGTAAAACGAGATTTACTTCCGCTCATATACTTCCCCTGAAGATGTATTTCTTATGTGTGAATTCGTAAATAGTTGTGGCCTGAACTGCTCAATAGACCATCTGCTGGAATATGTTTAGCAATAACTGAACCAAGGAGCAGTTACTTAAGTGAAATGAGGTAGCGCAAAGTTGCCAAATATGAGGCTGGATAGAATGCTTTGTAAATGGCCAGCCTAGATTCCAATTGTATTAGGCTAGTACATGTTGGAGCGGCCTTAGCTAACGGTATTTTTTCAACTCATCCAACAGCCATTCACCGAAAATACGCACTTTTCGGGAGTTTTCGTGATCGGCGGTCGTCACAAGATAGTAAGTCAATCCAGCTACGGTTTTTCCATTCGGGTGTGGTACAAGCCATCCGTGGTTTAGGGCGGTATGAATTAATAACGAGCTGACAAGGGCAATGCCTTGTCCGGCTAAAGCGGCTTGAATTACATGATGCTCTTGGTCATAGGTCAAGATTTTTAACTTCATTTTATTGAGTTGACGCGTTGATAAATAACTACCCCAAGTTATTTTTGGGAGGTCTTTATTTTGCCAGGCGGTTTCTATTAATGTTGAATCTTCAATACGCGGAAAATCCTGTAGGTATTGTTTTGTTACATACATGCCTATGCGTTCGGATACTAGTTTTGTCGCATGGTTTATCTTTGAATCATACTGTCCATAGCGAATAGCTACGTCGATCCGTCTATTTTTTTGTAACTCTTCGAGGTGCTCACCTGTTTTCACTACAACCTGAATTTCTGGGTGAAGTCGGTAGAATTTTTCGAGATTAGGTACTAGCCACTGAGCCGCAAAAGAGGCGGTTGTACTCACGGTTAATACGGTTTGGTTAGCGGATATGTCTTCGAGTACAGCAGAAATTTGTTGCAGAGAATGATAGGCAACCCGCGCCAGTTTTTCGCCCTCTGGGGTTAATGCAATGGCGCGAGTTTTGCGCTCGAAAAGCAAGGTTCCCAGTTTGTCTTCTAGCGCTTTTATTTGATGCGAGACGGCTGTCGGTGTGACATTGAGCTCCAAGGCCGCGGCTTTAAAGCTTAATAGTCTTACGGCGGCATCAAATACCCGAATGCTATTTAATGGAGGTAAATGAGAAAACATAACACACCAGATGGATGAATTTATCTCATCTATAGATAAGAAATAATCGTTTGTCAATCACCCGCTAGAATCCCATCATCATACGACCTTGAAATGATTAAAAATGATATTAAGAAGGTTTTATGACAACAATACTTCATATTGATGCAAGTGCTAGAAGTCTGGATAAATCTAGACACCACCGAAATTCCATATCGCGATCTTTAGCGGATGACTTTCGCCGGCAATGGTTGGCACAAATAAGTAATACAAAATTCATCTATCGAGATCTGGGTAAAAATCCACCGGATTTTATCAGCGAAGATTGGATTGCAGCGGTCTTTACACCAGATGAACAAAAAACAGCGGAGCAAAAGGCATTAACGGCGTTATCGGATGAACTCATTGCTGAAGTGGTACAAGCAGATATGATTTTGCTATCAACGCCTATGTATAACTATGGTATGCCAGCGGCATTAAAGGCATGGTTCGATCAGGTTATTCGTGTCAATAAAACCTTCGATTTTGATTTAGATCGCGGGGATTTTCCATTGAAATCCACTCTGTGCGGAAAAATAATGGTTCTGCTTACATCCTGTGGTGAATTTGGTTTTCATGCTGGCGGGATAAGAGAAAAAATGAATCATTTAGGCCCACATATTGAAGTCGCAAGTCAGTATTTTGGGGTCGAAAAATTCTATGAAATTTGCTCGGAGTATCAAGAGTTTGGCGATCAACGGCATATTGATTCGCTCAACGATGCGCGTGCTCAAATTACAATACTGGTTGAGCAACTGACACTCACGAATTAACCCCTCATACCTTCTGCGGTATAGCGCTGGCCGATCACGGGCAGGTTGGCCGTTAGATTTTCGAGCTGCTGTTGCTCGGCAAGCGTCAGGCTAATCTCTGTTGCAGCCGCATTTTGCTCTAGGTATTTAATTTGTTTGGTGCCGGGGATGGGTACAATATTTGGCCCTTTGGATAACAGCCAAGCGAGTGCAAGTTGCGCCGACGTGCAGTCTTTTTGCGCGGCTAATTCGGCGATGGTGTTGGCGATATTTTGGTTAACTTCGATGGCGTCTTTTTCAAAGCGCGGCAGCTTGGTGCGAAAATCGCTGTCGTCTAGCTGAGCTGTGTTTTGAAAGCGCCCCGCTAAAAAACCGCGACCAAGGGGAGAGTAGGGCACAAAGCCAATACCCAGTGTTTGGCAGGTCGGTAAAATGTCTTGTTCTACCTCTCGTGACCACAGCGAATACTCCGTTTGTACAGCCGTTATTGGATGAACTGTATGCGCACGGCGTAGCGTTTCCGCACTCACTTCGCACAGACCAATATGGGCAATTTTTCCGGTATTAACGAGACTGGCAAGTGCGTCGATTGTCTCTTCGATGGGGTGTTCTGGGTTGATGCGATGCACGTAATAAAGATCAATTTGCTCGACGCCCAAGCGTTTGAGCGAGGCCTCGCAGGCACTGCGAATGTAGCTCGCGCTATTGTCGATGGTGCGTTGGTACTCGCCCGGTTTGCGCACGATGCCAAACTTCGTGGCGATACGAACGTTGGGTTTATTGTTGGCGATGAAGCGGCCGATTAATTCTTCATTGTGATGGGGGCCATAGGTGTCTGCGGTATCGAGCAAGTTGATGCCAAGATCGACAGCTCGCGCCAGTACTTTGAGAGATTCCTGATCATTGGTCGCACCGTAAAATTCACTCATGCCCATACAGCCTAAGCCGAGAGCCGATACGGTTAAATCGTGCCCGAGCGTTCTTTGTTTCATGAAATGTCTCCTTATCAACTCGATAGATACTGTGGCATTATTCAATAATGAAAAAAATGAACGATTTAGGTAATCATATTTCCGAATTTGAAAAACAGATGCCGCAAGGCTGGGTCTGGGATGACACGCGCGCCTTTCTTGCCGTTGCTCGCCACGGCACGTTAAGTGGGGCCGCGACGGAACTGAATTTAGGCATTGCGACACTGTCTCGCCGTATCGAGCGTCTGGAAAAAGCGTTAAAGTTGCCGCTGTTTGTGCGCCTGCAATCGGGTTACCAACTCACTGAGGAAGGTAGCCGCTTGATTGCTAAAGCTGAGGCTCTAGAAATAGCTGCGGCTGATTTTTCCTCCGAAGTTTCTGTTCATGAACCCTTAAATGGTCGCGTACGTTTAGCCACGGCGGAGAATTTAGCGAATGGGCTTATTTTGCCTGCATTGCCCGAGTTCTGTCGGCAGTTTCCTGGCATTACGCTGGAGTTAATGACCAACAGCGCAACGGTTAATTTGCACCGTCGTGATGCGGATTTAGCGCTGCGAATGGTTAAACCAGAAAGTGGGCATGTCACCATGCGTCGTTTGGGATCATTAGGATATGGGCTTTATTGCAGCGCGGAGTATGCCGCTCAACGTGTTACGCATTCTGATTCTGGGAATTACGATAACGACCGCTTTATTGCTTGGGGCGACATGGAAACACAATTGCCAGCGGCGCAGTGGATTGCGCGAGTATTGCAAGGCCGCGCGCCAGTATTAACCACCACGACATTGGCGAATCAAGTCGTCGCAGCCAAAGCGGGGTTGGGGCTGGCGGTATTGCCTCATTTTGTTACCTTTAATACCGGTCTAATTTGTCTTGATGCCAATATTGGGATTGAGCAGTCGATCTATTTAGTTGTTCAGTCTGACTTAAATCATTCGCGCCGCATACGCGCCGTCGCAGATTTTTTAATTGATTTGGTCGACCGCAATCAGGCCTTGCTGAGCGGCTGATTTCCTTGAGTATATTAGCCATATGAATTCTGAGCGACGCTATAGCCAATTTTATCCATTTTTGGTGCAAGTGACAGGAAAGAGGGGCGTCTGGGGCGCAATATATGACATTGTAAGAGATTAAAGATCTAGCGAGTTATCCTCATTAATTTAACTCTTCCAACCTTCGACGAAAAACCAAGCTTCTCGTAAAATGCCTCAAGCTCCGGTAAACAATACAGCTCTAGATGTTGTACATACTTGAGATCTTGGTGGGATCGAATTATATCCAGTAAGGTTTTACCAACACCGCTGGCTCTATGGTCTTTTGCTACGATGACATCGAAGATAAATGCTTTAAAGGTAAAATCTGTAATAACTCTAGCGAAACCGACCAGCGTTTCTGCTTTATCAAGTATACCAATACATATCTGTGAACCATGGATACAGCGATGCGTTTCTTCAAGACTACGGCCTTTTGACCACCATTCACTTTGATAGAGATGATGAAGCTGCTCTATTTGTTTTGGCTTGAATTGGTAGATAACTTCCATGATTGATCCTGAATCTTGTATTTTTAGATACTTTACCGAAATGTCGAACCTTAGTATTGTTTATCGCATAAATAATTATAAGAGACGAAAGCCATGACATGCTCAATGTTAAATGTACCCATTGAAGCCAAAGGCTTATCATTTTCGCCGGCAATATTGTTTTTAACAATAATGGTTTCACCTATGGCTTCGGCCGATTTTTGTAAAACTGCTAGAGCGAGTATAGAAATTGAAGCCCCTGCTCGAACCGTTTTTCAAACAATCACTGACGTTGATTCATACCCCGAGTGGAATCCATTTATATTAAGAGTGGAGCCGTATGGTGTAGACATAACTCAGGCCGGGGCAGAGTTCGATCTTATAGTACCGAACCCGTTAGGGTTTGGAATATTGAGGAGCCCAGAGAGAACGGTAGTCTCACTAGAACCGAACCTATTTCGCAAAGGTGGTATTATTCGTTATCAATCAACGATTTCATCGGCAGAGGAATTAGGCGGGCCCGTTCGAGCGCAAATAGTCAGCAAAATTGACTCAAATACGACACTGTATGAAACCGAAGAAACCTTCTGCGGAGCATTTGCTGATTTCTCTTACAATTTCGCACTTGAGGGATTTGAGAAGCAAACTGAAGCGTTAAAAGTTGAAGCGGAGCGCAGAGCATTATCTTTTTGGTAGGCATGTTCACTGTGATTAGGCTATTTCCCTAAATTAAACGCCCAGATTCGCGTTCGTGTAGGATTTCAAAATACAAGAAAATAATATGAGGAACACGCGACAGAGCTTGATTCATCATAAGAAAAATCCAAAATAAGCAGTGGAATAGAGAGGGCTTCTTGCGTGTTAGACTAGCGTAGAGTTAGAAATCAGCGATTACTTCTACTTTAATTTGCACCAACGCACACATTACCCAAGCGATAGATTGGTAAGGCAGATAAGTTGGAGCCGCACTGGTAATTGGCTAAATACTTCTAAGCAGAAGTCTATATAATATTGGACTGCCATTGATTTATTTGGACGAGAGCTATGTTTTTTGATCGACAAGATGAAAATCTACTGACCCTAACACGCGATGATGCCACCCATCCGTTAGCCTCATATTCTAAACATGCATTTGAACTGGATGGTTTTGAATGGCCCTCGGTAGAGCACTACTACCAAGCCATGAAGTTCGACGATGCCGAGTATCGCGAACAAATCCGCCAGGCGTCTCATCCGGCTGAAGCATCCAAACTAGGCAAAAGTAGAAAACACCAAAAACGCAAAAACTGGAAAAAGAATAGCGTCACCTACATGACCCGCGGCACCTACATCAAATGCCGTACTCATCCAGATGTGGCGCAAGTGTTGTTGGATTCTGGCGATATCACTATCAAAGAAGTCAGCCAGTACGACTACTTTTGGGGTGGTGGCCGTGATATGCGCGGTGACAATGAATTTGGTAAATTGCTGATGGGTATTAGGGCAAAGTTGCTGGCAGAGAAGACGAGCATATGAACGGGAGTAAAACAGATCTCCCGCTTTTTGATGATTAGCGTTAGATCATCTTTCTGGAGGCTAAAAATCCAAATAAAGCAGAGAAAATGGCCGTTATTATCAAGTTCCAAGCAGCTTTACGGTAACTATTTTCTAGGTTTTTTAACTTAAATTTATACTCTATATTTACATCTCTCATTTTTACATCATCATCGGTGGGGCAATACGGCCTCCAAGTTCCGGTTTGATCGACGTAATTGATCAAAGAGCCAGTTTCTTTATAGTAAAATCTCGCCATTATTTTCGAGTAATTTTCTCGCTCGTCTGGGGGGGATTCGGCTCTCCAGTCCTCGGGGATGTTAGGATTCAGACTGAATTTATCTGATGGTATCGATACCTTTTCAAACTTATTCGCATAGTGAAAATAAGCTGTACTGAAGATCATTACGTATGAAATCCCAAGCGATAAAAGAAGAAATGAATATCTACGTCTTGGTTTTAGGAATATACGTTTAGTGCCTTCAAAGATAAGAATGATGCAAAAAACATATCCAATCGTGTTCTTGAAGAGTTTAAGGATTTCATGGGAATCTATTAGTGAATCCATTGATTAAGTACCATTTTAATTTTTTAGTTTTTAATACAAGCGTCGCGTTCTAATACCCAACAGCGCGGATTATTACTAAATCCGATATGTTCATAGTAGGTATTCGCTGCAGGCGCGGCAATTAAGATCAACTTGCAGATTGGCCCCAGTTGATTTCGAGTGATCACTTGGAGTTGTTTGCCAAGTGTATTGATAGGTCATCATCCCCGTCAAATTCTGGTAATCTAAAGCCCTGTTTACGTTGCTTATGGCTCATGTCCAATACCTCAAGGATTGTATGTTTCGGCTTTATCATTCCAATGATCTCGATGTTCTAAAGGGCATTATGCTAGCGCTGATGCGCGAGCAGCCGCCTAGTCCTTTGGCGCGGGAGGCGATTCTGGTGCAGAGTCAGGGCATGGCGCATTGGTTGAAGTTGCAGTTGGCCGATGGTTTGGGCATTGCGGCGCAGGTCGATTTCCCGTTGCCGTCGTCTTACGTCTGGACAGTATTTAACCAGTTAAAGCCTGAGCTTCCCGAACGTTCGCATTTTGATAAGCAGGCAATGGCCTGGAAGTTGATGCGTTTGCTGCCGGCATTGGTGACCGATCCTGAGCATGGCGGCTTATTTGCGCCGGTTAAGCATTACCTCGAGCACGATGAGCAGGGCATTAAGTGCTATCAGTTAGCGCATAAAATTGCCGACGTATTCGATCAATATTTGGTCTATAGACCTGATTGGCTGCTGGCGTGGGAGCGCGGCGACGATAAGGTCGATGATACCGATGTCAGTTCGCAGCCGTGGCAGCCGCATTTATGGCGCGCTTTGGTTGCTGATTCTAGAGCCTTGGGTAATAGCCTAGATCACCGCGCGCGCTTGTTAGAGCAGCTCAGCGATTTGGTAGGGCAACACCCAGAACGCTTAGCGTCTATGCCGAAGCGTCTGTTTGTGTTTGGTATTGCTGCCTTACCGGGGTCGTATTGGCAGGTCTTGAATGCGATTTCGGATCATATCGACGTACATTTCTTTCTGCTCAATCCTTGCCGTAATTTTTGGGGCGATATTGTTGATGATCGCCGCCAAGCGCGAATTTTGCGCCAGCAGCCGGAGGCCGCAGAGTATTTAGA
>Ga0209081_1002578_pt1 | contig 10478 bp, 9 predicted proteins | sample GOMGulsemesocosm_4_FD_184636 | JGI IMG/M metagenome (GOLD analysis project Ga0209081, IMG submission 184636) | Methane-oxidizing microbial communities from mesocosms in the Gulf of Mexico - GOM15B Gulf of Mexico (SPAdes) (version 2) | ecosystem: Environmental > Aquatic > Marine > Cold seeps... | reverse complement strand
GGATAAACCAGCGCCAAAGACTGTTACTGAGCCACCTAATAATGCGGCAGCTAGTCCAAATAATGCGGCTACTGGAAGTAATGTTAGGCTTGATCATACTGCTGAGAAGGTTCAATCTCTGCCTCAGGGCTTGCAAAATCTATTAGTAAAAGAAGGTTCGCCTGAACAAGCTGAGGGAGTATTTACCGCAGTTAGTGTTATTGCTAATAAACGCGAGCTTGATGTGGTTGCTGAAACATCCCCTGACAGCGGCAATGAATTGCCTCTTGCGGAAGCGGAAATTGATGCGTTATTACTAAGCGATGACTTGGCATTGCCTATTGAAATTAGTTTTGATCCGTTAACTCAGGCGAATGAGTCATCAGCACATATGGCTGCATTGGTAACAGGCGGGGTTGTTGAGCAAAAAACACAAGCGCCTACTGTTAGTAACCGTGTTGACCCACTAGCTGCTGGTTTATTGACTGATGAACCCTATTTACAGAGTCCAGTTGTCTTGTTAAATAAGGCTGTAGAAACAATTAAGATTGGCTCTACGGCGCCTACACAAGCCAATGGAGTGTTACCTACTGATGGGGTGGTTAATACACTGGCACCTCAAACACAGTCGCTTACTTCGGGAGGTATTGTAGAAAAAGCAACTGTTTCTCTTGAAACGCCTATGGGGCACCCACGTTGGAGTCAGGATTTTAATCAACGTGTTCAATGGATGGTTAATCAGTCAGTGAGTGGTGCTCAAATTCGTTTAAACCCTCAGCATATGGGGCCAGTAGAAGTGCGCATTCAATTGCAAAATGACCAGGTAAGTATTTCTTTTACTGCGCAACATGGGGCAACGCGTGAGGCGATAGATGCGGCATTACCTCGTTTACGTGAGATGTTAAGTGATCAGAATGTGAATATAGTGGATGTAGATGTATCGCAGCACTCTTTTGCCGAGCAGCGTGAGCAACAGGCTTCATCTAATGAAAATACTGTGGCGACTGAGGATTCCTCTGAGCAAGAAGAATCTATTTTTGAGCAGTCAGAGGGGGGATCACAGCGTATCTATAATGGTTTGTTTAGTGGTGTTGCCTAAGCGCTAGGCTTGTGATTTCTTTATTCGCATAAGTTAAGTTCTGAGAGCTTTTGACGGAAGGTGATATTTTTTTGTGCAAAATATAGTGGCGTATTGCAGGTGTAAAAAGGGGGTGGCTTGGTTCAAGGTCTCTTAATTAATAGTGTTAAGCGTGTAATGACAAGTGGCTTGCAGGCTTTGTTAGTGACGGGTAATAGGTAGCTAATGAATTAAATAGGTAATTAGTTACGATAAAAAACTATTAAATTTGTGTTGAGTGTTTGACTGACGTATAAGGACTTTTTATTACGCTGTGTGAGCAGTTTTTAACTGCCCCATGTTAGGTTTTCCAAAACTGATCAATTGAGATTTCCATGAATAATTTATTTGTGCTTTTCTCCCAACTTTGATGTTCCTCATTTTTATTCTTGCGAATAAAGCTTTAACTTCGGTGTAAAACGTTCATTTCTCTTTTGTTTACAATGGCAGCTGAGGTGTTGCCTGTGTAGAGGGGATGTTGCTCACTGCCTGAATGTTGACTTGTGTGTTCAATGTAGGCATATAATGATGACTTAAATTTGACGGGTAAAAAACATTGCTTGCAACTTACTGTAGTTAAAGTGTTTTTTCAGTGGCACGGCAATTGCTTATATTGTATTTAATTCTAATTTAGAGGTACACCATGGCGAAGGAAGAAGAGCAAAGCGAATCGGGTGAAAAAGCGACGGGCTCTAAGAAAAAATTAATCATGATCATCGGGGCTGTTGTCGGTGTGCTAGTTATTGCAGGGGCTGGATTGTTTTTTACCGGTTTTTTTGATGATGCAAAAGTTGATCCGGCAGTAGAAGAGTCGGTAGATGCTGATGAGCCTGCTAGTGATAATGATGATTCGATTGATGGTGAGGCTGATGCTGTTGTTGCTAATACGGCTATTTACCATGCTTTAACGCCTCCTTTTATGGTGAATTTCTCTGGTGGGAGTATTCAGGTGATGAAGATAGCTATTAGCGTTATGGCGAGTGATCAGAAAGTTATTGATGCGGTTATGCAGCACGACCCTGTTATTCGTAATAATATCTTAATGATGTTATCTAGTGAGACCCCTGAATCCTTGAAGACAGCCTCTGGCAAGTCGGGGTTACAGTCGGCTATTAAAACTGAAATAAACAAAACTTTAAATAAAGTAAAGGTTTCATCAACAGTTAAAGATGTTTTTTTTACTGAAATGGTGATGCAGTAAATGTCAGATTTAGACTTACTGTCGCAAGATGAAATTGATGCGTTACTGCATGGTGTCGATGATGGTGATGTAGAAACTGAGGCAGGTGTCGATGAGCCATCAGGTGAGGCGCATGGTTACGACTTTAGTAGTCAAGATAGGATTATTCGCGGCAGGATGCCGACCTTGGAAATGGTTAACGAGCGCTTTGCACGTTACTTCCGTATTAGTTTATTTAATTTTTTAAGGCGTTCAACAGAAATTTCTATTTCTGGCATTCAAATGTTGAAATTTTCTGAGTATGTGCACAGTTTATTTGTGCCAACGAATATTAATATTGTCAAAATTAAGCCACTTAGAGGTTCGGCTTTATTTGTGTTTGATCCTAGCTTGGTGTTTTCAATTGTTGATACTTATTTTGGTGGCTCTGGGCGTTTTCATAATAAGGTTGAAGGACGAGAATTTACCGCAACGGAAATGCGAGTTATTAGAATTGTTTTAGATATGGTTTTTAAAGACTTGATGAAAGCATGGGAACCGGTTTTGAAATTAGAATTTGAATATACGAATTCTGAGGTTAACCCACAGTTTGCCAATATTGTCAGTCCAACAGAAATAATGGTTGTATCGACTATTCATTTGGAGCTTGAAGGTGGTGGTGGAGATATTCAGTTTAGTCTGCCATACAGTATGTTAGAACCCATAAGGGAGCTATTAGATGCTGGTATACAGAGCGACCGAGGCGATAGTGATGAGCATTGGAAAAATAGCCTAAGAGGCGATATAAAAACGGCGAATGTGGATTTGGTCGGTTTGTTGTTAAAACAAGAAATGCAGTTAAGGGATGTAGTGGATTTTCAAATAGGCGATGTAATACCGATTGATATGCCTGATAAAATTATTATTGAGTCGGGGGAAATGCCTTTATTTAAGGGCAAGCTTGGGGTTAGTAATGGTAATTTTGCAGTTCAGCTACAAGAAAAAATGGAACGTGAACAAGTGAATAATGTAATAAGTGACGGGGAGTAAGGCATGGGTGATGGTGACAATAATGATGGCGCAGATTGGGGCGATGCTTTAGATGAGCAAGCGACCGGTGAAGCGGGTGCAGATTGGGGCGATGCCTTAGAGGAGCAAGCATCATCTGAAGCGGATTGGGGCGATGCCCTTAGCGAGCAAGCCGATGCTGAAGCAGCCTCATTTGACCCTATTTCTGATATTGGTGGAAGTAGTTCTAATAGTGAGCTAAACCTAGATGTTATTTTAGATGTTCCGGTAACAGTTTCAATGGAAGTCGGCAGTACAAAAATCAGCATTCGTAATCTTCTTCAGCTAAATCAAGGTTCTGTTATTGAGTTAGACCGCCTTGCGGGTGAGCCGATGGATGTGTTGGTAAACAAAACTTTAATCGCTCGCGGTGAAGTGGTGGTGGTTAATGATAAATTTGGTTTGCGTTTGACTGATATTATTAGCCCTGCTGAAAGAGTGAGAAAACTAAAGTAATGAATAAACCACTGTATACCCTGTTAATGTCGTTTTTAACAACGGCTGCATCGGCTGCGCCAGCGGTTATAGGTTCTGAAAGCATCGATCCGTTGTCAACAGCAAATCTAACGCAGTGGACAGTGGGCTTAATGTTTGTGCTGTTGTTAATTATTGCTGCTGCTTGGTTTACTAAGCGATTTACTGGTTTTGGTTCAGCGCAGGCTGGGCAGCTAAAGGTTTTGTCAGGTGTATCCTTAGGTAGTCGAGAAAAAGCAGTGTTAATTAGAGCGGGTAAACAGCATCTTTTATTAGGTGTTGCTCCAGGGCGAGTGGTAACTTTACATACGTTTGAAGAAGGTGAGATTGTTGAGCAACTACAACAGGAGCCAGTACTCGGTTTTCAAGATAGCCTACAGAAAATGATGAATAAACAGGCGGCAAAATGAAAAACTTAGCGCTTGTTTTGTTGCTTACTATATTACCAGTTGCCGGATTTGCTGCTGATGGTATTGAGGCGATAACTATCGCAGGTGATGGTAAAAGTTACTCAGTAACACTACAAATTTTAGCGGTGATGACACTGCTAACAGTTTTACCTAGTTTATTGGTTATGATGACGTCATTCACTCGTATCATTATTGTTTTTTCTATTCTCAGGCAAGCAATGGGTACGCCTCAAACGCCGAGCAATCAAATTCTACTGGGCTTGGCCTTGTTTCTTACTTTTTTCATTATGTCACCGGTATTAGAAAAGGCGAATGATGAGGCGCTACAGCCTTACCTTAGTGATCAGATTAGTGCTGATGTTGCGATTAAAAAAGGTATTCAACCGTTTAGAGACTTTATGCTTCGGCAAACACGAAGTGATGATTTGGAAATGTTTGCGCGAATTTCAGGTATGCCACCGATTAGTGATGCTGATGATGTGCCTTTATCACTCTTGTTACCAGCTTTTGTAACCAGTGAGTTGAAGACGGCGTTTCAGATTGGCTTTATGATTTTTATTCCCTTTTTAATTATAGATATGGTGGTCGCTAGTGTGTTGATGTCGATGGGGATGATGATGCTCTCGCCACTTATTATTTCTTTACCCTTTAAATTAATGTTGTTTGTTTTAGTCGATGGCTGGGCGCTGGTTATGGAAACCCTAGCGGCTAGTTTTTTCACTTAGGAGGTTTGATATGACACCCGATAGCGTAATGGAGTTAGGTGAGCGAGCCTTAGAAATAACAGTCATGTTGGCTGCACCGTTATTATTATCAGCTTTAGCAATTGGCTTATTAGTGGCAATGTTTCAGGCCGCAACACAAATTAATGAACAGACCCTAAGCTTTGTGCCAAAGTTATTGATAACCGTTGTGGTTTTATCAATGGCTGGGCCTTGGATGCTACGTTTGATTATTAATTTTACGCGTCAAACGTATATGCAAATACCCGATATGATTGGCTAATTAAGCTTTAGTTAGCTTCAGATTATGGTTTATAGCGAACAACAAATTATGCTTTGGCTTTCTAGCTTTATTTGGCCCTTACTGAGGGTGAGCTCAATGCTAATTTCAATACCAGTGTTTAGTGGGCGTTTTGTCTCTAATAAAATATTGGTGGGTACTTCGTTAGCGATTACTTTTTTTAGTATGCCTTTGTTACCTACATACGAAGTGGTTGATGTATTGAGCCATGCTGGCATTATGACCGGTATTCAACAGATTGTGATTGGTTTGACGATGGGGTTTGTTTTGCAATTAGTGTTTAGTGCCATTATCTTTGCAGGGCAAGGTATTGCTTATAGCATGGGTCTTGGTTTTGCATCGATGGTTGACCCTATTACAGGTGTGAGCGTGCCTGTTATTAGTCAATTTTACTTGGTGTTATCGACGTTATTGTTTTTAACTTTAGGGGGGCATTTAGTGTTAATCGAAATGCTCATCGACAGCTTTCAAACCTTACCTATTGGAACAGTGGGTTTAGAACGGGCTGATTTTTGGTCAGTTATTGCTTGGTCTAGTCGCTTGTTTTCAGCAGGACTGTTGATGGCGATCCCATCAATTACTTCACTATTAATGGTGAATATTGCTTTTGGTGTCGTGACTAAAGCGGCTCCTCAATTAAATATTTTCGCCGTGGGTTTTCCAATTACCTTGTTATTGGGGCTGTTATTAATGTGGGTAACATTGCCTGCAATATTGGATAGTTTTACTAATTTATTGGCCGAGAGCTATGGTGTTATTGGCGACTTTTTGCGGATAAGGCGCTAGTTATGGCTGAGCAAAGTAGTGATCAAGAAAAAACCGAGGAACCCACCGCCAAGCGCGAAGAAGACGCGCGGAAAAAAGGTGATGTGGCTCGCTCTAAAGAGCTTAATACAGTGATAACCCTAATGATGGGCTCAATGGTTATTTGGATGGCTGGGGATCGTATTTTTTTAGGTCTTTGGGAAGTGATGGAAAATGCGTTTAAGATTGATCGGGCGCGGATGTACGACCCTTTGGAAATGGTTAAGGGTCTTGAGTCATCCATGCAGGAGATGGTCGCTGCCATTGCCCCATTTTTAGCCGCAATGGTGATTGCCGCACTGGCTGGCCCTATTGCAATGGGTGGCTGGTCTTTTAGTGTGGAGGCTTTAACGCCAAAAGCAAGCAAGATGAATCCAATGGAAGGCTTAAAGCGTATGTTTGCGGTACGCAGCTTAATTGAGTTGGTAAAATCAATGTTAAAGTTTGGTTTGGTGTTGGGCATTATGCTGTTATTGGTCAATACATATTTACCGGAGTTTATAAACTTTAGTAAGCTTCCTATCGCAACGGCCTTATTGAGAGCCAGTGATCTAATGACGATGTCTTTTGTGGTGCTTTGTTCATCATTATTATTGGTGGTAGCAATTGATGTGCCCTTTAGTTTGTGGGAATACAAGAAAAAACTCAAAATGACTTTGCAAGAAGTGAAAGATGAGATGAAGCAAACTGAAGGCCGTCCAGAAGTGAAAGGCAAAATTCGTCAAATGCAGCAAGAAATGTCACAAGGCAGGATGATGGAGGCTGTTCCTAAGGCCGATGTGATTGTTACCAATCCAACGCACTTTGCTGTCGCATTAAAATATGAAGAAGACGGCACAGGCGCACCGATGGTGGTGGCAAAGGGTGGCGATTTAATGGCAGCTCAAATTAGAAATATTGCCATAGCGAATGATATTACCTTGGTATCGTCGCCACCGTTGGCTAGGGCATTGTTTTTCAGTACAGAAATTGATCAAGAAGTTCCCAAAGGCTTGTATCTTGCTGTCGCGCAAGTGCTAGCGTACGTATATCAATTAAGAATTGCTACGGACAAACGCTGGAAGAAACCACAGCCACCAAAAGATATTACGATTCCCGATGAATATAAAAAATATGCGAATAGAACGCATTAATACTTTTAAGGTTCAATAAAAACGATGAACGATATTTCTAAAATACTGATGAATTTCGCCCGTAATGGCCTAGGTGCGCCAATACTTATTATGGTGATGTTGTCGATGTTGGTATTGCCGTTACCACCCTTTTTGTTGGACTTACTGTTTACTTTTAATATTGCATTATCGCTAATTGTACTGTTAGTGGTTGTTTATGCATTAAGGCCGCTCGATTTTGCAGTGTTTCCGAGTTTTTTGTTGGTGGCGACCTTATTAAGATTAAGCTTGAATGTAGCGTCAACACGTATTGTATTGCTCGAAGGCCATAATGGTGGGGATGCTGCGGGTAAAGTGATTGAAGCTTTTGGTGCGTTTGTGATTGGTGGTAACTATGCCGTTGGTTTAGTGGTCTTTAGTATTTTAATTATTATCAACTTTGTTGTTGTTACAAAAGGCGCGGGTCGTGTTTCTGAAGTGAGCGCACGGTTTACCTTGGATGCTATGCCGGGTAAACAAATGGCTATTGATGCAGATTTAAACGCAGGACTGTTAACGCAAGATGAAGCGCGTGATCGTCGTGCTGAAATTAGTCAAGAAGCAGATTTTTATGGCTCGATGGATGGTGCTAGTAAGTTTGTTCGTGGTGATGCTGTTGCGGGTATTTTGATCTTGCTGATTAATATTGTGGGTGGTTTAGGTGTTGGCATATTGCAGCATGACTTACCATTTTCACAGGCAATGGAATATTACACGCTACTCACTATTGGTGACGGTTTAGTGGCTCAAATCCCCGGCTTGTTACTATCAACTGCAACCGCAATTATCGTGACACGGGTTAATAGTAACCAAGATATGGGTGAGCAGGTATCAATCCAAGTACTGGGTAACCCTCGTGCTTTAGCCATTAGTGGCGGCATTATTGGTTTGCTGGGCTTAATCCCAGGAATGCCAAATTTTGTGTTTATTTCAATAGCGTCAGCACTGGGTTATTCAGCATACGCTGTATATAAAAAAGGCTTGGTCAGTGAGCAGATTAGCCTAGAACCCGAGCCTGCAGTACAAGCATTACCTGATGAACCGAAAGAGTTGTCATGGGATGATGTGGCGCCGGTGGATATGATTGGTTTGGAAGTGGGGTACCGCTTAATACCGTTGGTAGACAAAGCTCAAGGTGGTGAATTGATGTCGCGCATTAAAGGTGTGCGTAAAAAGTTATCGCAAGAACTTGGTTTCTTAATACCCTCGGTGCATATTCGTGACAATTTAGACTTGGCACCCAATGTTTATCGTTTGACTTTGATGGGCGTTAATATTGGAGAAGTGGAAATTCACCCCGATAGAGAAATGGCAATTAACCCGGGGCAAGTGTTTGGTGATATTCAAGGTATTCCAACCAAAGACCCTGCTTTTGGCTTAGATGCTATTTGGATCGATTCAACACAAAAAGATCAGGCTCAAACAATGGGTTATACCGTGGTTGACCCCGGGACAGTGGTGGCTACGCATTTGAGTCAAATAATTCAAAAACATGCGCATGAGCTATTAGGCCACGAAGAAGTGCAGCAGATGCTTGATACCTTGAAGAAATCAGCCCCTAAATTGGTTGAGGATTTAGTGCCAGATACATTACCGCTGGGTTCTATTGTGAAGGTTCTACAAAACCTCTTGCAGGAAAATATTCCAGTGCGTGATTTACGTACTGTTGCTGAGACATTGATCGAGCAAGGGCGCGTTAGTCAAGAAACTGGCGCCTTAACAGCAGCGGTTAGAATTTCTCTTGGTCGATCAATTGTCCAAAGAATCAGTGGCTTAGACAGTGAATTATCCGTTATTACGCTTGATCCAGATTTGGAACGGTTATTGCAACAAAGCTTGCAAACGTCAGAAGATGGCAGTGCAGGACTAGAACCGGGGTTAGCAGAAAGAATGATAAAAGCATTACAAGAAAGTACGCAAAAATTAGAGATGGAAGGCAAAAGTGGTGTGCTTCTCGTCTCTGCATTTTTACGTCCTTGGTTAGCCCGTTTTGTACGCCACTCAATATCAAATTTGAATGTTTTGTCTTACAACGAAATCCCTGAAGATAGGCAGGTACGAGTCGTTGGTAGTGTTGGACAAAACGGATAAAAGGCTTACGAGGCACAGTAAATGAAAATTAAACGATTTTTTGCTCCAAATATGAGAGAAGGGCTTAGCCTAGTCAAACAAGAGCTAGGTGTAGATGCTGTTATTTTATCGAATAATACAGTGGATGGTGGTATCGAGATTGTGGCAGCAAAAGATTATGATGAGCAGGCGATTAGGAATGCTGCAGATAAGAAGGAAGCGGAGATTGATGAGCGTTTAGATGCGGAATTGAAAAATGATCGTCTATCAATTGATTGGAGTACACCGCCTAAGCAAGCCTATCGAGAGGATTACACACCGGTAAAAAAGAAAGTCTCTCCAGTTACCAGTGTAGATAAAGAGCCTGTTAAACAGCGAGTTGCTAGTTCGAATAAAAAAGCAACATGGATAGAAGACCCAGCGATTAAAGCAGTAAAGCATGAATTAGATATGATGCGGCATGAGTTTAGAACGCAGCTTAATGAACTATCTTGGGCGGATAAAACGCAGCAAAACCCAGTGCGTATTGATGTGATTAGACGTTTATTGGATACCGGTTTTTCTAAGAAGCTTAGCTTAAAACTAGCAGAATCAGTGGTTGCTGACACTGAACTTGAGGACGCATGGCTTAGTTGCCTTAAGTTGGCTTCTGAATCTCTACCTATTATGGAGAATAAAATTCTTGATGAAGGCGGTTTAATCGCTTTGGTTGGTCCAACGGGAGTGGGTAAAACGACGACGATTGCAAAAATTGCGGCACGTTTTAGAATGCGTCATGGGCCTGAGCAAATTGCCTTAATTACAACAGATAATTTTCGTATTGGTGCACATGAACAGTTAAGCAACTTTGCTAGAATTCTAGGTGTACCTATGCGCGTTGCTTCTACGGCTGAGGATTTTCAAGAAGCACTGAGCGACTTTATTGATAAACGCTTGGTGTTGATCGATACGGCAGGTATGAGCCAGCGTGATATTCGAATGACTGAACAGTTTAAATTATTACGTGATGATAAGTACGATATTGATAATTACTTGGTTATATCTGCCACCACTGAATCACGCGCGATGCGCGAAGTGATTAAGACCTTTTCAGATGCCAACCCAAAAGGCTGTATATTAAGTAAACTAGATGAAACAGATTGCCCAGGTAGCGCATTGTCGGCGATTATAGAGCAACAAATACCATTAACTTTTGTAACGGATGGGCAACGTGTTCCCGAGGA
>Ga0209081_1002577_pt1 | contig 10479 bp, 6 predicted proteins | sample GOMGulsemesocosm_4_FD_184636 | JGI IMG/M metagenome (GOLD analysis project Ga0209081, IMG submission 184636) | Methane-oxidizing microbial communities from mesocosms in the Gulf of Mexico - GOM15B Gulf of Mexico (SPAdes) (version 2) | ecosystem: Environmental > Aquatic > Marine > Cold seeps... | reverse complement strand
CTATGAGCTGGAAAACGGCCTCAAAATCAAATGCACCAAGCCGGTTATGGATTATCACATTCGCTACGATGGCGGCGAAGGCGTCAGTCTCGATGTTAAATATGAAGGACTGATGGCACCCTACGACATTCACGATCCCGATATGGATCCTCTCGCCAACCAGCACCAGTCTGGTGATGTTATTAGTGATAACGCCTATGCCGGACACTGGGATCAAAGTGGTCGTGTCACAGGCAGCCTCACCATCAACGACAAAACCTACAATGTCGACTGTGTTGCCAGCATGGATCACAGCTGGGGCTTGCGCGATGAAAAGCAGCTGAAAAACTTCTGCTGGATGAACGCCAACTTTGAAAACGACATGAGCATCCACTGCCTGTATCTCGTTGACCCAAAGAATATTGATACCTACCCCGCCATCGTTCACGGCTATGTGCGCGAAGGTGACAAGGTTTACGGCCTGAAACGCGGCACCGGCAAAATCCGTCGCAATGGTTATCTGCATCACTTTTTCGAACTGGAAGTCGAAGATGTACGCGGCAAAGTTCACAAGTTCACCGGCACGCCAATGACCTCCAATCCCTGGATGGCATGGCCCCTGATGTATCTTGTTCAGTCACTGTGCCGCTGGGATATGCAGGGCGTTATCGGCTGGGGTGAAGTACAGGACCTTTGTAAAGAAACGGTCAACGATAAACTGAAATAAGCCCATTCTGTTCCCCCATACCTAAATTCAATTCAGGTATGGGGGAACAAACCCTCGAACAAACAAAATAAATAACGGGAAAAGCCAGCCTCATGAGCCCTGAAATAGAACAGTTTTTATCCGGCATGAAAAAAACGATTGAAGAAGTTGTCATGCCCAATCTCACCGATCGCTTCGCCCAGGAGCAAGCAGGCATTGTCGCCGCCTCCCTCGGTTTTCTCGGCCTTATTCAAGATAAAGCCTTCCACTATGAACTACTCGAAAACCAGGAATATAAGCGCGTATTAACGGAAGTTTGTGAGCTGCTTAGCAGTACCTTTTCAGCACCTGATTCGATCGTAGAGATCACAAGCAAAGTCACTGAACATTTCGTCACCGACAAAGTGGACGACCCTACCCATCTGCGCCCCTACAAGTTTATTCGTGGCAGTAATGAAGTAATGAAAGAATTACTGTGCGAGTTTATTCAGCAACAGCCTGAAATGTCTGTCGAGCTGCGAGCCGCCTTCGAAGCGCTAATGAAACCTTTCTTTAAATCTATCGAATTACGCGAGCGCTCGTGGGTGAAAGCTCTGGGCTTTGACCCCGAGGCTGAACAACAGGCTGATATTGCCGACCTACTCTACAAAGATGGTTTTCTTAACATCGATAAGTCCTAATTAACTTTTATCTAAAAACCGTATTAATCGACATCATTATTGATCGTTGTTAAGCAATAAACTCCGAGCCAAATTCATGCGCGAATACTATACACCGACCTTAAAAAACCGAGCACAACCGAACGATGCCTGGATAGAAAGCATCCGCCAGCAATTTCCGACAGAGACCACTCTCGACGAAGTACTTACCAAAAAACTTCGCAACCGCAGTAAAACAGCAGAACACAAAACTGATTTCAGCGACCTGGAAACACGCCTTTTCGCCTATTTAAAAAAGGCTACGGGGCAAGATGACATTGTCATGGAAAATTTACACCGGCTCTCCGGTGGCGCCTCGAAAGAGCAGTTCACTTTTGATCTGACCTGGAATCAGGAATCCGGAGCACGCAGCAGTGAAAAACTAATTTTGCGCATGGACCCCAGCGAATCCATTGTCGAAACCCACCGCCTACGCGAATCACAAATGCTCGATGCCATGTGGGCCGAAGTACCTGTACCAAAGGTTCACTGGGTCGACCCCGTAGGTGAAAGCCTGGGACACCCTTTCCTTATCGCTGGCTTTCTTGAGGGCACAGTTCAGCCGGAAGGTGGCGATAAAGCCAGCGGCCTGGGTATGTTTTTTGAACCCAGCTTGCGGGCTGACCTGAAAGAACAGTTTGTTCAGCACCTGGCAAAAATTCACACCATCGACTGGCGTAATAAAGGGCTAACTTCCTACGACTCCCCTCGGGAAAATCATCTGGAAGCCAATGAGTGGTCCCTTGGTTGGTGGGAGCGAGTTTGGCATGAGGATGCGGTTGAAGCTCATCCTATCATCGAAAATGCGGCTCTCTGGTTACGGGAGAATATGCAAACCGTCGAGAAGCCCGTCATTGTGCACGGTGATTATCGCTCCGGTAATTTCATGTACACCGATGATCATCAAATCAATGCCATTCTCGACTGGGAACTTTCGCATATTGGCGACTTCCATGAGGACCTCTCCTACACCACCTGCCAAATACTCGGCACCCCGATGGATGACGGCTCCGTTCTCACCAGCGGCTTGTTATCGAAGAATGAATTTCTCGATAAATACCAGCAGTGCAGCGGCAATACCGTCGACCCGAAGCGTCTGTTTTATTTTGACGTCTTTTCCTATTACAAAGTCGCCGTTATTTCTGTCGCCACAAGCTCAAGAGCTGCCTACGGACGCAAAACCCATCTCGATGCGATGATGAATTTACTCAGCGGTTTTGGCTACACGGGAACATCCGCACTGCCAACGCCTACTCGACCAGGGCGGCTAAAAAAACAACGCGTTATCAATAATAAAAGCAAATAAGGGAGTACAAATAATGAGTAACTATACCCCTACTCTGGCTCAGCGATCTCAGCCCTCCGAGCAATGGATAGAGCAGATACGTGCTAGCTATCCAGTCGAAAAAGCTATTGACGAAGTCTTCACTCGCAAACTGCACAATCGGCTCAAGCCCGTTGAGCACACCATGGATTTCAGCAAACTGCAGGAACGTTTGCAGCGTTTTTTAAAAGATGAAACAGGCCAGGCTGATATTAAAGCCGAAAACCTGAAACGTCTTCCTGGCGGCGCATCAAAAGAGCAGTTTACTTTTGATCTCACCTGGCAGACCAAATCTGGTCAGCGAGAAACCACTCACCTAATGATCCGTATGGATCCGACCGAATCTATTGTCGAAACCCATCGTCTCAGAGAATGCCAGGTACTGCGCGCCATGTGGGGTGAAGTGCCTGTGCCTGAGGTTTTGTGGATTGACCCCCTTGGTGAAAAACTGGGGCACCCCGCACTCATTGCCAGCTTCCTGGAAGGCACGGTACAGCCCGAGCAACCCGCCAATAGTGAAAAGATGAGCGGTGTCGGCATGTATTTTGATCCCGAGCTTCGCGCCGGCCTCAGCCAGCAGTTCGTCGATATTCTGGCAAAGATTCACTCTATTGATGGCAATACGAAAGACCTGTCCACCTTCGATATCCCTGAGTCAAACTCAACACAGGCTAACGAGTGGGCCATCGGCCTGTGGGAACGCGCCTGGAACGAAGACACCTTATCTGCCCATCCCGTGATGGAAAGAGCGGTGCTATGGCTAAAAGAAAATATGCCTCTTGTTGGCAAGCCCGTTATCGTTCATGGCGATTACCGTACCGGTAATTTCATGTACACGGATGATCTTGAGATTAACGCCATCTTTGACTGGGAGCTAGCCTACTACGGCGACTACCATGACGATCTGGCCTGGGCCAGCCTGTCGCTGTTTGGTGGCAGCGATGAAGAAGGCAAGCCCCTTTCAAGTAGCCTCATGCCACAGGAAGATTTCCTCGCCCGCTACGAGCGCGCCAGCGGTAATAAAGTCGATATGAAAAAACTGGCTTACTACCACATTTTTTCCTACTACAAAATTGCTGTTATCGCTGCAGCAACCAGCGTTCGTGTGGCTTACAGTCGACGCACTCACCTCGACTCAATGATGAACTTTGCCAGTGGTCTGGGTTCAGTTGCCATATCAGAACTTAATCGAATGTTGGACGAAGCCACTTCCTAAGCTCGAAAGTACATCAGCTCGAATAGCAGGGTAACTAGTACTCCATCAATACAAGGTTGTTGGAGTACTAAGGCTGCGCCACCGCTCCACCTCCAGGCCAGCGCGTATCATTGGCCCCGTAGGTATGCTCACCATCACTACTAATGGTTTGTGTACGTCCAATAACCCGCGATGAGGGCACGAGCGTGTGCCCTTTGGCCTCGAGCAAGCGTCGGGTATCAATATTGAGGCCCGGTTCAACAAACACTTTGTCGGGCTGCCATTGATGATGAATACGCGGTGCTGCAGCCGCTTCAGCAATATTCATATCGAAATCGACAATATTCAGCACGGTCTGCAACACCGTATTAATAATCGTGCTGCCCCCTGGGCTACCGGTAGTAAATGCGGGCTTGCCCTGTCTAAAAACAATAGTCGGCGTCATCGACGACAAAGGCCGCTTGTTCGGCTCGATAGCATTAGCCGTGCCACCAATCAGGCCGTAGGCATTAGGTTCGCCGGGCTTGGCAGAAAAGTCATCCATTTCATTGTTGAGTAAAAAACCCGCGCCCTCAACAGCAATACCGCTGCCGTAGGAAAAATTCAGGGTATAGGTATTGCTCACCACATTGCCGGCATCATCCCAAACTGAAAAGTGAGTGGTTTGCGGGCTTTCGTAAGGCTGTTTTAAACCGGGGGCAATATCACTGGAGGCACTCGCTTTATTGAGATCTATACCCGCCCTCAAGGTTTTCGCATAAGCCTTGTCGGTCAGCGCCTTTACTGGCACGGGATGAAAATCGGGATCACCCAGGTACTCACTTCTATCGGCATAGGCCCGGCGCATGGTTTCAATTAAACGGTGTAAATAATCGGCGCTATTGTGACCCAGCTTATCGAGTTCCCAGCCCTCGAGAATATTCAGCATTTGCACCAGGTGCACTCCCCCCGATGAGGGCGGGGGCATAGCGGCAACGGTGTAACCACGATAAGTGCCGGTGACAGCCTGGCGCTCAATCACCTTATAGTTAGCGAGATCAGCGAGGCTAATCAAGCCCCCGTGCCGGCCCATTTCGGCAACAATTTTATCGGCCACGCTACCTTTATAAAAACCGTCCCGGCCATCGCTGGCAATTTTACCCAGCGTTGCGGCCAGGTCTTTCTGCTGCCATCTATCACCGGGGCGCAGTAAGCTGCCATCTTCGTGAAAGAAATAGCCTTCAGAAGCCTCCCATTTACGCAGGCGCTGTTCGGCATGGGCCAGAGAATAAGTCAGTGCCCGGGTAACGGTAATACCCTTGTCCGCCAGTTCAATCGCTGGCTTTAAGACCGTTTTAAGCGGCAAATTGCCGTAGTTTTCAAGGGCGTGAACCAGGCCCGCGACACTACCCGGCACTCCCGCCGCAGCATGACTAAAGCGAGCCTTGGCCACATCAACCTCACCCAGCTCATCGAGAAACAAGTCTTTACCGGCAGAGCGCGGTGCAACTTCTCGATAATCAATAGCAATGGTTCGTTTTTGCTGCGCAAGATAAACCAGCATAAAGCCACCGCCGCCAATATTGCCGGCCTGCGGCAAGGTCACCGCTAAGGCAAAACCGGTGGCCACGGCCGCATCAATCGCATTGCCGCCCTGAGCCAGCATATCGGCACCGACCTGACTGGCCAGCAGCGATTGAGAAACCACCATGCCTTTGTTGCTAACAACGGGGTGAAAGCGTGAGCCATAATCAATAATCGCTGGCGCTTGTGAAAAAGCCCCAAAGCTTATTGGCAGCAATATAAGTACAGGGAGTAAGCGGTAAAGTAATGTCGACACAATGCACCTGGAAAAGTTACTAGATCGCCCCATTATCCAAGAAATTAACACCCGACGACAGTACAAGCCTGTTAATCAAGGTGACTCCGGTTTCGTGATGAAGAGCAAGTCACCTACTCTTATAAACATGCTATAAAAAGCGTGTGGATTTGAAAGCAGAAAGTATTCTGAATTGCGCCAGTAAACCAGTAAACAAATAACAAGCAGCGGAGATAACTTGTGAGTAACAGCGATGAAAGCGATATCGAGTTTTTCCCTATTGATATCGAACAATCTAACTGGGAAGCATCCCGGCAAGTGTTAATGGACATTCGTCGTCAGGTCTTTATTGACGAACAGGGTGTGCCAGAATCAGAAGAGTTCAGCGAGGAAGATAAAAGCGCAACTCACTGGGTCGCTTACGGCACCGATAATATCGCCATGGGCACAGCCCGCTTGCTCAACGACAAAGTCGGCCGAATGGCAGTATTAAAAGCCCACAGGCAACGCGGCGTTGGCTCTGCGTTGATGCGCCAAATTATTCGCCATGCCGCAAAAACAGGGCTAGAGAGCATTCAACTTGATGCCCAGTTACACGCGATACCCTTTTACGAAGGCATGAAATTTGAAACCGACGGCACCATTTTTGACGATGTGGGCATTCCCCACCAGCACATGACGCTCGCCCTCAAGCACTTCTTAAACCCCCGCGTTGCCCCCTCGTCCCCCGACATTAGTGAAGAGGAACGCAGTCATATCAGTCTGGATAGTGTTGATGACTTTCGGAATCAGGCCAACATCCTCGCCCAGAAAGCCCATCGGCAAATTCGAATTTTCAGCCCCAGACTCGACCCCAATATTTTCAACAACGATGAGCTACGCAATCATTTATTCAATTTCGCCAGCCAGCACCCCTATGCTGAGATTCATATTCTGGTGCAAAACCCACAATTACTGGTGCAAAATGGTCATCGTTTATTACAGCTCTATCATCGACTACCGAGTCGCGTACAAATGCGCACGCTGAAACCAGGGTGCCCTACACCCCATACCGAGTTCATGCTCACCGATAAGGCAGGTATTCTTTATAAACAGTCATTAAACCGCTATACAGGTTACGCCGTGTACTGGTCGCCACTTGACGCGACAGAGCTAGCCGATGAGTTTGATGTACTATGGAATGCCAGTGAACCTGACCCGGAACTGCGCAACCTGCCTACGTAAGCCTTTTATACAAGCCTGCCTATATAAGATAGCGCCAGTGAATCAAACAACCTGAGCATTGGGGCAAATGATAAATAGAGTCTGCACACTGATGCACAAACAACAAGCCCTTTCGGCCAAACTACCATCCATCAACAAAACCGTATTTTTAACGGGGCATATTATAATCAAATGATAAATTATGTGAATTTTTCAAGTAAGGGTCAGTAAAAAAGTGATGCGATCTTCCCTTCCATTTCTACTAACAAGTCTTATCCTTTCAGCTCAGGCCTCGCTGGCAAGTGGCACCATAGACTATTCTGAAAGCGATTTTCTGGATCACATCCCCACTACCGAAGCCGCTACCCGCTACAGCATGCCACTGTCTTCATCACCCTCTTCGGTAACCTTAATCACCCGTGAAATGATCGACGCCATGCCCATGGTTAATTTTGTCGATCTCTTGAAATTGGTGCCCGGGTTTCAGGTTTTCTTCGCTAATGCCTCGCTTCAAGGTGTAACCGCCAATGGCCAAAGTGATCGCTTTCCAGGGCGACTGGAGATCCGCGTAGATGGTCGAACGGTTTACACACCTATCAATTCATCCGTGTCCTGGGAGTCTCTCGGCCTCAACAGTAACGATATCGCCTATATCGAAGTCGTGAGAGGTTCAAATGTTGCCGCATATGGCGCCAACGCTGTGCAGGGGGCCGTGAACATACAGACACGCAACCCTCTTACCAATAACGGCACTGAGATTAGCTATACCGCTGGTGACTGGCAAACTCACAATATCGCTGTACGCCACTCTTTTAAAACGGATACAGCAGCTTATACATTGCGAACGAATTACCGAGAAAATCAGGGCTTTGACCAGTTAGACGATCAAAGTTATGTTGATAGTGCAGCTCTACAGGGAGTCTACACCCCCTCTTTATTCGATGAATTCCAGTGGGAGCTTGGCTACAGCGATGGCAATTTCGGCTTTGGTGATGGTGACCGACCCGAAGATTTTGCCGATGAAGAAATAGATACGCAATGGTTTGCACTGAGCTGGAAGCATCAGTGGGAAAATCATGAGGTCAGGCTCAATACTTCAGCCAACCTTGGCAGCTATGACCGGAGTCAACAGGTACTACTCAGCACAGAACTGGACATTACCCCCCTGCAATTGTCGACCCTCTACCCAGGGCAAGCAGACAAACTCATCGAGATAGAAGACGGCGAACGCAAATACAAACAGTATGATCTCGAATTACAGCATCATATTAATATCGCTGCCGGACGGGACTTTCTTTGGGGTGCGGGTATTCGCTATCAAGACTTAACAGCCCCTGCTGAATTCGGCAACGATGCAGATTCCAGTGAAACTATTTACTTCCTGTTCGGCAACGTCGGCTGGGATTTTGATCAGCACTGGGGAGCCAATTTAGGCGTAATGGCCGAAGATCATGAACAGAGCGACACGGAATTTTCACCCCGACTATCCATCAAATATCATTTGAATCAGGCCCATCATTTTCGTATCAGCGGCAGCGTCGCCTACCGCCAACCCTCCCTCTACGAGAAAGAACGGCTTATTCAGCGTGAACTCGATTCAGGAATGGTAGCCGACCTACTTTTTATTACCGACCCTAAGCTTGGTTCAGAAAAATTCCAGACCTATGAATTTGCCTATATCGGCTACTGGTTTGACAACAAACTCAGTGTTGATTATCGGCTTTTTAGAGAATATCTCGATGATGGTATCAAATACATAAAGCACCCCAACAATGACATTAATGGCAAATTCCGCCAATTAGAAAATGCGGAAAGTGATCGAACTAGCGGCTACGAAACACAGATTCAATGGCGCCCCAATATCAGCTGGCTAATATCTGCTCAGTATCGCAACACCCGAAAAGAGAGTAACGTCCGACCCTCAAACCATATTGCCAGTATGCTCGTGAGTAAACAGTTACCGAAGGGCTGGAGCCTTAGCAGCACATTCTTCCATCAATCTGAAGCAAATTGGCATCGGGGTAGCAACGTACCTGGCTGGCACCGCTATGACCTAAAGGTCGGTAAGAAATGGGCCATCAATGGCGCAAATATTGATCTCGCTCTAATTCTGCAAAATATTACCAATGAAGAGTATCTTGAATATCAGGAGGGCAATCTGTTTGAACAAATGAGCTTCCTGAGCCTTAAGGTCAGCTTCTAAAAAAAGCTAAGATTCAAGCTGCCGCAGAAAACAACACTCTACTTTCAACAAACTAAAACCCGCCGCTATGCCTGACATAGACGACGGGGTCAGGAAGTGCCGGGTATTAATCAGACGCTTTGGCGCGACGACGCATGGCGTGTAACACCGGCTCGGTATAACCACTGGGTTGCTCGCAACCCTTGAATACCAGCTCACAAGCGGCTTGAAAGGCGATGTTGCTATCGAAGTCTGGCGCCATATTTTGGTAAGCGGCATCACCAGCATTCTGCCCATCAACCACCACGGCCATCTTTTTCAACACTGCCAGTACTTGCTCTTCAGAGCAAATATTGTGGCGCAGCCAGTTGGCAATATGTTGGCTGGAGATACGCAGAGTCGCCCTGTCTTCCATCAAACCGACATGGTTGATATCGGGGACTTTCGAGCAACCCACTCCCTGATCGATCCAGCGCACTACGTAGCCAAGAATACCCTGAGCGTTATTTTCCAGTTCCCGCTCAATGTCTTCAGCAGACAGCTGAATATCGCCCAACAGGGGAATGGTTAAAATGTCGTCTAGGCTGGCACGAGGATGGCCGATCAATTCCTGCTGACGCGCAGCAACGTTCACCTGGTGATAATGCATAACATGCAGGCTTGCCGCTGTCGGCGATGGCACCCAGGCACAGTTGGCACCGGCCTGTGGGTGGGCAATTTTCTGCTCCATCATATTGGCCATTAAATCTGGCATGGCCCACATACCCTTACCAATTTGCGCTTTGCCGCTTAAACCACAAGCCAGACCGACATCGACATTCCAGTCTTCGTAAGCATTGATCCAGGCCTGCTGTTTCATCAGGGCCTTGGGCACCATAGGGCCTGCCGCCATACTGGTGTGCATTTCGTCACCGGTGCGATCAAGAAAACCCGTATTAATAAAGATTACCCGGTCGCTAGCTTCGCGAATACAGGCTTGTAGATTGACTGTGGTGCGACGCTCTTCATCCATAATGCCGACTTTCAGCGTGCGCTCAGCCATGCCCAGTGCCTGCTCGATGCGAGCAAACAATTGCACAGTAAAGGCAACTTCGTCAGGGCCGTGCATTTTCGGCTTAACAATATAAACACTGCCGGTGCGCGAGTTCTGGTGGGGGCTATTACCCTTTAAATCGTGAAGGGCAATCAATGAAGTGATGACGCCATCCATAATGCCTTCGGGCACCTCTTTGCCGCCGTCATAAAGAATCGCATTATTAGTCATCAAGTGGCCAACATTGCGAATCAATAACAAGCTACGGCCCGGCAGAGTTAATTCGCCACCGTCGAGAGCAGTGAAAACACGGTCGGCATTCAACGTGCGGCTGACAGTCTTGCCGCCCTTGTTAAAAGAG
>Ga0209081_1002571_pt1 | contig 10494 bp, 16 predicted proteins | sample GOMGulsemesocosm_4_FD_184636 | JGI IMG/M metagenome (GOLD analysis project Ga0209081, IMG submission 184636) | Methane-oxidizing microbial communities from mesocosms in the Gulf of Mexico - GOM15B Gulf of Mexico (SPAdes) (version 2) | ecosystem: Environmental > Aquatic > Marine > Cold seeps... | reverse complement strand
AAAAAACCGCCAAGATTTCTCTGACGGCTTTTTTACAACAAGAACGCTATACGCTCAAAGCTCTTACCGCATGCTGCGGATCTGCCGCAACGATCCTCAAGAGTGACCGTGCGGCACCCGTCGGGTGGCGACGACCCTGCTCCCAATTCTCTACCGTGCGCTTGCTAACACCCAAAACAAGAGCAAACTTATCCTGAGAGAACCCCATATTTTCACGAATCGCCTTCACTTCCGGTTCTGGATATTCAAAACTACGTGAAGCCTTCTTGCCTTTGACGACTGCATCCATTTCCTGGACGCTACTCATCAGCTCTTCGAACATGCCCTTTTCCATGACTACCACCTCTCAACGACTGCGCGTAACTGCTTAACTTGCTCTTTGGTCAGGTTGTCCTGCTTCCCCTTGGGGTACACATACACCATCCGAATGTGGTCATCATTAGTGACCCAGTAATAGATAGCGCGGACACCACCGCTCTTGCCTCGGCCTCCTAGGCTCCAGCGTACTTTCCTCAAGCCTCCAGAGCCCTGAATCAAATCCCCATATCTGGGCGGCTGATCAGAGCCTCTTGCAGCCCTTTGTACTCGTCATCGCTCATCAAGTCTTTGATAAGGCGGGTAAATATAGGGGTTTCAACAATAACCATAGCCGAATCATACGCCATTGGCGTAGCTGAACAACAAGTTTATACGCCATTGGCGTATTCAGCTACTCTAAACCCCGCCTAGCAGGGTGAGTTCTTGCGTATACCTCTTTCAGCTTGTGGATGGTCACATGGGTACACACTTGGGTGGTGGATATATCAGCCTGGCTAAGCAGTTCTTGGATATAACGCAGATCCGCGCCATTCTCATGCATCAGTGTCGAGGTGCTGTGACGAAACAGCTTACAGACCTTTGGCGTCTCGATACCCGCTCAGTGGACACAGCGTGAAGCCAGCTCCGTAGCTGCTTTCCCCTTAACCGACGGCCATAATCATCCAAAAAGAACGCGTTGCCGGACTTAAGGGAGGCCAAACCAGGTCGCGCTGTGTTTAGCGGGAGCTTTGGACTGCGTCAAACAGATTCGTTAGCGCCATGAGCGACCTTCCGATCAGTGGGAGATTCACCTGATTCAGTAGGTAAAACAGACGTCCAGCAATACCTCACACACCGGTGCAGTTTCGCTGCGCACTAATAGGCTTACTTGTTAACTTATTACTTCCATTGCATCTTCAGATCACGATGTGATTGAGCGCAATCGCGAAGATATAAATTGATAAGACTTTGGTATGGAATGCCTTTGTCTTCAGCTAAGCCTTTGAAGTAAACAACGGTATCTTCATCCAGTCGGATAGTGACTTGTTTCTTTAACTTCTTAGCATAAGGATTCTTTACGGAATCGGAAAAATCATAACGATCACGCATGACGATAACCCTCGTAAACTTTACGTTCTTGTTTATCAGCCTTACGCGCTGAAATAATGCGTATGCTGTCTTCTTCTCTGATGCAGTGACAAACGATCAACAAGCGGGAATCAATGCTGGCTCCCAAAAGTAGAAATCTGTCTTCATCATCAGAATGGTCTGGATCTGCAATTAAACGGCCGTATTCATCAGTAAACACTGTTTTAGCTTCTTCAAAGCTAACCTTATGTTTCGTAATGTTTACGTCGTTTTTAGCAGAATCCCATTCAAAGGTGAGATGATTCATAGGCAAATATTGTAACTACATTGTAATTATAGTCAAACGTACGATATTTGAGCGATCTAAGGATCCATACCACCAATCACTTGGCAGGTATGAGTCGCCACAGAGTTACTGATAGCCCCTATCCCCACCATCCAAGCTAGAAAATCATTCCGCAACGGGGTTTAAGAACTGACCACTAATCACCGTCCTCGGGTGACGACAACTCCACCAGCTCATCAGCGTGTGATCTATGCTCACCGAGCCCTGACAATAGCTGTGCTTCAGTAAAAGGGAGCTTCAAGCGCCTTGCCGGTTTATTGGCGATTGATTCCATAATCACCTTGTGATCGACAACTTCAATAGATACACGAGCACCAACCTCCAACCCTGCTGCGGCCAAAACCTCACTCGGCAAACGCACAGCAGCACTGTCACCCCATTTTTCAACTTCACTTAGCATGACACCACCCTTTAAACCCCTGTGAAAGCACGAGGGTTATATATTTCACTCGTAACCTCAATGAGGGCCAGCTTCGCAATATCTATATGGCGAGGGTTGAGGACGGCTATCGACTCAAGTCCCCCAGCCACCGCTGAACTTGGCGCAGACAAGACCAAGTTAGACGTAGAGCTAAGCCAGTCTCCACCGATCTTTTGCACAGCCGCTGGGTGAGGGAAATCAGCCCAATCTGCAGGAAGGTCGGCAAGACTGATGTTATCCAGCTGAACCCCCTCTGGCAGCTCAAACGTGGCCAATCGATAACTCTTCGGCACAAGACGAGGATTCGGCAGGTAATGGGCAAGTTCCAGCATCGCAACCGCAGGTGAAAACGCCATGTATATCACCGGTTGACCCGCTCGATTCCAGCGAGCGCCATCCTGATAGCTAGCACCCATACCGGATAAATCCGAGAGATGCTGCTCCGGACCAATACGATACAGTCGCACTATGAGAAGTCGCCGTAGGCAATTTTATTGAGGACTTCGGCGACCATCTTTCGACCCTCGAATGTATCCAGCAACTCGTTCGGCGCAACCCCACCCAGTGCGGACACAGGCGTTCGCAGCCATTGCGAGGCAATCGCTTGGTCCTCAAAGGTCTGGTCAGACTTTTCCAGCACTCGCAGGGTATCCAACACCGCTTCCGACTGATTGACCGCCAGGCGCTTGCGCGCGTAGACACGGCTGAGATTACTGCTCGACACGCTCAGAACCCGTGTCAGCAGCTCACGACAGTCATAGGCCGCAGCCGTCCTGCGCACTAGCTGCCCTGTAATCCCTTGACGGACCATAGCCAAATACACGCTGCGATCACTGAAGGCATTAGTTGGGACTGGGACGCCCCTTGGATTACTGGTGGCTGTAATGCTCATGTCGACTCCTTTAGTGGTGAGATCAGTATAACCTCAAGTCATCATTAAGACGAAACAAACACATCAAACTAACGAAGGTAAATACAACCCATAACCTCAAGTCATCATTAAGACGAAACAAACACATCAAACTAACGAAGGTAAATACAACCCAGGTTACGCCCCCCCAAAAAAACACCACCAAGAGACCACCAAGAGACACAGGCCTCACAAACCGTCATTCAATATCAATAAGTGACGAAGAGAACGTACCAAATCCCCCCCCTCTCAACGATTAACCCCGCTTGCGATACACACATAATCACGCGCTTCAAGTGCGTCACGACGCCAAACACATCAACGGTGACCACATGCGCCTGGACGGCGGCCTGACCAGCTAAACTTCCGTAGCTGTTCTGACATGACATGACCAGCGAAGAAGAATCATCACCTCAGAGTGAGCAGAGATGGTGATTCATTGGCGGTTATTGTTGAGGTGTTTTCTTTGTGGCCATCACTGGGTTTTCGGTCGGCAACACGTCTACACAGTGATCTTCGAATCGTTTTACTTTTTTAATCACTACCCACTGAAAACTTACAGCTGTTGATAAGCGGCACCCAAAGCAGACCAAGTGAAAGGCACGAGGCGTGAAGCCCTGCCCTGACAAGATGGTATTCGGCGGAATAACCCCACCATGAGGTTGGCGTGAGGCGCTCAGTGCGCTGGTTGCGACGCGGTTAAGGTCGGTTAAACATGGGGGTTATCCGAGATCTCGACAGGATTGGCGTCAAGCCTGTTAAAGAAGCTGTGTACTGTCGCGGCCAGACAAAATACGATGATTGAGTGGGCCTACTCACGCTCACTTTAAATTTGAGTATATACAGCCTCCCCCTGCCATCTATGAACACAACCCTCGAACAACATCGTTACGATTGCCTTGGATACTGGCGGCTCGAGTCTCACGAACCAGAACCCAAGACCGGTACCCGTTAAAGGGGGGCTTTTGGGGGATTTCAGAGAGCCCACCCCGTTAAAGTGGTGCTTTGTTTGCCTCCAAAACCTCCACTTTAAGAACTAACCCACTCGTTTTGCCTCCAAAACCTCCACTTTAAGAACTAACCCACTCGTTTTGCCCCCAAAACCACCACCTTAAGCACCGACTCACGAGTTTTGCCCCCAAAACCACCACCTTAAGCACCGACTCACGAGTTTTGACCCCAAAACCACCACCTTAAGCACCGACCCACGAGTTTTGACCCCAAAACCACCACCTTAAACACCAACCCACCTCCATCAGCATGCGCTAGCCCCACGTAAGCGTATGAGTTTGCTCGAGAACACCGCTGTTGAAGTTCAGGGGCTTTATAGGGAGAGCGGTAGCTGTTATCGACGATATGGCACTGCCATGGCAGAGTATCCGCCGTGGTCTCTACGGGCTGTGTGCCAACCCCTTTGCCACCTAGCGAGGCAATGCGAGGCAATGCGAGGCAAGTCTAACCCCAACCATTTGCTGAAAGTATTTGATGCCGAAATAAAAATTTTCATTGGTTTAACTTCTGCAGTACCGGTCACCGCTCAATAAATTGATCAATCACATCATCTATTCCCAAGAGAGGAATAATCCGCACCAGTACTTGCTCCATAACCCCACCCTCAGCGGTGGTGATTAATTTGACCTTCCGGTCCTTCCAGGAGAGTGTTTGAATTAAGCTCGCAGCGACCACTGATGGTTTATCCAAGTTAGCGACGGGGACTTCTGTTGCCCCACCCCGAATACTGGTGCTAATCGGGCAGTAAATCACCAACCCAGTCTGCTGACTATAAGCCTTAGACGAAAGAATTAAAGCCGGTCGGTACTTGCCTATTTCTTTGCCCTTTATGGGTTCAAAGTCCAACCAAACGATATCATTGCGAGACGGTATATAAGGGCTGGCCATTAATCACCGACCTCAGATGAAGATAACTCCGTCAGCTCATCAGCGTGTGAGGTGTGCTCATCGAGTCCAGACAATAGTTGCGCTTCGGTAAAGGGCAGTTTCAAGCGCCTTGCTGGCTTATTGGCAACGGGTTCAATTATTACCTTGTTCCCAACCACCTCAATGGATATCGGAGCACCCGCATCCAGCCCTGCTGATGCCAGAATCTTACTAGGCAAACGCACAGCCGCGCTGTTACCCCATTTTTTAATTTCACTTAGCATGACACCACCCTAATTGTAGATCCAATTGTATATACGCTAACACATCATAAAACCGTGTCAACATTTGTATATACAGAACAATTAATGCTCATTAAACGAGCAACCCCTTCAGGTACACCCTGGAAAGATTAGAACTGGCCGAACAGGCTAAGCTCGACCAGTTCTAACACACCTCACTAGCCTCAATCTGCAAGCATTCCTGCCGACGGCCCTTACGCACACGCGATCACCTCTCCATCATCACGTTGAGCGATTTTATCCATCATCCAATCATCAATCTCGCTATCCAGCCACCGCACGCACGCCCAGAGGCACATGCTTGGGGACAATGTCCTTCAAATGAATCGATAGGGCAATATTACTAAGGGTCATCTTGTGCGGCTTTACGGCCTGATAGCGGCGCTCAGTGGACATTCTCTGAGCCTGCTTAGGTCTGTGGCCTCGCCCGCCTTTATTGCACTTCAACTCTCGACTAACGGTAGGCTAAATAACGCCAATCGCCTTGGCAGTGGCCTGTTGGCTATAGCCTTCTTGCTTTAATACATGGGACTGGCAGCGTTGCTCGTAGGTTAGCTGTTGGTAGTGTTTCATCGTTGCATCTCTTGCCGGAGAAGAAAGCGATTAGACTAGCGGCAGCTAGCCGCTTCTTCTATCCCATCAAGTTATACACTCCAGATTTGTATCCAAGTCATGAAATAAAATTTAAAGCTGCCTTTCGTGATATAGGTTTTATAATAATTGTGAATAGCTCTCTAGGGCAGCTTGAAAACGCTAAACCGCGCCTTTTCGCTATTGCACTACCGCCGCACCGTCGGCACGGGCAATTGTTTAAGGTTGTTGAGCTAACCCAAACACCCCATCCCACCAACTCCCCTCCACCGCCAGCGGTTTTCTGCGTTCGTAATACAGAAGAATCGCCGCCATTCCCTCTGAAGAACGTTATTTCGAATCGATCGCCCGAAATGGAAAGAATCAACAATATATTTTTATTTGTTTTACTAAGATGTATGTCTAAGTTAGCTAGCCCAGATGGTGGAACGGGTAGACACGCTCGTTTCAGGTGCCCCCAGCGGCTATTACGAGGAAAAGATTGTTCTCTGCACAGAAAGCCGCTAGAAGGCTCATGCTAATAACATCCAACATGAATTCAAAAGGAATTATCAATGTCGTTATTGATGGTGATTCCGAAAGACCGATACGCAGCTCTTGAATCATGCAGATCCCTGAAGCTGCCTTCAGGTTTAGTGGAACCGATGCCCCGAGAGTTGAGTTGATCTGGTTAATTTGGCTCTCTGTAAATTCAAGACTGGTTCCCGAGCAACTTAATAATGCGCGTTTACGGGACTTAACGCTCGCAGACGTTGTATTTCCAATCTGTATGAGATCTTCTTTTCTGTAGCGGCGGTAGCTGTTGTCGCCATTTGTCACGCTTTTAACATTTCCGCTTTCTGACAGCCGCCTTAACTGCCGATCGCTAATGTCAATTCCAGAGGCCTTTAAAAACTTAACAGCTTGAGAGGTACTTAGAAGGTCAAACTCGGACATGCCTGGATTCCAATTATTGAATAATCAAAGTTATATAATACTAGAGCCTATATGATCCAAAAGGGCTGAGTAAATACAGATTTTCGTGTCCGGCTTTTCCTTGCGAGCTGAATCCCTACTACATAGGGATTTAGCTCGTGCCGGGGGGGCTTGAAAATATTATGAAGCCGGCAGTGTCCGGGTTTTACAGTCGAATAAATTGGCAATGATTCAGATGATTTAATTCATGGTACATATTGGTACATGAGGGTGCGTATGCCTACATAGAGGTACATTAAGGTACTTATTAATTTGTGAGTAAAAAACAAAGCCAAAATTATCAGGTACATTTTGATCTACTTAGGTACATAAAACACTTTTTCACGCTCTCATGTACCTATATGTATAGGTGTGTACTTTTGTGTATGGAAATGTAGATTATGGCGGAATCACGTGGCGACTTTGAGGTGCTGGAACAGAAAACAAGGGAGCGGTTAACTCAGGCCTCTGTAAATGCCTTCAAAATTGACAAATTTTACGCTGAATATATTGCGGTAATTAGGGCCGATTCCAACTGGTTTGTTTCTGACTATTCTGGGCTGGGCAGTCAACTTTCATGGTCTTGGCGGCGACGCGAGGGATTCCGTCAGCATGGACTCTTGGACGGTCCTTTTATTTTCATGTCGCGAGAGGGCGAGCCCGACATTCAGTATGGTCGCCTGAGCAGGGGGTTTCCTTTCACTGATCTTAAAGAAGACTGCATGCTGTTCTATGGAAAAAAGTTCAAGGAGAGTAAAGATAGGATTGACCTTATCCTGACCCGAACCTCAACGCTTCGTCAGGTAAATCGAAGGCTAGCGAAAATCTTGCCTCCATTTAGTGATATCAGCATGCCTAAAGCTTATAAGACTGGAGTCGAACGACGCTCTATCCAGATTCATGGCGAAGTGGTGCATGCACTTGCTGAAGATTTATCTAAGAGTCTAGGGAGGTTTCTGGACGTCTATGAAGAACTCTCCGATTTGATGTTCGAGTTTAATATGAGGCTTCCCATCCGATACAAATCATTTCGCGTGAGGTGGTCCCGAAAGGGGCTTGGTGTAATGGGGCCAACTGAGGTGGAGTTCACGATCATTACAGGAATCTCAAACCGCCTGAAATCTACCTACATCGCTCAGACATTACTGGCATACAAGACAAAGGTTCTGGGTAAAAAAGCAGGTGCGACACCGTACATAAGCGCAGAGTTGATATCGGGGAGCTATATGGGGCGACATAAATCTCGAATTTTGGAGATGCAGACTAAAATCGTATCTAAACAAGAAGAGTTACAACAGTTTTCGCGCACGATTGTGCCTATTGTAGAAACAGTCATACTTTTAACTGGGGAATAACGTGAGCCTAGAACTCAAAAAATTAATAGCGATTGATATTGGTAACGGGGTTACGAGCATTACTACAGGCGGCGGTGACAAATACGACTATGCAAGCTTGGCGCTTAAGCATGCAGCCAACACACCGCGTATTGGCTCAGAACTGTTTAAGCTCAAGTCCGGCGAAAATTGGGTTGTTGGGGACAATTGTCGGCACCTAGGAGTGAAAAGTCGCTCTACGGATAGTTCATATTATGAGTCACCTGAGTTTTCCGCTGTGTTTAAGTATGGCCTTAGCATGGTTGGAATTAAGTCGATCTTTTTGGTGACAGGCTTGCCAACCGAGTTCTACGACAAGCACAAGGCAGCCTTCTCTAAAAACCTGAAGGCGTGGGCTATCGAGGAGGGCTACCAAATTGAGAAGCTGATTGTCCTGCCTCAACATGCCGGCGCATTTATGGACCCGAACTTATTGGACGTCGACGGCAGCCCGATAGACCGAATGTTGTTAAAAGGCCGTGGCGGTGTTATCGACATTGGGCAAGGTACAACGGATGCCGGGATGTTTGCTAACGGCCAGCCAACGGCGTCCACATTCGGGACCTCAGAAGGTGTTTCTGATATCTACAAGGACATTCTCGCTCTTTTACGCTCTCCACCTGAGGACAACCTGAAGACCAAAAGCGCGGGTGGTAGGGCAGCGGCTAAGCCACGTACAAAACGTCCGATACCTGAAGGATTCCGCCTCGATTCCTCCATGGATGAACATGGGATAGACAGTTGGGTCCGCAGCGGCTACATGCCTCACAACGGTACAAAGATTGAATTCGCCCCAATTACGCAACCAATCTTAGAGGCTTTTGCTGGGCGCCTACTTCCTCAAGTTATTACTCAAGTTTGGGGTTCGACTGGGACGCTGGATTACATGCTGTGTGCTGGTGGGGGTTCGGCCGTTCTGGGGCCAAAGATATTGGGTAAACATATCATGTGTCGTTTGGTTATTCCGGCTGATCCAGGTAGGTCAATCGTGAATGGATACCACGAGTTTGGGGTACAGCAGCTTAAGAAGGCTGGTTGACACTATGAGAAAAGCCAGGCGCTATCCTCTAAAACTTGATACAGAAACTGATAAGGGCTTTATCGACTTCATATCGGATTATCAGCAAAGTCTAAAATTGATGGTTCTTTTAGTTTGCCAATACCAGCGCCCGAGTGTTGATGATCTATCGAAAGATCGAAAACCGACACTGGCAAGACTTCAGGTGAAACAGGTTTCTCTCGAACGTATCACTTACAGTGATGTCATCACAACGACTCTTATATTTGGGCCTAAATCTACGAGTCGAGTGCTGAAAAATCTGATTTATGCTGTCATGGACATTCATAAGGACAATCCGTCCTGGTTCGATATCATGGCCATACAACACGTTGATAAGCAGCAGGAAAAGAACAGAATACAAATAGAGGGTAGTTTGGCCGTGGAGGAGGTTGAGACCTCTTTGGACCCAGTTGAGGAAAATAGCTCTCATAGCACGGAGTCTCTCCCGATCTACCCGGTTGAGGAGGTAAATGATGAGGGACTCAGCGAAGATGACTCAATCTCTGCGGATCTTTCAGAAGGTGTAAGCGACTTTTATCAATTCTCTTGAATGGGCCCTTGTGGCCCTTTTTACTTTTCGTCAAAAAAATCTATCTCGTTCACTTTAGTTTCGATGGTCCAGAATTCGCCATCGTTGCCGGCCCAAAGATTGATTGTCTCTTTACGTGTGCTGATCCAATCAAGAACTCTAGGGATAAGTGGACCTTTAAAGGCACAGAATGCTGGGCCAACTAGTTCGAGCTTCTCAAAGCTTACATTACACTTCCCGTCACCCTCAAAATCAATTTTAAGCATTACGTGTTGATATCTGTCGACGGGTGTTGAGATCGCTGCAGCGATACCAAAAACATCAATTCACGAATGTTGTGAAATTGACCGTCACCTACAGCGTGCATGGTTACATACCAAAAATCATCGACACCTTGCTCTGGCTTGTATTCAAATGCCTGACTTTCAAGCAGATCTCTGTGATAGCGGCTTTTAAAATATTTACTTTCATGAATGGCGTGCTCACCAGCCCTGTAAGCTTGGCTGGTGTCACTGAGGGGCTCAATGCTTGCCCCGCCTTAGAGGATTTTAACGTTGTGCTCTGCTTCAAACTCACGAATATCTCGCGTACTACGCCAATCGCTAAATAGAACAACAAGGACCACGAACAGCGTGAATGAGATCACGTAGAGGGTCGCCATCAGATAGTAATCGTCCATAGTCATCTCCTAAAATTGCTGACCAATAGCGGTTTGAAACGGCTGAATACCCGTAAATTATAGCA
>Ga0209081_1002570_pt1 | contig 10498 bp, 11 predicted proteins | sample GOMGulsemesocosm_4_FD_184636 | JGI IMG/M metagenome (GOLD analysis project Ga0209081, IMG submission 184636) | Methane-oxidizing microbial communities from mesocosms in the Gulf of Mexico - GOM15B Gulf of Mexico (SPAdes) (version 2) | ecosystem: Environmental > Aquatic > Marine > Cold seeps... | reverse complement strand
AAAAACACGCTGTTCTGGTTAGCAAGGTCTTTGAATTTGACTACGATTTTACAGGCTACTTGCCGAGTTGCTTATCAAAGAACTTATTAGATACTAAGTCTAAGTAACCCAAAGGAGATTAAAAAATGTTTCAAGAATTAAGCCCTGTACTCAATCAATGCGAAAGTCTAACGCTGTCTTTAACACCCAATAATAACGGTGAGTTGACTGTCATTATCCAGTCTAAATTAAAAGAGCTAGATGCGAATGCTCCCGATAGTGCCAAACAACTTTATTCAGCCTTAGCCATGCCGCTTGTAGTTACGGCAACGGTGGACGAATTGGAAAATAATTTGGTGTCGATGCTGGCTGAATATTGCCAGCAACACACTCAATCCCAAAGCGCACTTGAGCAATCATTAGATCGTCATAAAGAAAGCAATAAGTCAGCCAGACAAACAGCGTCTAAAGAGGATGCCAAAAAGACAAGCAGTAAAAAGCCTGTTGATGCGGTGGGTTCTTCGGCTAACAAGCCTGAAGCTGTCATCCCTGAACCGATTAAAACTGAATCGGTGACTCAACTCAGCAACCCACCTTCACTTTTTTAAGGACATTATTATGGCAACTATTCATTCAGCAGTTCGAGTATTCAAAATGGGTTCAGTGGAACTAGCAGACCCCGATCCTAGCTTTCCAGTTGACGAGGTTCTTGGGCTATACCGCACTAACTATCCTCAACTTAAATCTGCAACTGTTAGCGATCCTGTTTTAGAGTCGGGGCGTTTGATTTATACGATTGAGTTACCGCCTGTAAAAACGAAAGGCTAGTAAGTGATCTTATTCGAGCAACTAATTGGGTGGGCTGACGGTACTCAGCCCTTACCTACCAAACAAAAGCAGGAAACACCATGCTCTCTCATGCGCGTCAGTCGAACACACTCTGTCAAACAGCTATTAACTCAGAAAGCCGTACCCATCAGCAAGCGGCTATCAAACAAGCTGCTACCCCATTAGCCCTACTTTACCCACCCACCTTTGAGAGCAGTGAGTTTGCGGCTCTGCTTAATGAAAATCATAAAATTAAGTTTAAGACGCGGGATTTTAAAAAGAACTTTTCACAATACAGTGGGCTGATCGTTTTTGCCAAAAAAACAGGGCTAATAGACGATGTTGATTTCCTGGGGACAACATCTAGTTCGGACAATATCCCTTATGAGCAATTACACGATGCTTACACTCTTTCTGGTCAGCGCATAGCAAGCTGGCTTAACGAAGAGGAATTGAAAGTTAGCGGTCTTGCGGGTAAGTCATCGTTGTTTTCTTTGGACACAGCGATTGATAATGAACAGACACCGGCCTTGTGGGTGACAGGGAATCCAACCCCTTGCCATATAGAGCTAAACGGTGATCCGCTCATAGAGAAAATGATTAATAGCATCCTTTTTTTATTGCGCCCACATGCTTGTATGTTGATGCCTCAAGATTTACTCGATATTTGCCATTGGTCTGCGGAAGAAGGTGGTTTTTTACAGGCTTTAAAATTGGAGTTTGAGAGTGATGATATTGGGTTTTTAGCAACCGAGCTTTTTAACAAACCAGCGTTTGCCAAAAAAATGTTAGATCAATTTGATATTGAAGTTGAGTTAGATAATGTTTTTGATATAAAGCAGCATCTTGAACACATAGATAGTCAATTTGAACCTGTGCCTGAACACCTTGAATATAACAACTCACTAACCCTTGAGGGAGTTAGAAAAGAACTCTCATTATGGGAGTCGAGAAAAGGATTATCACTCAACGAACCGACTATCCACGCAATTAAACAAGGGCTGGCTGTTTTAGATTTGATTGACTCACGCAAACGCTCTGCACCGGCTGACACCTCGATTTACCTAGACCCCTGCTCGATCAACGATATGTCGCTTGATAGCTACTTAGGCGGTGACACGAGCCTGTTCATTCAGTATGGGCTTAGGTTTGAAGAAAGCCTCTGTGAGCAAATTCATAACGATGCGATGCAAATGGGCGAAGAGCCTAACCTGTTCCTAAACCTGTCACCGATTGCTAATACACTTTTACATGACACACTTTTGAATATGGCTCAGGCACATGGCGTTGTTAAGTTGTTTGAGCATTCAAGTAATCTATAGGAGTTGGTATGAGTGCAGACATTATTGAAGGGCTTTTTAGCTCATTTGAGAAAATGACAACCTGTTTTAAAACCTCTACAAGCATTATTGTTTTTTGAGGAATCTTTATCCGATTATTCAGGTTCTAATGCACTCGTTGTTTCCAGCCACCCGCTGATTGAAAAGAAAGGACAGGCTGCACCTATTATCGGGGCGGGGCATTTGATGCCTGAAAACGATATGAGGTCATTATTAGAGTCGCTGCTGGACAAGCTGCCGCAACACAATGGGATTATCCCTGCCAACGTGCTATCCATGTCTTCTAATCATCTTGCATGGACGGTCAAAGGCTCAGTTAAGCCGATGTACTTTAAGCTAAGAGGTGCAAGCAAGGGTTTTAAGATCAATGTTCCCTACCCTACTTTGTTGTTTGTTGCTAATCAGCGCGGTCTTTCAATTGCCGCGTTAAAAAGCAACCGTAGACCGACTGAAAAAACAAAGCTGTTCCATGCTCCGTTAATGAATATTTATAGGGATGCCACCGTATGCTTGGGTGACTCTTCTATGCCGACTGACATCACGCCATTGACTCAAGAAGAGATCGAAGCGTTAATTTTCAAAACAAACTTCTCTCACATCAACCACGAAAAAACGCTAAACAATAAGCAAGAAATCAGCGATAAGAAATATTTAGCGTTTTGGCGACAACTGGCGAAAGCGAAAGCCACTAAATTTCCAACGGCAAACTTGTCCGGTTTAGACATTACCGTTAACGACTTAATCCAACGGGCGGTTAGATAATGAACACGATTGCTCCCTTGTATACAGACCGTAGAGATCAAGTTTTACTGGGCGAAACCCCAACATTGATGCAACCACGTTTCGGCTCTCTACCCGATGATTTGTTGCTTATCGTTGATTTACATTCTCACGGCGCGGTTATAGTCACCCAATTTATACTTATTTTTGAGTTAGTGAGTTGTCATGTAAACTATTGTTTTTAAGGAATATTTTTATATCTCTATTAAGTGCTCATACTAATTGAATTGTACTTATATACTTATTCAGTTGTGGCTGCCTCACTTCTGTTAGGCAAAGATTTAGCAGGATGGGGATGGAATTTTGATTTTATCAGAAGCTATATTCAGACTTCTTAGCATCTTAGTTCTTCCGCAATGGTTTTCCGGCTTCGCTCAATAGCACAGCAACCGTTGGTTGTTGTGATTGTTTTACTCAGTTAGGCGTCACGGTTACAATGATGATGTGTCGCAGAAGGCATTTGAAGATAACTATTTTAAGAAATTAGTGAGTGTCTGAATAAACGGGGCTATTCAAGTTAAGAATTATCAATTAAGGAATGTTACATGAGCAACCTACTAACGCTTAAAACAATAAATGAGATCAAGGATGAGAGCTTTTATATACCTTCTTATCAAAGAGGGTATAGGTGGACTCCAAAAGAAGTTCAAGACCTGTTAGATGATATTTCAGAGTTTAAGCCTAGATTTATTGAAGATACTGATAATAAAACATGGTATTGCTTACAGCCTATTGTTGTTAAAAAAAAGGATGATGGACAATATGAAGTTATTGATGGTCAGCAACGGTTAACAACAATCTATTTAATACTTAAGTTTTTAAGTAGTAGGTTTCGTGAGCCTAAAAAACTATTTAATTTAAACTATGAAACAAGAGAAAATTCATCTTCCTTTCTGAAAGATTTACAACAAGAAGACTGTGATGATAGTAATGTTGATTTCCATTATATTTCTAAAGCATATCGTACTATTTGTGAGTGGTTTTCTCGGCCAAATTTCAATGTTAATGATTTTGAATCAAAGTTTGAGTTTGATTCAAAAGTTATATGGTATGAAGGAAATGAAGATGACTCCATTTCTGTATTTACGAGAATAAACATAGGAAAAATACCTTTAACAAACTCTGAACTGATTAAAGCTCTATTTTTAAACAGCTCAAATTTCGATAAAAATAAATCAGATGAAATAAGGCTTAAGCAATTAGAGATATCAACAGAGTGGGATAATATTGAACATTCATTACAAAACAATAGATTTTGGTATTTTTTAAATGGTACAAATGTAGCAACCAACCGAATTGAATTTATTTTTGATCTTATGAACAGTGAAAGAGATATTTCAGACAACTATTCTACGTTTAGATTTTTTAACAAAAAATTCCTTAATAAAAATCAAGAAACAATTGAAGTCAACTGGTTAGAAATTAAGAGATACTTTCAGCGATTTCAAGAGTGGTTTGAAGAAAGGGATTTATACCACAAAATTGGGTACTTGATAGCGGTTGATGTCATTACAATAAAAGAATTATATGAAAAATCTGCTTTATTAACGAAACGACAATTTCGTGATTTACTAGATACCGAAATAAAACAAGACCTTAATAATATATACCTAGAAGAACTTCAATATGGTGATAAAAAACTAAAACCTGTATTACTCCTCTATAACGTATTAACAATGCTAAATAATCAAAATGATAATTCATATTTTCCATTTGATATTTTTAAAGGAAAAAAATGGGATATAGAGCATATAACGTCAATTACAGATGCAATACCTTCTAAAAAAGAAGAGTGGCTAAATGATGCTAAGGTATTCATTGATACGGTAGCAGATGGAGGCAGCGAACTAAAAAAAGTAGCTGATAATTTTGATTGTAGTAATGATGAGGCCTTTGAAGAGTTATTCACGAATATAGTCAAACATTTCAACTTTTATTTAAAAGATAGTGATATTAATGATATATCGAACTTAACACTACTCGATTCCGAAACGAATAGAGGTTATAAAAATGCAGTTTTCCCTCTAAAAAGAAAAACAATTATAGATAAGGAGAAAAGCGGTACTTTTATACCTATTTGTACTAAAAATGTTTTTTTAAAATACTTTAGTTCATACCCTCCTAAAATTTCATTTTGGACTCAAGAAGATAGAGAGAATTACTATGAAGATTTAGAAGTAGTTCTTAGTGATTACATTAAAAAGGAATTGTAAATGACTGAAGTTAAGCATCAAGGTGACGTATTAAGTTTTTGGGAACTTTTGAATTTACATAAAATTAAAATTCCAATTATCCAAAGAGACTATGCACAAGGGCGAGAAGATAAAAAAGAAATTAGAGAGAATTTCTTGGGCGCTCTATTTGATAGTGTAAACGAAAGTAACCCTATAAAACTTGATTTTATTTATGGAAATCTTGATAGAAATGTATCGTACCCTTTAGATGGTCAACAAAGGCTAACAACTTTATTTTTATTACACTGGTACGCAGCCGCAAAAGAGAATAAGTTAATAGATGAAATTATTGATATCTTTAGGAAGTTTACTTACGAAACAAGAATAAGCTCTAGAGATTTTTGCAGTGAATTGGTGTCTAAATCTATCTCAATAGATAAAAATAGTACCCTAAGTGTAGAAATTATAGATTCATCGTGGTTCTTTCTTTCTTGGAAGAAAGATCCGACTATAGACGCAATGTTAAGAACTATTGATAACATTCATAAGATTTTTTATGACGTTGAACATCTTTGGGACAAGTTGACAGGAGCTAATCATTTGATTGCTTTCTATCATATTGACCTTGAAGGGATAGGTTTAACAGATGATTTGTATATTAAGATGAATGCACGAGGAAAATTATTATCACCATTCGAAAACTTTAAAGCAACTTTCCAAAAATTAATTTATGATAAAAATTGGGATGAAAATAAAGATTTCCTACAAACTTTTGCAATGAAAATAGATACTGTTTGGACAGATTTATTCTGGAATAATAGTGATAAAAACAATATTGATAACGCTTTTATAAGGTTCATATCTACCATAGTTATGTGCAGGAAGGCTATTAAGAAATATGATAAGAGAATGTCATTGATCTCAAATTTACAAGATAGGCCTGATTCAGTAAAACCTTCATTTTTTGACAAAGAAGATTTTAATTATTTATGTAGTGCTTTAGACAAGTATTCTGAGGTTTATAGCTCTAAACTTGATCTTACGTTGGACTTCCCTCTTTTTCAGCATCGGCCTGAAGATACAATATTTTCAGCTATCGTATATGAGGGACAAAATGCTTCATATCCTCAGAAAACATTGTTTTATGCACAAACAGAGTATTTATTAAATGTAGATGAATTTGATAAAGAAAAATTCACCGAGTGGATGCGTGTAATAAGAAACATTATATTAAGAGGTGATGTTGTCAAAAGTGGAGCTCGACCCACCATTATTCGAAGTCCACAAACGTTAGATGGTGTTATTAACTTAATACACGAGTTGTCATCTGGTTGTAATGATATTTATAAGTATTTATCGACTAGTAATATCAAGTCATCGTTTGCTAAAGAACAAGTTAAAGAAGAGCAATTAAAATCAGAGTTAATCGTTTTTGATACCGATAATAAAAAGATAATCTTCGATACTGAAGATACAAATTTATTACAAGGAAAAATTAGTTTTGCTCTGTATTGTGCTAACTGTGATAAAGCTGAAAACTTTCAACGAGCCGAGCTTGAAAAAATATCAAAAACAATTTCTACTTACTTCAATAGTGATGCTGATATTTCAAATGATCTCAGGAGAGCATTGTTAACTATTTCTGATGATAATGGTTCATTTAGTTACTATAACTATTGGTGGTCATTTTGGAATGTAGTTAGTGCGGATAAGAGATGTTTACTTGATAGCAGTCTTAGATCATTAGAGTTTTACATATATGGCAATAAGGGAGAATATAAGGTTTATATTAAAAATCTTATACTTAAGTTACTCGATGATACTTTAACAGGTATCTCTGATAAATTTATTCCACCACAAGATATGCCAAATTGGAAGGTTAGATTAATTAAAGAAACTGATTTACTTGATAATAAGTGTAAATCTAATCATATTGCTATCCCTAAAGATGAATCATGTTCTTTTCTGCTGAAAAGCATGAGACCTAGAGATATAGATGGTTGTGAAAAAATTGAATGATTGCTGAAAAGATACAACTGAGCAACGCAACCCTTTACAAATGGCGCCCGAAGTTTGGCGGCATAGATGCATCATTAATGAAGCGGATGAAAGAACTTGAAGATGAAAATCGTCGTCTTAAAAAGATGTACGCTGAAGAAAAGATTAAGGCTTGAATCGTAAAGGAAGCTCTCGAAAAAAGTGGTCAAGCCATCTCATCGTCGTGAGATGGCGCAACGCGCCAACAAAGATTTTAGTGTTGCAATACGCATTAGTTGTGATGCCTTCGGCATTAGTGAAACCTGTTATCGCGGCATGCGGATCGCACAGGGCGCTTCACTTAGGATAGTGAAGCTTGATCCAGCCATCACGTAGTTCGTATAACCCTTCGGATTTCAAATAATCATTAGATAACGCCTGATTTATCCCCGGAGTTTTGGAGCTACCCCATGGCCCTTTACTGGTAATACGTAAGCGCTCCATAAACCCCATGTAAAAAGTTAGTTCCTTTAGTAAATCGAATTCATGAAGGTTGGTATAGTAGGGTCTGGTTTCATCATTTCTAATGACTTAGGTAGTGCAATTGAAAATTTTAAATGAAAACGAGTTACTATCTAAATGTGCATTAGATTGGGGGGACTCTGGTGCTGAAAAAGGAGAGATATTTACCAAGCCTAGTGTAGTAGACTTCATGCTTAAGACATCAGGGATTGATGACAATATATTAAATCCTGAAACAAGAATATTAGAACCATCTTGTGGGCAAGGTGAGTTTGTCTTAGCAATTGCAAGAGAGCTTTGCAAAAAAGTTTCACCTGCGGGTATTGAAAATGGTAAAAGATTTAAGTTCTTAATAACTGCTTATGACATTTCAAGTGAGAATATATCAATTGCTAAAACCCAGACACTTCAAATACTAAGTTCAACTTTCAGCTTTGAGGATTCAAGCTTTTTAGTGGAGCAATGGTATAAAAATTCTGATTTCTTAATTAATAATGATAAATTGTTATTTACACATGTTATTGGTAATCCCCCGTATGTTCGAATTGAAAACATTCCATTAGAGTTACTAAGAAAATATAGAAAGATATTTTCTACTATGAAAGGGCGAGCGGATCTCTACATTGCATTCTATGAAAAATCTTTGTCTTTATTGAGTAGTAAAGGTATTCTTTCTTTTATCTGTACAGATCGCTGGACGAAAAACAGGTACGGATCATCACTAAGGGAATATATTTCTAAATCGTTTCAACTTGACCTGTTTGTTGATATGTATGGACAAAATGCTTTTAAATCAGAGGTGCTTACATATCCCGCAATTACACAGTTTTCTAGACGGCGCAAGAAACAAACGATCATCATTCATAATCCAATGATTAATCAATCACTCTCTAATATGGTGACTATGTCCTTACGTGACAGCAACGTTAAACTTGAAGTTGGGCTTATAAGAAAAGATGTAGTTAATGGTGATAAACCGTGGATGTTCGGCTCCCCTGATGAATTAAGCTTGATTAACCGCCTAGAGAATGAATTCCCATTAATAGAAGATGCAGGTTGCAAAGTATTTATTGGGGCGGCTACAGGTAATAATAAGGTATACATTATAGATAACACCCTAGATATTGAGCCCTGCCGTAAAGTACCTATGGTAAAAGCTGGAGATATTAAGAGTGGAATTCATAATAATAGTCAAAAGTTTATTATCAATACTTATGATGAAAACGGAGTTATCGACTTAGCTCTTTTTCCCAAGCTACAAGCATATTTGGAAAGTCATTCCGATATACTTAAAGCTAGACATGTCGCTAAAAACTCTCCAGATGCTTGGTATAAGACTATAGATCGTGTATATCCTGAGCGTGCGAGTGCAAAAAAATTATTAATACCAGACATAAAATCTGAATTAACAGCTGTATATAACGAAGGCTTTCATCCTAATAATTCAATTTATTATATATGTTCGAATTCTTGGAACTTGAGGGCTTTGCAAGCAGTTCTTTTATCAGGTCTAGGACAGCTGTTTGTTTCTGTGTATTCTACCAAGGTGTCTGGTGGAAATTTAAGGTTCCAGGCTCAACACTTAAGGAAAATTCGCTTACCCTTATGGGCTAATGTTACTAACGACATTAGATTAGGTCTAGAGAATGCTGCTATAGAGGGTGATATTGAAAAAGCTAAGAATATTGTTTGTGCACTATATAAATTGACTGATGAAGAAAAACAGATACTGGGCTACTAAATGAATAATACAATAAATGATGCGGTTAGAAACTTCTGGAGTGTTAGGTCTGGAGGTCAAGAAGTACTTGGTGGAAAAACTTTAGATGGTTTTATAGAAGTAATTAATGAAGTTATTTTAAGCTCAGGTATATCTGATGTACAAATACATACAGGTAAGAACACCTCTCAATTACCGGGATATTTTAGACCTCACAAGTCTTGGGATGTTGTAGCAATATCTAGAGGGCGTTTAATTGCAGCTATTGAGCTGAAGTCTCAAGTTGGATCAATTGGGAATAATTTTAACAATAGAACTGAAGAAGTCTTGGGTAGTGGAATTGACCTTCATACTGCTATTGAAGAAAGAGCTTTTGGCGACGATGCAGAGATATTTACTGGCTACCTTATTCTCGTGGAGGATTCTGAAAGTAGTCGCAGCACTCCTCTAATTAATATGAACTACTTTCCTGTAATGTCTGGTTTTCTTGCTGATGAAAGTATTCGAGAAACGACTTACTTACCTAATGATCTAGGCAAATACCCTCGAATTGAAGGGGTTTCATATTTGGAAAGATACGATTTGCTCTGTAAAAGATTAGTTTTGAGAAATATATATACTGCAACAGCTTTAGTCATAGCTAATGAATCTCAGGCAGAAACAGGGCAATATAGAGACTTTACACCTCAGACTAGTATCAATACATTTCTTACAAAATTAGCGAACCATTGCAGAATTATTGCAAGTTATGACGAGTAGAAACTTATCAGTTAAATTGGAAATATCACATAATCGGGTAGCCGGAGGTTTCTAACCTCCAGCCCCCACACCACCCTGCATGCGGATCCACACAGGGCGGTTCACTTAACTTATCCGTTAGGATAATGAACTTTCACCCATCCGTTCCTCAATGAGAACAACTCTTTCTTTGCTAAATAGTCGTTGCTAATCGCTTGATTCTCTCTGAAGCCAAGGCATTTATAGACCAGGGCCTAACTGGTTGCTTACCGATCGCGTGTTAAACAAGTCGCGGGTAAAATACTCGTGCTGTTGCTATTGGGCTTTTTTATCCACATTTTCTGTGGATAACTATGTGTGTAAGGCCGCAACTTTAAGCTCAGCCCTTTGCTAGTTTGATATTCAATATTTGTACAAAACATGAACTAATTTCGGGTAAA
>Ga0209081_1002568_pt1 | contig 10502 bp, 11 predicted proteins | sample GOMGulsemesocosm_4_FD_184636 | JGI IMG/M metagenome (GOLD analysis project Ga0209081, IMG submission 184636) | Methane-oxidizing microbial communities from mesocosms in the Gulf of Mexico - GOM15B Gulf of Mexico (SPAdes) (version 2) | ecosystem: Environmental > Aquatic > Marine > Cold seeps... | reverse complement strand
AAGAACACCACCAAGACGACAGCGGCAGTTGTAGCGGCGCGGGTTTGCCATTTTGGAATAAATAGCCCTATGGCGATTAGTAGTTCAAGCAATCCAGTGAGATAAACAAGTGTTAAACGATAGGGTATCCAAGGTGGCAGCATGGTCACCATGCCTTCTGCTTCTACAATGTGGCCAATAAAGAAAAATACGAAGGCACTGCCAAGCCCCCAGCATGAGTACTTTTTGAGATCAAGTGCGTCAATTTTGAAATTGGCTAGAGCGAATGCCACGGCTAGTGGGCTTGATAAAATAAGAACAATAATGATGGGGGTTAACATTCTATTACCTCGATCTAACAGTTGGTGATTAATAGACATTATTCTAATCAAAGAGAGTAGATTTGACCTTGCCAAAGACGCACGATGTTATGCAAAATGCGCACATATTGTGAAATTCTATCTTGGTGGCTCGTCGTCCTGTGTCAGCAAGATTTTTGAGGTTAGTTAGAGGTTTATCCATATAAAGGGAAGCGATGAAAAGTAGTAAAAATGCGGCTATTGCCGGCAATGTTGCTCGCTTGCGTATCCGCATTGCTCAGTTAATGGGCGCTGATGTGAATAAAATCTTGACGCGCCTCGACATTTCTATGGACGAGTTAGAAACCCCTGAGCTGTATTTGGACGCTGAATTTGATAACCGGGTTTGGCAGGCCATTGAACAGCAAACCGGTAATGAGCTAGTGGGTGCGAGTATGGCGCCCTTTTTCCAGTTAGCTTCAATGGGATTGGTGGGGCAAGCAATTATGGCCTGTGACAGTATTCATCAAGGCTTACGCAGCTATGTGCGCTACAGCCAGCTGACACCGCTGCGTGATGAGGTAACCCTGATCGCGCAGGACCAACAACTGATTTTTCAAGTAAAGTCGTCAAACCCATTATTACCCTATTCACATCACAGTATTTCTTCTTTCTTAGGATTTGTAATTTCCAGTTTGGAGCAGCTGTCGGGGCAGAGTATTGAAATTATGGGCATTGGTTTCGTTTTCGAAGCCCCAAAAAGTACTGAAACTCTAGCCCTTTATCAGAAGATATTTAACACTGATAACATCGCATTTTCGCAGAAGACCAGTTGGTTTAGCCTAGATGATCGTTATAAAGACGTTAAAAATCTAGCCGGTAACCAATCAAATTTCGCAATGATTGATCAGCTAATTGACCAGAAAAGCAAAAGTGGCGAGCCTGTCACCGCAGACAAATTCTGCCAGCAAGTGCAAGACTATATCCGCTGCAACTTAGGTCAATCAGATGTTAGTTTGACAAAGCTGGCAAAAAGCTTCTCGATGAGTGAGCGTAAGTTTCAGAATGAGTTGACCCGCCAAAAGCAAAGTTACTCAAAATTATTAAGTAAAGTACGTCAAGATTATGCTTTAGAATTGATAAGAGGGGAGCCTGTAAGTGTCAGTGATATGGCTTATCTACTGGGATACCAGGACATTAACTCCTTTTCTCGACACTTCAAAAAATGGTATGGCATAAGCGTGAGCCAATATCGAAGAGGCAGTCCGGTGGTGATCGCTCCTTAATAGAGGCGATCGCAATGAGAAACGGCCCAGCGGGTAGGGGTTTTCTAGTTAGACGATGGGAGCTCATCAATCTTGTAGTTACGACAGTCCTGTCGTTTTCTGGACGACTGAGAGTACATCTTCCGTGCATAAACTAACTACATTCTGTGTGTGTAGAATTTGTATGACAAGGGGGCTGTGCAGCACTAATTGAGTGTTTTACGATCAACGCCAGTTGGTGGATATACACCCTGACAGGGCGAGTTTAGTAAATCGGATTCTACAGGTTTCTACAGTTTAATAACTATGGACAAATTATGATTAAAGGGAACTGCCTTTGTGGTCGTGTAAAGTACGAATATTCGGTCGAGATTGATGAGGTGGCCGTCTGTCACTGTGATCAATGCAAATTGGCTCAAGGAACTGCGTTTGCCACTAACGCCCCCGTCGATGCTTCAAAGTTCAAGTGGCTAGAAGGTGAAGATAATTTAACGGCGTACTTTTCTTCTGCAAACAAAAAGCGCGTGTTTTGTACTACCTGCGGAAGCCCGATGTATAGCCAGCGTACCGACTTACCTGGAACGATAAGGTTGAGATTGGGTACGATTACAGAAGGAAAAATCCCCGAGCCACATTATCAAATCTTCTGCAAGTCAGAGTCACAATGGTTGGTACTGGATATTGAAAAGCCACGATATGAAGATAACAAAGCCTAAATTTCAATATTGATGCGATTCACGACTCCTGAGGGGCTAAAAATTCTCGGTTTCTCGCATCAAGAATCGAAGTTTTAAGTGCTCTGCTCTCTGTCAGCGAAAATTCAGCTACAAGGATAATTGTGCTGTTACGCAAATTGTTATCAAAAATGTTGCGAATATATCTTAGGGTTCGATGAAGGTCTCGAGTAGGCAGTATCTATACTGCGGATTTTTGTCGTACGAAGGAAGAAAACCCCTCACCTTGGCGCAGATAAGCTAAAATTACTAATCAATATTCTAACGGTAGTGTCCGCAAGGTGTCATCAAACGGGGTGCTTGAGTAGAGCCGGCGCCCATAGTGCTAACCCGAACCGTTCGTGAGACAAGATTATGGGTAGGCTAGAGAGTGTTCGAGAATCTATTTTTGAAGGTTTGTTTGAAGGGTAGAGCAACGCGAAAACTCATGAATCCTACGCTGTGGACTAGAAGTGACAACTTGATTTGACCGAAGTATCAACTCACAACGGGGCAAGGATTAAGGTGGAAGCTATGATCTCAACAACGAATCTCATGCGTTTTGTCTATTCATTGGTCTGCTACCTGATCGGCGTTACGTCGCTGATCTATTTTATCGTTTTTGTGAATGACCTGTTTCTTACAAAAACGGTTAACAGTATTGTCGAAGTCGATTCAATGTTGTTCGCGATATCCATCAATGTATTTGCGATTAGCCTATTTGGAATTCAACATAGTGTAATGGCGAGGGCATCGTTCAAGCACTGGCTAAGCCGTTATATTCACCCAAGTATGGAGCGTTCAACCTACGTGCTTTTTACGGCGCTAGCGATTGGTGCGATGTGCTATCTATGGGTGCCGTTTGGTCCAGTCGTTTGGCACATTGAATCCGAGGTCGCGATTTCGGTGATTCGCGCGCTCGCTCTATTTGGCTGGGGCTTCTTGTTATTGGCGACGTTCTTGATAAATCACTTTGAGTTGTTTGGCCTCAGTCAAACGTTTAATCCGCTGCGCGGTGCGGCTGCCCCCGAAAAGTGCTTTAAGACTACAGGGCTATACAAGGTGGTCCGCCACCCTATTCAAACCGGTGTACTCATCGGGATGTGGGCGGTTCCGCTATCGACCGTGAGCCATGTGTTTTTTTCTGTGGGGATGACGCTCTATATCTTTGTCGGGCTCTATTTTGAAGAGAAGGATTTGATCAAAGAGTTTGGCTCGACCTACCTAGACTATATGCGCCGTGTTAAGCGACTAATACCGTTTGTTACGTGACGTTGAATACTCGATATGAATTATCGAGGTCTTTCTAAGGCTCGAGGTGACAATAATGGCACTGGCTTGTGCCGGCTGTTTACTCGAAAATTGACACATACCTTAGGCTCAATAATGGTTCAAGTCGAGGCGTTGAAAACTGACGAGAGATATTGGTTGGTCGGAAGAGTGTTGTATTTGGTCGATAAAGCCGAATCTCATTGTATTCGTCGGTTTTGGAGAGGTGGAAAATTCATCTGACCTCATCTGTTCAATAACAAATATCACAAAACTATCACGAATCAACTATAAATTTATCACGCACTATTAACGTTTCCTTCGCGGCTTCGACGAAAGTCCATTAATTCTAATTTTTATTGAGAATTGTCTCTCAATATATTTCCAAGTGTGAACTCAAACGATATTCTCTGTCTAATGTTGCAGCTCTCTTGTGGCGATTTACTGCCTTGAGATACCAACTCTCCAACAAACGGATTGAATTATGCCCTTGACTAGAAATGCTGTGATTACCTTGCTGTTGTTGTTCTCATCTCAAGCGTTTTCTGCGGATCCAGAAATATACTCTCATAAACGCTATGGCGCCGTTAAAGGTGTCGATGTTGTCGCCTACTTTTCACTATTGCCGGGGGCGCCGGGAGTTAAGGGGAATGATGAGTTTCGCTATGTCTGGAAGGATACTGAGTGGAAGTTCTCTAGTGCAAAAAATCTAGAGCTATTCAAACAATCACCAGAGAAGTACGCGCCGCAGTTTGGTGGCTATTGTGCGTTTGCTACGGCGCATAACTTTACCACGTCTATTTGGCCTGATAGCTGGATTATTATTGACGATAAGCTGTATCTAAATCACAACCGAACATCAGCAAAGAAATTTAGAAAAAGCCCTGAATACTATATAGAAAAGGCCAACAAAAATTGGCCTTCGGTGTTGCAGAAATGTGAAAAACGTAGGAACTGCAAAAAGCCGTTTAAGATTAAGGCTTAGCAGCCCTAGATTTTAACACTAATCTCTTGGTTGCCGTAAGAAGGGGGGGCGCCATCTTGATTAGTAGGCGCTGCAATTGTCGTGTTTTTCACAGGCGTCTAATACTGACGGCCAATTGTGGTTTCCCCTTTGGATTGCAATGTCTCGATCTTTACGCCATTTTCTGTCGGCGAAGAAGTTGTAGTTCAAATAGAGTTTATCATCAACAATATGCCAGTAGTCAGGGTTGACAGGTTTTGTGAAGCCATGTGAAACGGCGAAGGCGCAGTAGCCGCCAAACTGCGGCATGTATTTTTCAGGAGATTGCTTGAATAGATTTCGATTTTCTTTTGACGAAAAATACCAAGTAGCCCCCCTATATTTAAAATAAATATCTTTGTGACCTTGGATTGCATCGTCTCCTTCTTTTAGTGAGAAGTATGCAACCGCGTCAGCACCTTGGATGGCGCCGTGTTTTTCATGTGAATAAATTTCTGGGTCTGCGCCAAAAGCTAGTTGGCACATTAGGGCTAGGTATAAAGTCGCAACGAAATTGGTCAGTCTCATAAGGTATTTCATACTCCGGTTTGCTAGTAGTAAAAGCTGGTTGATTCTAGATCTTTCGAAAATTTCTTTAACGTAATCGACAGATTAGCTAAGTCAGGTCACGCTTAAAGTAGATTTGAACTTCATTTTTTTTCGGTGAGAAAGTGATCTATATAGGTGAAAAAAGTTAGAGCGGCTATTTGGCAAGAAGTTCATTGTGATTGGCTTGCAATATTCAATTTCGAAAAATCATTAGTTTCTTGGGAACAAAATTCAATAATTGTTCTCTACTATTTTCATGATTAATGCGATGGGAATAATTTTAACATGCCTGAAAACGATTTGGTCGATAACGATATCTACGTTGCACCGGGAATGCCGCCGCTGGATATGTCCGGCAAGCAAACTTCATTCTTCGAATTCTGGCCCGCTTGGGCTATGTACTTTCCGGTCGTCGTGCAATCGTTGGCTATGGCGCTACGATATCGATCACTGATGTTACCGCTCATAGCCAATCCCAAAATACCCCTTAGCGGTATGGTCGGTGTCGGAAAGAGTGAGCTGATGTCACAGGCCAGAGGTGAATGTGATGCTGCGATTCTCTCTTGGTTTCTATTCGAAGTGACAGCCAGCCATGCCGGCGATCAAGCCGCCGTGATTGAGCGACGAATGTTAGATCACCAGTTAACTTATCCGTTAGTTTGTAAGCCCGATATAGGTTGTCGCGGGGTGGGTGTAAAGCTGGTCAACAACCGGAGTGAGTTAGAAGGCGTGTTGCGTGATTTTCCGGCACAGGCAAATGTGATTTTTCAGCGGTTGGCGCAGTGGGAGCCAGAGGCTGGGGTTTTCTATGTTCGTCACCCACAAGAATCAGAGGGCCGAATAATCTCGATGGCATTGAAATATATGCCTTATGTTGTCGGAGATGGAAAAAGTACCTTAAGGCAATTGATCGCACAAGATCGTCGCGCCGGTGAATTATCGCATCTGTATCTACAGCGCCACGAAGCCTCGTTGGGAAAGGTCATTGATGAGGGCGAAACCTTTCGTTTGATCTTTGCCGCTAGCCATTCTAGAGGCGCTATATTTCGCGATGCCAATGATGAAATTAGCGCTGCGATGACGACCAAGATTGATCAGCTCATGCAACAGCTTCCCGAGTTCTACTACGGTCGATTGGACATTAAGTTCAGAGATTTGGACAGTCTAAAAAACGGTGAGAACTTTGAAATTGTTGAAATTAACTGTGCCAGCTCTGAGTCTTTACATATCTGGGATCGACGCGCGAAATTCTCTGACGCGATTAAGTCGCTGCTGTTTCAATACAAAACACTGTTTCTATTGGGCGCCGAAAATCGTAGGCGGGGTTATCGACTGCCAAGATTTATGACGCTACTAAGGGCCTGGAAAAAAGAGCGTCAACTAACACGATTGTATCCTGAAACGGATTAAGGAGAATCTATATGTCATCGAATCCATTTCGCCTACCCATTAAGCCCGGTTTTTTGGCGGCATCCATCGAGAAATTTCTCTGTTTGGATATTTTGGCCAATTGTTATGATCGGCGGCCTCAGCAAGCACTCGATCATGGACAAACGATTGCGAGCCGGTTTTTGGAGCACACACTAGATCACTTAGACACGAAAATTGACGTGATTAATGCTGATGCGTTGGGCGCCATAGCTTCTCATGGCCCGACCATCTTTGTGGCGAATCATCCTTTTGGTGGTCTCGAAGGTGTAGCCATGACACGCAGGCTGCTACAGATTCGCCCTGACCTGAAAGTACTGACGAACGAGCTGTTGTCCTTAATTCCCGAGTTTGAAGAGGTGTTCATCGGCGTTGATGTATTGTCTGATAACGCGACTAAGAAGAACATGCGTGGCATGCGCGCGGTTTTGAAACATATGAAACGCGGCGGCGCTATTCTGATTTTTCCCGCGGGAATGGTATCGGCGATTGATACATCAGATTTTAAAGTGCGCGATCGCCAGTGGAGCCTTGTAGTGGCCAAGTTGATGCGGCAGTTTCAAGCGGTGTGCGTCCCATTCTATGTTCATGGCCGCAATAGCAGGGCGTTTTATATGGCGGGTCTGATTCATCGGCGATTAAGAACGGTTATGTTGCCTCGGGAGTTAACCAACAAGTCTGGTCACAGCGTTGAGCTCACGGTAGGCGAGCCCATTGCATGGAAAGACGTTGAGTGCCTAGGTGATGAGCGCTGTATTACCGACTATTTGCGTACAGCGACAGATCTTCTACAGCATCGAGTTAGGCATCAACAGCCCGCAGGCAACACAGTATCTAGAGTTGTTTCTTCCTCTTTGGCAGCGGAGACGGGCAACGGATCGAGAGAGATCGAGCGAAACCTTGCACAGCTCGAGCCATATCAGTTGTTGAACTTTCGAGAGTTTGACGTCTATTGTGCACCCTATGAGGCGATTCCCAACATAATGCCCGAGATTGCAGTGGCACGGGAACGAACGTTTCGAGCCGCCGGTGAGGGTACCGGTAATTCATCAGACAGTGATCGTTTCGACGCGCATTATTTGCACCTATTTATTTGGGACAAAGTAAAGAACCGAATTGTCGGTGGCTATAGGATTGGTAAAGTTGATCAGATCGTCAAAAAGTTCGGAGTCGATGGACTTTATAGTCGAACACTCTATCGATTTGATGAACAGTACATTCAAAAAATTGATGGCGCGCTCGAAATGGGGCGTTCATTTGTGAGCCCAGAGTATCAACGTCACCCTCGCGCCCTTGATCTTTTGTGGAAAGGGATTGGGGCCTGGATTGTCGACAACCCGGGATATCACACGCTATTTGGTTGCGTCAGTATTTCTCGTGATCATAGCGATCATGCGCGTGAGTTTTTGAACGAAACCTTGATGGAGAGCTTTAGAGCAGAGCAACAAATGTTGGCTGATGTGAGACCAGTAGAGCCACTCAAAATTAGAAATCGTGTTTGGAGTCAAGAGCTCTTAAAGTCTCTGACAAACATTGCTGTGATCAACAAGCTGCTAGGTCAGTGCGACCCAGGAAAGAGCATTCCCGTTTTGCTAAGACAGTATTTGGCGCTGAACGGTCGTTTTGTAGGTTTCTCGGTCAATCGTAATTTTAATGATTCCTTAGACGGGCTTATTCTAGTCGATCTTCGAAAAACGCCGATGAAATATCTGCAACGCTATCTGGGCAAAGACGGCAGTGCCGATTTTCTTAGCCTTTGGCGCGTCGACGAACCAAAGGAGCTTGATCATGCTGCATAGCGCGTTAGCAGAGGCCGTAGTACAAGTGATTGAGTTGGTAGATATCAGCTTCAATATTTATCGCTGCAAAACGCCGGTCGCGAGTTCCACAATTGGTAAGCATGTTCGCCATGTGATTGATCATTTTCACGCTTATCAACGAGGCATAGAGTCCGGTTGTATCGACTACAACATTCGTAGTCGCTGCGCAGATCTTGAGGCACAACCGCTACTGGCGACGGCGCAGTTGGAGCAGTTTAACTTATGGTTGAGTGGTTCGCCGCGGGATAGTTTCGAGCTTTCGTTGGTGACTGAAGTGTCAACGTTGGATCGTTTATCGGTCAATTTACAGAGTAATAGTCACCGAGAACTTGTCTATTTGTTGAACCATACCTACCACCATATTGCGTTAGCGACGACCTTAGCGCGAACGCTAGATGTTTCGCCTCCCGAACGATTGGGTGTGGCACCTGCTACGGCCTCCTACCTGCGCGATTGCTCTGTGCTATGTGCACCTTAACCCTAATCCCTGCTGAGCAGGGCTATACCCTAACAATGAATCGAGATGAACTGAGAAGCCGAGATGAGGCAGGTTTACATTGCGCTCGTATCGGTTCGGTTTATGCCAGTTTTCCGGTAGACGCGGTCGCGGGTGGAACCTGGGTGGGGCTCAATAGCCAAGGGGTGAGTTTAGCGTTGTTGAATCGTTATCAAGCTCCATCGACTAACTTATCAAGCTCTCGTGGCAATATTATCACTAAGGCGATTTTTGGTGGAACGGCGACAGAGATTTATGAGCGTTTAAAACGACTTGATGTCGAACGTTATAATCCCTTTGATTTAGTTTTGGTTGGTCGCGGTCGAGTTCATCAGTTTCGTTGGGATCGGGTAGAGTACCACTGGCGTTCACGTACCTTTTCTAAGCCATTAATGTTCACGTCATCGTCAGAGCGATTGGCACAAGTGGAAGCTTATCGAAAAGCTCAGTTTTCGACATGGCTGGACAGCGACAATAGTTCAAAGGACATCACTCAATTTCATCTGTCGCAAGAGGTATCGCGAGCTTCTGATGCGGTACTGATGGACAGAGAGCAGGTGCACACCAAGAGCCTCGTTCAGATACGTGTTGATTCCCGGGTGGCGACATTGAGTTATTTCAACACCGAAACATTGGTCGCAAGCGGTAAGCTTCCCGAAACTGCGACTGCCAGCAGTAAGTTCTTTCTAAACAACCGGCTTGAGTCACTCGAGATATCGGCGTGAGCGCGATCACTCAATGGGTGCCTTGGCTGGCCGCCTGTGTTTATGGCGGTTGGGCGGGCTATAGTAATTTTGGTACATGGGTGGCTTCAAGCTGGATAGTCGCGGCCATTGTACAGGGCAGCTTTGCCTTTGTGGCGACTTTGCTGCTTACTCAGTTCGTTGTCTTTTTATTGCAATGGCGCAATGGCTGGTTGCCCAGTGGGGTTGCCTATTGCCTTTGTTCTATGGCGTTGCTGATTATCCCAGTCGCAATGCACTTGATCGCGGGAACACCAAATCTTATGCAATCGATTTTACCCGGCGCCGTTATCGGTCATTGCTATTTGGGCTATCTCATTTTTTACGCTGATGTTCATTCCAGCGATAGCCCTTCTTGATCTACGCTTTCAACTCGCTAATTCTGTCTGAGATTGAGGTACAATAGTTTCACTATTGATCGGTTGTCTAGGGAGTTTTCTATGGCGATAAAGCCCAAACACCTCATTGTGAATTTGTTGCTCGCCGCTAAGAGCCCAGTGAGCTCTCAAATATTGGTGGGTGTGTGCGAATTATTTGGCATTACCACCAACAACGCACGAGTCACACTCGCTCGATTAACGGCCGAGAAGATGTTGCAGACCAGTGGCCGAGGCTTCTATCAATTGGGTGATAGTGCGGTGCGTCTCGCCGAAGAGATGTCTCATTGGCGCAATATTGAGGATCGTGTCTGCCCGTGGCAGGGCGATTGGATAGGTGTCTACATTGGTGCTTTGGGGCGCACTGATCGAACCGGGTTAAGGCGTCGTTTACGGGTGCTTCAACTCGCAGGCTTCGAGGCCTTAGAGCAAGATTTGTGGATCAGGCCCAACAATTTGGATGGCGGTGTCGAGGCCTTGAGACAACGTCTATATCGTTTAGGGTTAGAGTCTAAAGCGAGAATCATGAGTTTGGGCGGGTTTTCGGTTGATGAGCAGCAG
>Ga0209081_1002567_pt1 | contig 10504 bp, 9 predicted proteins | sample GOMGulsemesocosm_4_FD_184636 | JGI IMG/M metagenome (GOLD analysis project Ga0209081, IMG submission 184636) | Methane-oxidizing microbial communities from mesocosms in the Gulf of Mexico - GOM15B Gulf of Mexico (SPAdes) (version 2) | ecosystem: Environmental > Aquatic > Marine > Cold seeps... | reverse complement strand
ACTCAGCAAACGCTTGCGCACATTATCGTGGGCCACAATGATCGCGCCCTGTTCACCCAACAACTGATTGCCGCCAGCGTGATCAAAGTGCCAGTGGGTATTGACCACAAATTTAACCGGCTCCGCGCTGATCTCTGCAATAGCCGCCCGGGTTGTATCCGCTATGTCGGCGTAGTCATCATCAATTAACAGCAACCCATCCTCACCCACCGACAAGGCCAAATTACCGCCCTTGCCGCTCTGTAACAAATAAAGGTTTTTCGAAAGCTGCGTACTTTCAAAACTGACCGGCGCCTCGTGCTCATGGGCAGCAGCCGTGCCGGCCATAAAACATGCCGACGCCAACAGCGCAGGAAATACAAAGTGGGTTTTAAATGTCATCAGGGTTCCTTAGTTCTCGCGATTTAATCATCCAACTGAATGCCCAAGCATATCCCATATGCTGGCAACTTTTCACCCGCAAGCTCAGAGTCGCAAGCGGTATCCCTGTGGATAACAGCACCACCTGAGCGAGCATCGCAGAATAAGTGTACAAGCTGGCCAGCACAGGACAGCCTGATCAACCTTTATCCCCAAAAAATGTGCCCCACAAGCCCTGTTCGTTTTTCACCCATAGTCCTGCAGGGCAGAATACATCGAGCCTTCACGGTTTGACCCGCAAGCTATCAACAGGCTTGCACACACAATCTGTGGACAGGAGCCTCCCGCCGTTAGCTTTGTAGGATATATCTCACATGGCGCGTCGTTCATCACGACTATTCTCACGCAAGCCATAGGCGGATAATGCATTACATTCCAAGGAGGAAGACGGACAGCACAAGAGCCAAGGATGGTTCAGGGAAGTGCTAGGGTCAGGATGACCCGCCGGCTAGGACAGCCGACCTGTGAGAAGGTGAGCAATCTTATCTAGGCCATTGGCAGATAATGCATACATCCCAAGGATGAAAACGGACAGCACAAGAGCTAAGGATGGTTCAGGGAAGTGCTAGGGTCAGGATGATCCGCCGGCTAGGACGGCCGACCTGTGAGAAGGTGAGCAATAGAAAATGAGTAACGGACAGGGACAAGCCGAATCGACCAACGGAAACACGGAACAATAAAAAGGTCGGCTCTAGGGTCAAAAAAAACGGTTGTACGCTCTGCGTGCAACCGTTTTTTGTCTGCCGAATAAATCAACAAGTAGCGAAACTATTGCGCTTGCTCTGCCGCACTATCCCACGCCAGCCGTAACTTTTCACTCTCGCCCTTAGCGCTCATTCGCACGATCAAACCCATCGGTAAAAACTTCATTTTTTTCTTTTCTATATTGCGCCAGGTTTTGGTTAGCCGTGTACCGCCGTCCACCTCGGCTAGGGCCCAGTCCTCTATCATTGTGAAGAACACATTGGCCATGATGTTTTCGCGGGTTAAGGCACCGCTAAAAGATGTTGCTGTGGTGACCTTCACCGTCAGCTGGCCGGCGTGGCTTTCATTCGCCACCCGCTCAATTAGTGAGACGCCGGATTTCCCCTGACAGATGATCGCCTGCCCCTGCTCCAGGACCACCCCGGTTATGGCACCTGGGTAGTAATCCAAAATGCGCACGGGTGTTAACACAAAGCGCTTTACCTGCTCTGGCGTGGCTTTTAACTGCAGAACTTCACGGTGCACAATCGACTGACTCATAACCTACCCTCGGCGCTCTATTAAGGCTTATAGCAACCCCCGCCATAACCGCAGGGGCCTGAACGCTAAGTCACACAAACAATATATGTGACTTATAACATTCACGCCTATTCAAGGCCAGAATTAACGGTTAGCGGTGCACCTTTGGTAAGAGGTGTACCCAGGATTAGAGGTCACACCTAAGGTTCGAGATTACGGCTAGGGATTCAAAACAGGGATGTCCGCAGCCAGAGCCGCCCAACAGGCCTTATCATCGGTATAGACCTGCAGGTTTACCGGCAGGTCTATGTCGGTGCTCACCGTGCCACGCGCCACATAGGTATGGCCCGGAAACTTATCCAGGTTCACTAGGCTCACCGGTGTCGCGCAGCGGCGACAAAAGGTTTTTGAGAAGTGCGTTGACGCCTGATAGCTCTGCAGCTGATCGGCCCCCTGCAGCAAGGTAAACTGCGCATCCTTTATTACCACCCAGCTACTGTAGTCAGCGCCACTGAGCTGTCGACACATATTGCAGTGGCAATTGAGCACAATGGTGGTCGGCAGCTGCGCCTGCCACTGCACTGCACCACAGTGACATCGCCCTTCAAATACTTCTGTCATAGCGCAACCCTTTCACCCAATAGATCAACCATTAAATTAAAACTCGGACTAGCCAGCGAAGTGAATCAAGAGCCACAGGCTGGCGACCAGTGCCGAGATCAGGGTGGCCATCATGCCGCCCATGCGAAACAGCAGAGGTTTAACCACACCGGTGAGCTGCAGGTAGTGTGACAAACGCCCCAACACCATTGCTGTACCCAAACTGTGCAGCCACACATCCGTGGCACCGCAGGCTTCCATCAACAACAGCAAGATCAGCGCAATCGGCACCGTCTCGGTGAAGTTAGCCTGGCCGCGAATAAGTTTGAACAGTTCTTTGTCGCCGCCATCGCCCAACACCACCTTGTTGTTCAGACGGTAAAAGGCCACCCGTATGGTGAAAACAATAAACAACAATCCCAGCAAACCTGCGTACAGGGGCATGACATTGAAGACCATCGACAGACTCATAACTCACTCCTAATTGATTAACCCAAGCGACCCGCGAGCAATAGCCGCCCCGACCATAGCTTGCAATTAGCAAGTAACATAAAAGAACAGCTTGCCAATTGCAAGCTATGCAACGAAAATACCCCAATGCCCCACTCAACCGAACATTCAAAGCAACAGCCCACCGCCAGTGAACAGCCGTTCAGCAATAAACAGGTCACGGAGGCGATCTCCGCCACCCGCGCCGAAATGGCGGAAGTGCGCTGCCCTGTGCGTTTCTCTATGGAAATGATCGGCGACAAGTGGACCCTATTGATCATCCGCGACATGGTGCTCTTCCAAGCCTGCCGCTACGGTGAGCTGCAACAGAGCCTTGGCGACATTTCCACCAACATCCTCGCCAATCGTTTAAAACAGCTGGTCGAGAAAGGTTTAATCGAAAAATTTAAAGATCCAGACGACGGCAAGTCGGCCATTTACCTGCTGACCAACAAAGGCCTGGACCTGTTGCCCGTGCTCGGCCATCTCATTCGCTGGGGCATTCAATACGACGAGCACAGCGCCCTGCCGACCCAGGCACAAGACATACTCAAAAATAGCCAAGACTTCCTCACCGAGCGCAAGGCCTACCTGACGCAACAGCGCGCGCGCTTGCAAAAAAAATAGTCATGTAAACGCAAGAGCCAGTAGAATAACGGGCTGATGTTTATCGACGCTTTTCACGACAAGGGCTCACTCGTGCACACACTAGAACAACTTAAGTCCGGCGAGCTTACTGGCACTACCCGTCTTCAAATGGCCGAGGGTTTGACCGAATTTCCCCGCGAAATTTTTGCGCTGGCCGACAGCCTTGAAGTACTGGACCTCTCCAACAACCAGCTCAGCCAACTGCCCGACGACCTGCACCGCTTAACACAGCTGCGCATCCTGTTTGCCTCCAACAATTGTTTCCAAGCGCTGCCTCCATCGCTGGGCGCCTGCCCACAACTGGAAATGATCGGCTTTAAATCCAATCAGATAGCCGAAGTCAGTGCCGCCTCCCTGCCCCGACAAACACGCTGGCTGATACTGACCGACAACCGCATTGAGGCCCTGCCAGATCACATCGGTGAGCTCAGTCGCCTGCAGAAATTAATGCTGGCGGGCAACCGCCTGCAACAACTACCCGCTAGCTTTTCTCAGTGCCAAGCGCTGCGACTGCTCAGGCTCTCGGCCAATTGTTTTCAAGACTTTCCCGACGTGCTGCTTAACCTGCCGAAACTGGCTTGGCTGGCGTTTGCGGGCAACCCATTTTGTCCGCCTGCGGGCAGCACCGAAAAGGTGCCGTTGGTCGAGCGCCAGCAACTGATTCTGGGCGAAGAACTGGGACGTGGTGCCAGTGGTGTTATCTTGCGAGCCCACTGGCGACGCAAGTCTCTAGACCTGCCAGATGCCGTCGCGGTCAAGGTGTTTAAAGGTGACATCACCAGTGATGGCTACCCCAGCGATGAACTGCAGGCTTGCCTTAGCGCAGGCTCTCACACGGGGCTGGTACAACCACTGGCCAGAGTCGATGACGCCGAAGGCGCTGCGCTGGTGATGAGGCTAATCCCAGCCGGCTTTGACAACCTCGGTCAGCCACCTTCACTGGACAGCTGTACCCGTGACACCTTTGAGCATGGCTTTGCTCTGGAGGCACACAAGATTGGTTACATAGTTGAGCAGATGACCGAGGTCGCGCAGCATTTACAGCGCCGTCACATCAGCCACGGTGACCTCTACGCCCACAACGTACTCGTTGATGCCGATGGCACGTTGCTGTTTGGCGACTTTGGCGCGGCCTCCAGCTACGCCGGACTCGAGCCAGCCCAACGGCAAGGTATCATTAAGGTTGAGCAGCGCGCGCTGGGTTATTTTATCGAAGACCTGCTCAGCGTTTGCGCGCCATACGATCGCGACAGTGAAACCTTTTTATCTCTACAACACCTAGCCGAGCATTATTTAACCCTGTGAGAGCATTACCGACTAGACGCTGTAGCGTCCACCGATCTAAATAGCGACTCTGGCGGACGTGAGGCTTGCACTCTTAAAAAGTTTGGATATAATGCAGCGCTTAGAAGATGCTGCTGTAGCTCAGTTGGTAGAGCAGCTGACTTGTAATCAGCAGGTCGTAGGTTCGACTCCTATCAGCAGCTCCATCTTCTTATTTTTTCTATCTGTTTTTTCTTTACGCCTGAACAGACACCGCACTCAGCTCTCTTAGCACAAACATTCCACAGCAAAAAGTTCTCGCAGCTCCTCCAAAACTGCTCAGCCACACCAAATTTCTTGAATACCTAGCATCTTCAAACACAAAGTTTCTCTGTAATACCCAGCGATTAAATACTCTCTGTTGATGATTCGACGACAAATAAAAGCCTGCTATTCTAGCTGTATGTACACAGATATCCGCTCGATACAAATACCAGACTCCGCGCACCGACGACACCACATCACTCGCTGGTTAGTGGCCATAACCGCAGGGCTACTGCTCACCACCACTGCCTTCGCGGCACCACGGGTCAACACAGAAACTTCGTCAACGCTCGACGCCACAGCAAATTCAGTCACACAAAAACCCATCCTGCGCATCGCCATCGCTGAAATGCTGCAAGAACCACTGCAACCCGAGGTTGCGCTACTCAGAAAGGCCTTCAACCACGCTGGCTACCGCCTACAGCTCGTGCCACTTCCCGCCCAGCGCGGGTTGCGCGCCGCATCCGCCGGCGAAGTTGACGGGGAATTCCTGCGCCGCCGCGAGGACATTACCGCCTTCCCCAGCCTACTGGCCATAGATGAACCACTGCGCCATGTTGAACTATGGGTATGGATGCGCTCCGATCGCCAGTGCCCCAGCAGCCTGCAGGCACTGCCCAAACTCACCATGGCCACAGTACTGAGTTATAACTTCACAAGAACCCTTCCGGTCAGCTCTGGTTCGAAAAAATTCCAAACCAACAGCATTACCTCATCGCTGCGGGTACTGATGGCTGGCCGTGTCGATTACGTCGTCTTTGATAAACGCGGCATGTCCCACTACCAAAAAATGCTCCACCTCGATGTTAAAATTTGCTTCGCCAAGCCCCTGTCGAGCATCGACTATTTCACCTTCCTACACAGCAAACACCGCGACAAGCTGCCCGCGATTACCGAGGCCCTGCGCCGTGTAAAAAGTGAACAAACCACACAATAGCGCCCGCCAGTTAAAAATCGCCTAGCCGCCTTTTCGGTAAAAACACTCTCCCCTGCGAGGTGAGTCTCGACCGACACACGACTCCCCGTCATAGTCCACAACTACAACCACACACACTGCGTCAATCAACTGTGGATAAACCCTAAGTCAAGACCTTAAAGCTATGAATAGCCGTCAATTTTTTCCTCTATTTCATGGTTTATATACTTGCATTTTCAGTGCTCCCCCGTATTTTCACGCCGTAAAAAAGCGCGCTCAAGTTTCATACAAAACCCCAGAAACCCCTGCACTTATGGCCTTAACAAGCATTGCCACAAACTACCCACAGGCTTGCGCACACATATTGTGGATAGAAGTCAGTGGATGGGGCGTTTTGGGATCAAGCTTATTAGAAAGCTAGTGAATTAAAAGCAGTGGATAAATACCTCTATGCTTAGTTCACTGATCAAACACAGGCCCTAGAAGCCGTATAATCATTTCCACCGCCCCCCCGAAGACGAGACAGACATGATTGAAGTTCTACTGCTCGCCATCGCCCTGAGCATGGACGCCTTTGCCGTGGCTATTGGTTTAGGCTCAAAAGAAGGCTTAGGTTCGAAAACAGGTTTAGGCTCAAAAGCAGGTTTAGGCCCGAGCGCCAATCCAACCCCTAAACACAGTCAGGGCCTTAAAAACGAGCCCCAGCTGCGCGACCTGGCGCTTAAAAGCGCCTGCTACTTCGGAGTATTTCAAGGGCTGATGCCGTTGGTGGGTTATCTGGCGGGCCACAGCGTATTGGGCTGGGTTAACACCTACGCCGATTGGATTGCCTTTGGTTTGTTGTTACTGATCGGCGCGAAGATGGTGTTTGAGTCCTTCAGCGAAGGCATAGAGGAAGACATCCGCCAGGTCTCCCACCGTGTCCTGCTCACCCTCGCCATAGCCACCAGTGTCGACGCATTGGCCGCAGGCTTTAGCCTTACACTCTTGCCCGTTAATCCACTGCTCGCCTGCGCCATTATTGGAGTGACAACTTTTGGCTTTAGCTGGCTTGGGGTTTATGTGGGTAATCATGCAAGTAGAAAGAGTGGAACGAAACTGGAGAGCCGAGCGGAACTGGCCGGGGGCGTAGTGTTGATATTAATTGGATTTAAGTTTGTGTTGGTGTGAAAATTTGTCTTAATTCAGCGTCTTATCCTGCCCCAGACGTTCCACCATCAGATCAATAAAGGCGCGAACCTTGGCTGAGGCCAGTCGGCCTTCGCGGTGCACTATGTGCACCGGCAGCGACGGCATTTCAAAGTTCTCCAGCACAATTTTTAATTGCCCGGCGGCCAACTCGTCCGCCACCTGATACGAAAGGATACGCGTAAGGCCCAAACCCTGTTTGGCGGCCTCCACCGCGGCATCGTTGGTGGTGACCGTAAGGCGCGGTTCGACCCGGACTGTGCGTTCCTTTCTCTGCTCTTTCCCTCTTACTGACTCGCTTCTCGCCTCTTTCCCCTGCTTTTTATCTTTGAACATAAAGCGCCAATCCTGGGACATATTCCCCGCGCGAGAAACAATGAGCGTGTGGTCGTGCAGCGCCTCTGGGGTTTGAACAATACCGTGTTCGCGTAAATAATCGGGCGAGCCCACCACCACCAATCGAACCCGCCCCACCTTGCGGGCTTTCATGGTCGAGTCTGGCAGGGCGCCAATGCGCACGCCGACATCCAAGCCCTCTTCCAGCATATTCACCACCCGGTCGAGAAACACGGCGTCTATTTGTGTGCCGGGGTAGCGGTGCAGGTATTCACTAATGCCCGGCATGACAAACTTACGGCCAAACAACACCGGCGCGGTGACGGAGAGGTGGCCGCGCGGCTCGGCGTTAATGCCCTGGGCCGCCTCAGTGGCGGCCTGCACATCCTCCAAGATCTTGCGAGCGTCCTCCAGATAGCGCAGCCCTGCCTCGGTGGTGCGCACTATTCGCGTGGTGCGCTGCAGCAGTTTAACCCCCAGTGAGTCTTCCAGGCTGGCCACGGCGCGGGTGACTGCTGGCGCCGACAGCTCCAGACGCCGTGCGGCGGCTGAGAAACCCTGAGTTTCGGCCACGGCCACAAAGACCTTCATACGCAGCAGCTGATCCATGGGTTATTCCCTCGCTTGTATCGATAACTGATTGTTTCACCTAGCGGAATAATCAATTGTGATTTATGAGGATTCTAGTCGCAAGCGATATTTGGCAAAGTACACCCACTGGCCGCAAGCAGTGTCCCTAAGCAGACACACACGAGGCCAAACAGAACAAACAAACCACTGAAAATTTTACTCACTACTAAAAGACCACCTAAGGAATCAACATGAGCCGTATCAACCTAGTAACAGACGCAACCGCCAACGCCGAACAGGCTGAACTGTTTAGCGCCATTCACACGCAGTTGGGCATCGTACCTAACTTCCTGAAGATCTTTGCCCACTCACCCGCGGCCCTGCGCGCCTTTCTCGGCCTGCACGGCATTGCTGGCGAAGGCTCGCTGGATGCTGCTACTCGTGAGCGCATTGCTCTCGGCCTAGCCGAACAGAGCGCCTGCCAATACTGCGTATCAGCGCACACAGCGCTGGGCAGCAACGCGGGTTTGAGCGGCGCAGAGATGGAAGCCAACCGCGCTGGCGGCAGCCATGATGCCAAAGCCTCTGCTGCGGTTAAGTTCGCCCGCTCACTGGCCGAGAATAAGGGCGATGTCACCACCGCCGAACTGCTAGAAGTGCGCAACGCCGGTTACAGCGAGTCGGATATCGTCGAGATTATTACCCACGTCGGCATGAACCTGCTGACCAATATTTTGGGTAAAGCCAGCCGTGTGGAGATCGACTTCCCCAAGGTTGAACTGCAAGCCGCCTCTTGATGCCCGGTTGTTGATAACAAGCTCGGCTATATAAGCAGCCGTGTGTTTTCTCTGAACCGCTTAATGAGCGGTTCATTGAAAGTTCACGACATTGATTAAATGCCAGCAAGCCTCACACTTTTAAAACGCTTTCTTCAGGAGTGAACCATGGGACATCAATACGCCGCCATTGCCTTTACCGATCAGGTCAAACAACAACAAACCGCACACAACAGCCGCAGCGGTTACCAAGCGATGGAAAGCGGAGAGGATTACAACGGTTTATTTAGCCGCGAGGAAGCGGATTTCATTCACGCCCGCGACAGTTTCTACATGGCCAGTGTCAGCTCTACCGACTGGCCCTATGTACAACACCGCGGCGGCGCCGCCGGCTTCTTGAAAGTGCTCGACGCTAAAACCCTCGGCTTTGCCGACTACAGCGGCAATCGTCAGTACATCAGCAGCGGCAACTTCAAAACCAACGACCGGGTGTCGCTGTTTTTAATGGACTACCCCAACCGTCGACGCTTAAAAATTCTGGGCCGTATAGAACAACTTGATGACGCCAACCTAGAGGCTCAAGCCGCTCTTGAAGACCCACACTACCGCGCGCGCATTGAGCGCAGTTTTATCATCAAGCTCGAAGCCTTTGACTGGAACTGCCCACAGCACATCACCCCGCGCTACGATCAGGCGCACCTGGATCGTTTGTTGGCACCGATGGAAACTGAGCTGGAGAGCTTGCGCCGTCAACTTTCAACCGCTGCGTTAGAGCAAGCACCGGCCCAACAAGCAGCAAACGAATTAGGTGAAGGCCCGCTGGCATTAGTGGTCAGTGGTATTCGTCAACTGACGCCACGCGTGCGTGCGATTGAGTTGCGCAGCCCAACAGGTGAAAACCTACCACCAGTTGCAGCCGGCGCCCATTTGCAGTTGCCGGTGCGACTCAATGGCAAGGACGAACTTCGCCACTACTCAATTTGCTCCAACCCGGCGCGGCGCGATATTTATGAAGTGGCCGTACTGGCTGAAAAAGCGGATGAAATAAACAATGCCAGCAGCCTTGAGCGAATGAATAGCCCTGGGCGAATAAACAGCCTTGAGCGAATAGAAAGCCGCAGCGGCGCGCACTTTGTGCACCAGAAATATCAGCTCGGCACACAAATACACTGCGAACTGCCGGACAATTATTTTGCCACTCACTCGGACGAGCGCCCAGCCGTGTTAATCGCAGGCGGCATTGGTATTACGCCCATCAAGGCGATGATGCAATCCTTAAAGGCTCAAGGCAATAACGTGCAACTGCACTACGCTGGGCGCCAGCTAAACGAGATGGCTTTTGCCGATCGCCTGATGCGCGAGCTCGGCTCTGCTGCTCACCTTTATCATGCGGGCAACCAACAGCGTCTCGATTTGAAAGCGCTGTTATGCCATGCGCCGAAAGATGCCATTTTCTATTGCTGCGGCCCAGACAGGCTCTTAGTTGAACTGGAAAAAGTCGCGCAGGAGTTGAACATTGACCCAGAGCGCTTGCGCACCGAGCGCTTCACTGCGCCCCCGTATTCGGATATCGAAAACAAACCCGTCACCCTGACACTGGCGCGTAGCAAAAAAATCATAGCCGTGAGCCGCGACGAAAGCCTACTCGACGCTCTGCTGGATAACGGCGTGGAGGTGATGCACAGCTGTAAAACAGGCCAATGTCGCAGCTGCGCCGTCAAGGTCGTGAGTGGCGAGGCAGAACACAGAG
>Ga0209081_1002566_pt1 | contig 10505 bp, 9 predicted proteins | sample GOMGulsemesocosm_4_FD_184636 | JGI IMG/M metagenome (GOLD analysis project Ga0209081, IMG submission 184636) | Methane-oxidizing microbial communities from mesocosms in the Gulf of Mexico - GOM15B Gulf of Mexico (SPAdes) (version 2) | ecosystem: Environmental > Aquatic > Marine > Cold seeps... | reverse complement strand
AAAGCGCTTTAATCACACAGAGTAAATCGATCAAAAGGTGTCAGATATACAGTCTCTGACACCTTTTTTCATATATAACAAGAGGAAAAAAGATGGAACGTGAATCAATGGAATTTGATGTTGTCATCGTAGCTGGTAAAATGCCGTATTATCTGGCGATAACACCAGCGTATGGATGGAAAAATCACCTTTGATAAACTATCCCTTCGTGTTTTTATCTGACACAAAACATCACTTGGGGCTTCCCTAAATATGGTGCTAGATCAATTGCGGTAATATGTAGTCTATAATGGTAGATTGAACCTTCAGGGATGAAACGTTTGACTGTTAAAACTTAATAATAAAAAAAGGTAAAGGTAGCTAAAATGACAGAGTCAGAAAAAACGACTAAAAGTAAGGTAAACAAAACCAAGGAAAACATTTTAGATGCTGCTGCTGCACTATTTAGTCAACGTGGCTATAACGGTACGGCATTGCGTGATATTGCAAATGTTTTAGGTATGAAAGCAGGTAGCCTTTACTATCATTTTGAGTCAAAAGAGCAAATGGTTTTAGAGATATTGAACATAGGTATGAAAAACATTATCAGTACGGTGATTCACCGTGTTGAAGCTTTACCTGAAAATGCGAGTTCAAGAGACATTCTTGTTGCTGCGACAAAAGGTCATTTAACTGCGCTACTTGAAAAGGGTGATTACACGTCAACAAGTATTAGGAACTATGCTCAAATGCCTGAGGCAGTACAACAGAAAGGGCATGTGTTGCGTGAAAAGTATGAACAAATGTGGCGTACCTTTTTGTTAAAAGCACAGCAAGATGGTGATATTAAAGAGTCCGTTAATATTAAAATATTACGCTTGTCTTTACTGGGTGCGTTAAATAGAACGTTAGCTTGGTATAAGGAAGGTGACTTATCTGTGGATGAAATTGCAGAAATTCAAGTTGGCTTTGTATGGGAAGGAATAGCCAGTGATGGGGCTAGGGTTTCTTAGTTTTAGTCCAAATGACAGACAATAAAAAAAGGCGACTCAAGCTTGTGAGTCGCCTTTTTTTATATTTGTAGTTTTAGTCTATAGCCGTTTGCTCAGGTCATTAGCATTTTTGAATGATCTCCTATTTAAAAGACGGGTTTTAATTTCCTGTACTTTTGAATTCAAGATGTGCCGTATGCGGTGTTACACGTTGATTTATAGGAAGCTCTTAAAATAATCAGTTCATTGATTGGTAAAGACTTGGGTGAGTTAGACTTGGATGCATCAGTGAAATTGCAGACAGTAAAAACAAGTAATGAGGTGAGTTTACTTTGCTTTGAGCTGACATAAACTGTGATGGCTTAATATTTGAAATATAAGACATTAAATATGTTTGTTTAATGTCTTATTTGTTCCTGATTAATGTGTATGCTATTTCATTTGATTTATGATATTTCAATAATGATTAATAAAAAACTTCTACTTTCGTTTGTTGTCTTATTTATGCTTGGCTGTGAAACTGAGCAAGTAGATAAACCTGCTTTTATTCCTAAGGTAAAAACCTTTACTCTCGTACAGCAGAACTTATCTACTCGTGTACTTTCAGGAACGGTACGGTCTAGACATGAAATTCCACTGGCATTTCGTATTAATGGACGAATTCAACAGCGACTTGTTGATGCTGGGCAGCATGTTAAAAAAGGTGATTTACTCTTTTCATTAGATCCAAGTGATTTGCAGAAGGAACTCGATGCACGAAATGCTGAAAGTTCAGCGGCTAAATCTGCGTTAGCTGTTGCCAAAGCCGATGTTAAGAGAAGTATAGGTTTGTTAAAAAAGAAGTTTATTAGTCAGCAAGCGATTGATCGTTTTAAGCTTGTTGAGCGAGAAACAAGGGAGCGCCTAAATGCTGCCTATGCACGCGCTAAACAGGCGAAAAATGCACTTAGCTATACACGATTAATCGCAGATTTTGATGGCTTATTAATGAGTGTTTCTGGTGAAAGTGGGCAAGTGATTGTTGCAGGGCAAACTGTTGCTATTCAAGCTAAAAGTGATGAACTTGAAGTCGAAGTGTTTTTTCCAGAAGAAATGAACGCGCCTGCAAAGGCTTGGTTAATTAGCAGGGGCATTAAGAAATACTCTATAAGTTTACGTGAAATAGCAGGTGCTGCTGACCCTGTTAGTCGAACTTGGCGCGCGCGGTATAGTATAGAGCAGAAGCCTGTTGGCTTAGCATTGGGCAAGATAGTGCGTGCCTCATTTAGTTATACCGATATTAATGAATCAACCTTAGAAATCCCATTAGCTGCGTTAGATGAAAGGGGAACGACTCCGCAGGTTTGGCAAGTTGTTAAAGGGGTAGCCACAGCGTACCCCGTTCAGTTAATTAGCATACGCTCAGAAACAGCTTTAATTAATACAGAGTTGCCAGTAGGTACTCGTATTATTTCATTGGGTACGCATCTATTACAATCAGGCATGGCGGTTGAAGAGCTAGGCTTATGAGTTTTCCAAACCTATCGGCTCTATCGGTAAAGGAGCGCTCTGTTACATTATTTTTCTTATTGCTATCCATCTTTGCGGGTGTGTATTCATTTAACTCGCTTGGTCGAGCGGAAGACCCTTCTTTTACAGTTAGGGTTATGGTTGTTTCAGTTATTTGGCCGGGTTCAACAGCAGAAGAACTACAAAATCAGATTGTAGACCGGCTCGAAAAACGAATTCAAGAAGTTAGGCTATTGGATAAGGTGATCAGTACGATTCGCCCTGGACGAGCTGACTTAATGATCTACTTTAAGGAATACACACCGTCCAAAGAAATTCCTGATTTGTATTACGAGGTTCGTAAACGTATGTCAGGTGAGCAAAGCCTAATGCCAGAGGGCGCAATTGGCCCGATTGTTAATGATGATTTTTCTGATGTGTACTTTACGATGTTGTCATTAACCGCTCCCGGTATGCCAATGCGTGAATTGACACGAGAGGTTGAAAGAATCCGTGATCGTGTACAACTTATTGAAGGTGTACATAAAGTTATATTATATGGTGAACAACCAGAGCGAGTTTTCTTAGAATTTGATAATGCAAAATCGTCTAATTTAGGTGTTTCTATTCCGGATATTCTTGCTGCGATTAAAGCTCATAACCGTTTAATTCCTGCCGGTCAACTTGAAACAAAAGGTCCCCGTGTTTATTTACGCTTAAATGCGGATTTAAGTAATCCAGAAGACTTGGCTAATGTGCCGATTCGTATAGCTGGAAAACTGGTTAAGCTGTCAGATTTGGCCACTATTCGTCGTGGTTATGAAGACCCTGCAACCTATATGATTAGAGACCGTGGTAAAGACTCTATAATTCTTGCGGTGACCATGCAAAAAGGTGAAAACGGCTTGCACTTAGGCGAACGTTTAGAGAGCTTCTTAACAAAAGAGCGAGCTCGTTTACCGCTAGGGATGGAGCTGACTCAACTGACGAACCAAGCGGAAGCCATTGCAGGTGCGGTTAACCTTTTTCAAGTTAAGTTTTTAATAGCCGTGTTAGTGGTGGTTTTGGTTAGCATGTTTGCGATTGGTTTTCGCGCAGGTATTGTGGTGGGCATTGCTGTACCAATTACCTTAGGTTTAACCTTTCTTATTATGAACAGTGCTGGAATGACCCTTAACAGGGTGTCACTCGGTGCATTGATTATTGCATTGGGCTTATTGGTTGATGATGCCATTATTTCTACTGAGATGATGATGGTGAAAATGGAAGAAGGCTGGGGGCGAGTGCGTGCAGCTTCACATGCATGGAGCGTGACCGCCGCGCCCATGTTATTTGGCACACTTGTTACCATTGCAGGGTTCGTTCCTATTGGGTTTGCTCAGTCATCAACAGGTGAATATGCGGGTAGTATTTTTTGGGTGCTGGCTATTTCGCTCAGTATTTCTTGGTTAGTTGCAGTTACATTTACACCCTACTTAGGTGTGAAAATATTACCCGTTTTTTCTGTAGTAAAACACGATGCTGACTCACTGTACTCAACACCTTTTTACAGTAAATTAAGAAGCATTGTTAATCGTTGTGTGCAGTTTAAAAAAACAGTGGTTTCTCTAACAGTTGGGCTATTTGTATTATCTATTGTTGGTTTAATTGGCCCAGTAGAAAAACAGTTTTTCCCAAGTTCAGACCGTACAGAAGTACTAATCAGCATTTTCCATCCGCAAGGTAGTTCTATTAGGGCGAGCGATGCGACAACCAAAAAGTTAGAAGCCGTATTAAATAATATGGATGAAGTAAGAACAATGTCTTCGTATATTGGTGGTGGGCCACCGCGCTTCTTTATTTCTGAAAATCCTGAACTGCGTAATCCTGCCTTTGCAAAAATTATTGTGGTTGCTCATGGTGAAGATGAGCGTGACAGAGTTATGCAAGAACTGGAGAAACGAATCGCCTTAGGCGAGTTTTCAGAAGCTCGGGTTAGAGTTGCTAAGTTGCTTTTTGGCCCCCCTGTTGTGTGGCCAGTAGGCTTTCGGGTAGTGGGCCCTGATCGGCTTGAATTACGTCGTATTGGTCATGAAATTCGGCAGCTAATGGAGGAGAGTGGCTATACACGAAATGCTCATCTAGACTGGGATGAGCGAGTACCGGTATTGCATCTAAATATAGACCCTGACCGTCTCAGGTTAATGGGGCTAACACCGAGCGATGTAGCGCAACAACTTCAATTTGAACTTGATGGTGCTCCGGTTACGAAGTTACGTGAAAATATTCGCCAAGTTGAATTAAGAGCACGTGGTAATAAAGCCTCTTATGATGATTACCAAAACCTTGAGATTCGTACTCGTGATGGTCGGAAAATCCCACTTTCACAACTAGGTGATTTAACCGTTAAGTATGAAGACCCAGTTATTAAACGCTATAACCGGGAGCCATTTTTAGCGGTTCTAGCTGATCCTTACAATGCACAAGCTAATGATGTGATGCTTAAACTATGGGACGTGATGAAGCCGTTACGTGAAAGCTTAAGTGATGACTACCGGATTGATCTAGGTGGTTCAGTAGAGGAATCAACTAAAGCGGACGCATCATTACAAAAGCTACAACCGATTATGCTAGCTTTAATGCTAATTTTTATCATGCTACAAATGCGCTCCTTTACAGGGACATTCATTGTGCTTGCTACTGCACCATTAGGGGTTATTGGCGCAACGATTGCTTTATTAATATTCCATCAACCCTTTGGTTTTGTCGCTCTATTAGGGCTTATTGGTTTGGCGGGAATTTTAATGCGTAATACATTAATTTTAACGCAGCAAGTGATGGATAACCTTGAAGATGGTATGGACATTATTAAAGCAGTGGTTGAAGCATCCGTACGAAGGGCAAGGCCAGTTATCCTAACGGCATTAGCTGCAATATTTGCATTTATACCTCTCACGATGGATAGCTTCTGGGGACCACTGGCTTACGTATTAATTGGTGGAGTGGCAGTTGGTACAGTTATTACTTTGTTATTCGTACCTGCTTTGTACGCACTATTCTTTAGATTAGATGCTAAGGATCTAGTAGAGAATTAAGTGGTTAAAAACCATAACTCGGAGGAGACCGTGAATGAAACAAAACTGGCAAAGCTATTGAATATCAATAATTCCATTATTGGTGCGGTGTTTATTTAACAATTTAAAGCCAATAAAATGATTTATGTAACAAAATAAGCTTATATCTAACAATTGATAATTATCCTATGCGTTAATATAAAGAATTGAACGATTAATTGTAGGTTACATATGACGACTGCTTATATTACTCATCCAGACTGTTTGAAACATAAAATGTTCACGGGGCACCCCGAGTGTCCTGAGCGCCTTGTGGCCATTGAAGATAGGTTAAAAGGAAAACAGTTATGGGATTTTCTTGAGCATGTAGAAGCGACTGATGTAAAAGATAACGATCTACTGCTTACACATAGTCAGCAACTTTTAGAAAAGCTGTCAAAAAACACACCTGGTGCAGGACAGTCGCTTTATCACATTGACCCTGATACCTGTATGAATGAGCACACCTTAAAAGCTGCGTATAAATCAGCTGGGGCCGGCACAATGGCGGTTGATTTGGTTATGAATAAAAAGATCGACAATGCATTTTGTTCGGTTCGACCACCGGGGCATCATGCTGAGCGTAACGATGCGATGGGTTTTTGTTTCTTCAATAATATTGCGGTTGCTGCAACTTACGCGCTGGAAAAATACTCACTTGAACGCGTAGCTATTGTTGATTTCGATGTTCACCATGGCAATGGTACCGAGGATATTTTTTGTAACGACCCTCGTGTGATGATTTGCTCTTCCTATGAGTACCCCATGTACCCTTATTCTGGTTGTGAAAGTGTTCCGGGACACATCATAAATAGTCGATTGGATGCAGGCTCTACAGGGGCAGAGTTTCGTCAAGCTGTAGAGAATGAATGGCTGCCTGAACTGGAAGCTTTTAAGCCTCAGTTTGTTTTTATATCAGCAGGGTTCGATGCACATAAAGAAGATGTGATAGGGGAACTGCAACTTAATGAATCAGATTACCGTTGGGTTAGTCAAAAAATAAAAGAAATTGCTGATAAATATGCTGAAGGTAGGCTGGTTTCAATGCTGGAAGGGGGCTACGCACTTAATGCCCTAGCAAGTAGCGCAGAGCAGCATGTGCGAGTATTGATGGGGCTTGAATAAGTCTGATCGCTCAAATAAAACTACTAACGTCAAGCGGATAAAACCTATCATAAAAATATTGTAGATAACATTGCATGCATCATTTTTATCGCATTTAAGTCCTCCAATACTGTTGATTTAATGATAAAACGTCATTAAAGCTATTCTTGTTTATGGGCGGGTTACACAATAGGCTGTTTCAACGGTCTATAAATAGTGCTAACATTCAGCCCACAAGTGGTGTTGCAAGATACTACTCATACTTTTTACTCAATTTGAGTTCATATTACCGAGGAGATTTTAATGAGCGTTTTAGTTGGCAAGAAAGCCCCTGATTTTACAGCCCCAGCAGTTTTAGGCGATGGCAGCATCGTTGATTCATTTACATTATCTGATGCGATTAAAGGAAAGCCAGCGGTTGTTTTCTTTTACCCTCTTGATTTCACATTTGTTTGCCCATCTGAGCTGATCGCTTTTGATCACCGTATGGATGAATTCAAAAAACGTGGCGTTGAAGTTATTGGTGTATCAATCGATTCACATTTCACACACAACGCATGGCGTAACACAGCCATTAACGATGGTGGTATTGGTCCAGTTCGTTACACATTAGTAGCTGACATGACTCATTCAATCTGTAAAGATTATGATGTTGAATCTGATGGTGGCGTTGCTTACCGTGGTTCTTTCCTAATTGATGCAAATGGCGACGTTCGTCACCAAGTTGTTAACGATTTACCTTTAGGCCGTAATGTTGATGAAATGCTACGTATGGTTGATGCGCTACAATTCCACGAAGAGCACGGTGAAGTTTGCCCAGCTGGTTGGACTCAAGGTGATAGTGGTATGGATGCAAGCCCAGCAGGCGTTGCTTCTTACTTAGCAGACAACTCTGATAAACTTTAAGTGTTAATAAGCCATTAGCTTGGCTTAACAACTAAAGTAAAAAAGGCGAAACAATTAATTGTTTCGCCTTTTTTTGTATGAAAAATAATTTGTAAAAGATCTAACGAATTACTCAATATCTAGTGACATTTTAATAAAGAATTTAGAAGCAAAGCCAAGAATACCTAAGCATAAACCACCAAAAAGAGCGATATATGCCCACTTTCCGCCTTTAGACTGGCGAGCTAGATCAAACACAATAAAAAACATTAAACCAATTAATATGGTCATGCAGAAGGTTAATGCATAATCTTCAAACTCAGCAATGGTCATGTAGTCTGTAATCACTAGTAAATACCTATTATTTAAAGTTGCTGCAATATAGCAAAAATGCCTGCAAAATAACATGTTCTTGAGTTTTTATCATGACGACGATTCAGCTAAAAGCTGATATTTGATGATGTTCTTATTCAAAAATCCTAAGGCAAAAGTTTGTACTCGTACACCCTAAATTAAGACAATCATTCATTGTTCTCAAAAGCTTTCAATTAAAGGTAGAATAGGGCCTTTATAACATCACGGAGCATCAGGCACATGGGTAGAGCCTATCAAAATCGCAAAGAATCAATGGCGAAAACATCAGATATGAAGGCTAAGGTTTATAGCCGTTATGGACGTGAAATTTATGTTGTAGCGAAGTCTGGTGGTGTTGATCCAACAGGTAACTTAGCCTTGCGTAGTTTGATTGATCGCGCTAAGAAAGATCAAGTACCCGCGCATGTTATTGATAAAGCTATCGAGAAAGCTAAAGGTGGGGCAGGGGAAGACTTTGCTTATGCTCGTTATGAAGGTTATGGCCCAAGTGGTTCAATGGCTATTATTGAATGTCTAACCGATAACCCTAACCGTACTTTTGGTGATGTGCGCCAAGCATTTACTAAAACAGATTGTAAGATTGGTACGCAGGGTAGCGTAAGTCATATGTTTGACCACTTAGCTATTTTTGTTTTTAAGCATGATGATGAAGACATCATTCTTGAAGCCTTAATGGATGCTGATGTAGATGTTAGTGATATAGAAAGTGAAAATGGAGTGATTTCTGTTTTTGCACCTAATACCGAGTACTTCAAAGCTAAACAGGCAATACTAGATAGCCTTGGCGATGTTGATTTTAAAGTTGATGAAATTCAGTTTATTCCTCATGCCTTTACAACCGTTACTGGTGATGGGGTTGAGTCATTTGAAAAGTTTTTAGCCATGCTAGATGACTTGGATGATGTTCAGCAGGTTTATCATAATGTTGAGCTGACATAAGCCATTCAGCAAAAAGCCTCTTGTTAAGAGGCTTTTTTTCAGTATGACAGTAAGGGTAGGAATCAGGCAGGGAAGCGCTTACTTTTCTCCATCACCGCTATTAGAACTCCCATTAATCATGTTTGAAACTAGGCCAGGTTCAGTTGTTAGCTCTGCAACAACAACAGCGCTAATATGAAGCGGTACAAAAATTAGAATGCCATAAAAGAAAACAAATTCATGGATTTCTTTAATGTCATGAGTGAAGTCTTTGCTTAGCCCAATAGTTTCGGAAAACACCATGGTCAACCCTGAGGTAGCCATGAAAAGCAATATTGAATAAATACCGATGTAGCTAAGCATAACTAACTTTTGATGCAAGCTTTTGACACTAAAGCCTCTAAAGTTATGTGAACCACTTGCTGTAAAAAACAAAGCTATCCGCCAAACAACCAATACTGCCAAAGCATAACCAAAAATAATGTGCCATTCCCACATTGGGGCACGAATAGCCTTGGCAATAACCTTTGCCTGCTCAACACTTATTTCTAGATTAATTTCAGATAACTTTTGTACGATTAATTCGGAATTAGTTCTCCAGCTTAAAAATGTTTTACGTAAAAGGACTGTGCCCATAAGCCCAAGTACTACCAGCGCATGGAGCCAATGCCAAATTCTAAAATCAAGCCTCTTTAATGTCATAACACGAATCCTTATTAATGGTGAAATCAGATGTAGATTAAGCATACTAGCAGTTTGTTGTTGAGTTTATATGTTTTCTTCAATAAGAGCGGGGCAGTTTTTTTAGTCAATGACGGGATACATTTGGTTAATTATTTTACGTAAAAGCAAACAGATGAATTGTTAATAACAGAGGAATATAGTGTTTACTTCAGTAACTAATGATTAACAACATGCCTTAGCACTTTATATTTATGTGCGAGTAATATTTAGAATTGAATATCGTGGTAAGTATACTTTGTTAAAAAAGAGTTCACCTTTTCACTCTGCAAATGTAATAATATAACATTACGTTTATAGAGTTATAAGGCTTTCATTATGTTTCCGAAATGGTACTTTCCACTTCCTTTGTTAATTACTTTTTGTTCTGTCAATGCAGAGGAGGTTATAGAACAGAATCTGATGATTATTTTATCAACTCCTTTAGCAAAACAAGAAGCTGAAACAATTCATCCTGTGAATATTTTGACAGGAAAAGATTTGGCACTAAAACAGGGTGGCAGTATTGGTGACACACTAAAACAAGAACTAGGAATTCATAGTAGTTCGTTTGGCTCAAGTGTTGGCCAGCCAGTAATACGCGGGCAATTTGGGTCGAGAGTGCAAGTTTTACAAAACGGTATTAGCAGTCTGGATGTAACAGGCGTAAGCCCAGACCATGCAAACAGCACAGAAGGTGTATTTGCCGAGCAAATTGAAGTTTTGCGTGGCCCTGCAAGTTTGCTGTATGGCAGTGGTGCAATTGGTGGCGTGGTTAATGTTATTGATAATCGTATTCCTCTATATATGCCTGAATCACCAATTTATTCTTTTGAACAACGCTATAACTCAGTTTCAGATGCCTGGAGTAGTGCAATAAAGCATGAGGGTGGAATTGATAACATTGCATGGCATATAGATGGTTTTTTTCGTGAAAGTAACCCTTACAGTG
>Ga0209081_1002557_pt1 | contig 10526 bp, 10 predicted proteins | sample GOMGulsemesocosm_4_FD_184636 | JGI IMG/M metagenome (GOLD analysis project Ga0209081, IMG submission 184636) | Methane-oxidizing microbial communities from mesocosms in the Gulf of Mexico - GOM15B Gulf of Mexico (SPAdes) (version 2) | ecosystem: Environmental > Aquatic > Marine > Cold seeps... | reverse complement strand
CTCCCGTAACGGCCGCGACTCTGCTGGTCGCCGCCTTGGCGTGAAACTCTATGGTGGCCAGGCGGCTATCTCGGGTAACATCATCGTTCGTCAGCGCGGCACCAAGTTTTGGCCGGGCGAAGGCGTAGGCATGGGCAAGGATCACACAATCTTTGCTGTTGTCGAAGGCGCTGTTACCTTCCACAAAGGCCTGAAAGGCCGCACCTTTATTTCGGTTCTCCCGGTGGCGGAGGCCGCTGAATAAACCGAACCCATAAGGTTAAGAAAATTTTGGGGGATCGGTGATAAGCCGGTCCCTCTTTCTGTATTGGCGCTTGGCGTGGCCTGCATGTGAGAATTGCTTGGCTGGTCGACTAGGCTGCCCGTTATATTAGTATCGATTGAATGAGGGACATCTGTATGAGCCTGGATCAAACACTTAATCAACCGCTCATCGAGACCGAGCGCTTTGTTCTGCGCCCGTTGCGCAAATCGGACGAGGGGCTGCTTGCCCATTATACCAGCGATGAACGTGTCGCCCGTATGACCAGCTCGATTCCACATCCGTTGCCGCCCGGCGCGACCCAAGCCTATGTTGAGCGGTCGATGGCAAAGGACCGTCACGAAGACATCTGGGCCATTGATGGAACCCGCGATGGCGGTGCCGAACTGAAGGGTGTGATTGGGTTGAAGCGCATGGACCGCAATCAATCCGAAGTCGGATATTGGATTGCGCCAGTGTTCTGGAACACCGGGTTGGCGTCCGAGGCACTTAAGGCGCTGGTGGATGCGAACCCGCTGAACAACGCGGCAATGTTTGGATCGGTGTTTCAGGACAATCCAGCCTCGGCTCGGGTGCTGATCCATAGCGGCTTTGAATACCTGGGCGATGCGGAAACCTACTCGGTTGCGCGCGGCGCATCTGTGCCAACATGGACATACAGTCGAAAACTGTGATTGGCGCGCGGCTCTTGATACGTTAAGGCAGGCGATAGACCGGGCAGGGGGCTGATCCCCTGCCTTTGATCACCTCGACACTATCACGCCCGGGCCGGTGATTTTGGTCCGCGCGAAAAGGAGCAGTCATGAAATTCCTCGATCTGGCAAAGGTCTACATCCGGTCCGGCGGCGGCGGCAACGGCTGTATCAGCTTCCGGCGTGAAAAGAATGCGGAATATGGCGGTCCAGATGGCGGCGATGGCGGCAAAGGTGGAACGGTCTGGATCGAAGTGGTTGATGGGCTGAATACGCTGATCGATTTTCGCTACCAGCAGCATTTCTTTGCCAAGAACGGCCAGGGCGGAATGGGGCGCCAACGCACGGGTAAGGATGGCGACCACATCGTGCTGCGGGTGCCGGTAGGGACCGAAATTCTGGATGAAGATCAGGAAACTGTGATCGCAGACCTGACCGAAATCGGCCAACGCATTCAGCTCGCCAAGGGTGGCAACGGCGGATTTGGCAACCTGCATTTTAAAAGCGCCACCAACCAGGCTCCACGCCGGTCCAATCCAGGGCAGGAAGGTGTTGAGCGGACGATTTGGTTGAAGCTGAAACTGATTGCGGATGCCGGTTTGCTTGGGTTGCCCAATGCCGGAAAATCCACCTTTTTGGCTGCAAGTTCCAACGCACGCCCCAAAATCGCGGACTACCCATTCACCACACTTCACCCGAACCTCGGCGTGGTAGGTATTGATAATGCAGAATTTGTTATTGCCGATATTCCTGGTTTGATCGCCGGTGCGCACGAGGGGCGTGGCATTGGTGACCGCTTTCTTGGCCATGTCGAACGCTGCTCGGTACTGTTGCATCTGATCGATGGCACCTCTGATAGCATTGCTGAGGATTACCGTACTATCATTGGCGAGCTAGAGGCCTATGGTGGTGAGCTGGCCAACAAGGCACGGATCACGGCATTGAATAAAATTGATGCTCTGGACGACGAGGAACGCGCTGCAGCGCGCGCCGAACTGGAAACTGCGGTGGGTGGTCCGGTCTATATGATGTCAGGTGTCAGCCGCGAGGGTCTGCCTGAGGTATTGCGCGCGGTGCGAACTGAAATAGAAGACGACCGCATTCGTCAGAAACCCGCTGTGGAGGTGCAAACTTGGCAACCTTAAGCACCTCAGACCGGATCGTCGTCAAAATTGGCTCTACTTTGCTGGTTGACCGCGAAAGCGGTGATTTGCGCTCAGATTGGTTGCACTCACTGGCCATGGATGTGGCTTGGCTCAAGGGGTTAGGCAAGGATGTTATCCTGGTTTCATCCGGTTCTGTTGCCTTGGGGCGCAGGGTTTTGGACCTGCCACATACAGAACTGCCGTTGGAACAATCGCAGGCCGCTGCTGCGGTGGGCCAAATCCGCTTGGCCCGCGCCTATGAACGCGCATTGGACCCCTATGGCATTAAGACAGCGCAGGTTCTGGTGACCCTCGAAGATAGCGAGAATCGCCGTCGGTATCTCAATTCACGCGCCACACTGGAAACTCTATTGGGTTTGGGTGTTGTGCCTATTGTCAATGAAAACGATACCATAGCTACCCATGAGATCCGTTATGGGGACAATGACCGGCTTGCCGCCCAGGTGGCAATGACTGTCGGTGCCGACTGTTTGGTCCTGTTGTCTGACGTCGATGGGTTTTACAGCGCCAATCCAGCATTGGACCCAACGGCCGTCCGCTATGACAGGATCGACAAGATTACCCCAGAAATTGAGGCAATGGCAGGCGATGGCGTGTCTGGTTTGTCAAAAGGGGGTATGATCACCAAGCTGATGGCTGCCAAGATGGCCACTGCAGCGGGCTGTGCTATGTTGATCACTGAAGGGTCGGGTCTCAACCCTTTGAAACGGATTGAAGAAGGCGCGACTTGCACATGGTTCAAAGCGCAAACCGATCCGCAAGCCGCGCGCAAACAATGGATTGCGGCGATGAAACCGCGCGGTGAAATCACCATCGATTCAGGCGCTGCCAAGGCATTGGAAACGGGTAATAGTTTGCTGCCGGCCGGCGTTACAAATGTAGAGGGGTCTTTTGGCCGCGGCGAGCCGCTGGCCATCCTTAGCCCAGAGGGCCATATGCTGGGGCAAGGGTTAAGTCGATATACCGCCGTCGAAGCCCGCGCAATTTTGGGGTGCCAGTCGCATCAGGTCGAGGCCAAACTGGGTTATCCCGTCCGCGCCGCGCTGATCCATCGTGATGATATGGTGCTGTGACCCCTTTTTCTTGCAAAGACATTCCTGCCAGTAACGATAACTTTCTGGCGCAGCGATCTGCAAAGGTTCGAGACAGATGAAAGACATAGATAACATTCCCGCCCTGATGGCGGATATTGGGGCCCGTGCAAAAGCTGCGTCGCAAATTCTTGCCACTGCGCCGGGTGAGCATAAGCAAGCCGCGCTGAATGCAGCTGCCGATGCCGTTTGGGCGCGTCGTAGCGATATTATGGCCGCCAATGCGCTGGATCTCGACTTTGGTCGCAACAAAGGTTTGTCAGATGCGATGATGGATCGCTTGATGTTGGATGAGCCCCGCATTCAAGGTATCGTTGATGGGCTTCGCGCGGTATCAAGCCAGGCTGATCCGGTTGGGCAGGTGCTGGACGACTGGGATCAACCTTCGGGTTTGAACATTCAGCGCGTGCGCACACCGCTGGGGGTGATCGGTGTTATTTACGAAAGCCGTCCCAACGTGACCGCCGATGCCGGTGCGCTATGTCTGAAATCTGGAAATGCAGTTATTCTGCGTGGTGGCTCTGAGAGTTTTCACTCAAGCCAAGTGATCCATGCTTGTCTGGTTGCTGGGCTAACAGCCGCCGGATTGCCTGCAGATGCCATTCAATTGGTTCCAACACGCGACCGGGCTGCCGTGCAGCACTTGCTTCAAATGACGGAGTACGTCGATGTGATTGTCCCGCGCGGCGGCAAGGGATTGGTCGGTTTGGTACAACGCGAGGCGCGGGTGCCGGTCTTTGCTCACCTTGAGGGCATCGTGCATATTTATATTGATAAGGCGGCGGATGCGCAAAAGGCACTTGATATTGTGCTAAACGCCAAGACTCGCCGAACCGGTATTTGTGGGGCGGCTGAATGTCTGCTGATCCATCGCGATATTGCAGATACTCTGGGTAAGGACATCCTGTCTGCTCTGGCTGCCGTTGGTGTTGAAATTCGGGCCGAAACGGGTCTGCCTGGCCCGCAGAACATGGTGACGGCCACCGATAAGGATTGGGGCTGTGAATATCTTGATATGATCATCGCGGCCAAGAAAGTGGACAGTATCGACGATGCAATTTCCCATATCCGCCAGCATCATTCGCAACATACAGATTGCATCGTCACCGAGGATCCAGCGGCTGTTCAGCAGTTTTTTGCAGAACTCGACAGTGCTATTCTAATGCACAATGCCTCTACCCAGTTTGCCGATGGTGGTGAATTTGGCATGGGTGCAGAAATTGGTATTGCGACCGGCAAGATGCATGCCCGCGGTCCGGTTGGCGCGGCGCAATTGACCAGTTTCAAATATCTGGTGCGTGGCAACGGCACTATTCGCAGTTAAAGATAATAAGAGCGTCAGGCTTTAGTACTGACGCTCTTTGATCTTCATAATATCGAATCAGAAATTGATGGTGATTTTGTCCAGGCTTTGCTCGACGCGCACGGTGCGGCCCATCTCTTTGGCAACCTCTGGCAACATGGCGAATTGCACCAAGGCCGGGGTGACTGTGGCGCGGGATTGACCGCCGCTGATTCGTGCCCAAAGGTCATCATCGACATTGATTTTCGTAGCCTCTCCGATCACCGTCCATTTGCCATCTGCGCAAAATACTTTTGCTTTGCCGCCATAGGGCAGGGCAGTTTCCAGACATTGTAGGGCCAAAAATGCAAGCCGAACTTCACGTCTGTTGCAGGCGTCCAAGGGTGACCACTGATATTGAAGCCGCGCACCCCTACACATGTCTTCCAGTATCGAGACCACCTCGGCGCGACCCATTTGTTGGTCACTGGCACTGCCATAGGCCACCCGGAAAAACCGTATGCGGGCATTGGCATTGCCCACACTGTCGGCAATCAGTTCCAGCTCGGGTCCGCCAAGATCACCGGACATGCCAAGTAGTTCTAGTCCATTATTGATGGCGCCGATTGGGCTGATCAAATCATGACAAATCCGCGAGGCTATCAAAGCCGCCAGATTGACGCTATTTTCACTCATGTCTTTCCTCCGAATTGGGCCAATCCACTATGAGTGACCTCAACGCAATTTTAGCGCCTGGTATGTTTGTCCGGCATCCTGATCATCCCGAATGGGGCCTAGGGCAAGTACAATCCAATATAGGCGGCAAAATCACCGTAAATTTTCGCGATCAGGGCAAGTTGGTAATCGATGGATCCCGCGTTGCGCTGACACCCATATTTGATCCGCCATAAGGGTTGATGAAGAGTTAATGCTTTACGCCAGTTTTGTATAAACAGTTGCCTATGTAACGCAACACGGGCTATCTGCGCCTGACCAAAAAATGTGATAGTTCCCAACTATGCAAAAGCACTCTCCAACCTTTACCGTCAAAATAGCCGAGACCCACGACGAACTGCGGGCAGTTCAGGCGTTACGCTATGAAGTTTTTGTTCAAGAGTTGGGCGGTGGTGGTGATCTGGTAGATCACCATGCCGGGTTGGAACGTGATCGGTTTGATCCTTTTTTCGATCACATGATGGTGCTGGATAACGCCAACGGTACGCTAGCAGGTGTTTATCGATTGCTGCGGGATGATCAGGCAGCGCAGGCGGGGCAATTCTATTCTGAAGATGAATACGACCTGACCACGTTGAAAACTTGTGGCCGTAAGCTGCTGGAATTGGGACGATCCTGCCTGCATCCCAACTATCGCGGCGGTACAGCAATGTTTCATTTGTGGACTGGGCTGGCCGAGTATGTGGCGCGTCATGACATCGAAATTCTGTTTGGTGTTGCCAGCTTTCACGGTACTGACCCGGCGGACTTAGCCAATCCCCTTTCGATGCTGCATTACAATCACTTGGCTCCAGCCAGTCTGAGAGTACGCGCGAAGAGCTATCAGCCAATGGACCTGATCCAGCCTGACGCACTGGATCGCCGACGGGCGATGGTTGAAACACCAGCCTTGATAAAGGCCTATCTGCGCCTTGGCGGCTGTGTTGGGGATGGCGCCTTTATCGATCACAGTTTCAACACCACCGATGTGTGCCTGATTCTCGACACCGCAAAGATGAATGATCGCCAGCGACGTATTTATTCAGCTGCGAGGGAGAATAGATGACTACCAGTTGGCAAAGTGAAACCGCAGCTGATCCAATTCGGGTCACTGGATTTGGCTGGGGTTTGGTGCTGCTGCGCGGCCTGGTTCTGGCGGTGCTGGTTTTTGGTGGCCTCACGATACTGCTGGTTCTACGCCTGTTCGAGCGGCCATTGTTTGGCATGAAACGTCCCGTTACCCCGTATATTACCCAATTTGTGTGCCGAAATGCCTTTCGAGTGCTTGGCATTGGGTTCCACAGTACCGGTGCCATGATGCAAGAGCGTGGCGCCATCGTCGCCAACCATTCCTCTTGGCTGGATATATTTGCACTTAACGCACGTAAGCGCATATATTTTGTGTCCAAGGCAGAAGTGGCGAAATGGCCGGGCATTGGCTGGCTGGCGCGAGCCACGGGCACTGTATTCATCGAACGCAGTCGAAAAAAAGCCAAGGAACAGACCCAACTGCTCGAGCAGCGGCTAAAAGCTGACCACAAATTGCTGTTTTTCCCCGAGGGAACATCGACGGATGGAACCCGTGTTTTACCCTTTAAAACAACCCTATTCGCGGCATTCTTCAACGATCATTTGCGCGAATTCATGATGGTTCAACCGGTGTCTGTTGCTTATTCCCCACCACAAGGGGAACCAGACAGGTTTTATGGCTGGTGGGGCGATATGAATTTTGCGCCCCATCTTCTCAAAACCATGTCAGTACTGCGGCAGGGCTCGGTTGAGCTAACTTACCATGCTCCGGTTCGGGTCGCAGATTTTGCTAGTCGCAAATCACTGGCTGCCTATTGCGAAACGACTATACGTCATGGCCATGCCAGGCTGCGTAATGCCCCGGAACAAGCAGATTAACCTATATCATGGACCTTTACGCTTGCACCGTTTGCAATCGTGATTTATACGCGCGGCATTCAAACCCGCAGGCGGGGTTTGGCCTGATCGGGGGAGACATCCCCGACAGACCGCCGGTTGGAGCACATGCTCTAAGACCCCCGCCGAGGAAAAAACCGGAAAGGTAATACGAACATGGCTCTTCCTGAGTTCACTCTTCGTCAGCTGCTCGAAGCTGGCGTCCACTTTGGTCACCAAACCCAGCGCTGGAACCCGCGTATGGGCCCGTATATTTACGGCGCACGTAATGGTATCCACATCATGGACCTGACCCAGACCGTCCCGATGCTGGACCTGGCACTGCAGGTTATTCACGACACCGTTGCCAAAGGTGGCCGCGTGCTGTTCGTCGGTACCAAGCGTCAGGCCGCTACGCCGATCGCTGAAGCTGCCGAAAAATCGGCTCAGTACTTCATGAACCACCGTTGGCTGGGCGGCACGCTGACCAACTGGAAAACTGTTTCGCAGTCGATCAAGCGCCTGAAAGACATCGACGAAAAGATGGGTACCGGCTTTGAAGGTCTGACCAAGAAAGAACGCCTGGGCATGGAGCGTGATCACGGCAAGCTGCAAGCTTCGCTTGGCGGTATCAGCGAAATGGGCGGTGTGCCTGATCTGCTGTTCGTCATCGACGTCAAAAAAGAAGCTCTGGCCATCGCCGAAGCCAACAAGCTGGGCATCCCGGTTGTTGCTATTGTCGACACCAACTGCTCGCCCGATGGTGTTGATTTCATCATTCCCGGTAACGATGACGCCTCGCGCGCCATTTCTCTTTATTGTGACCTGGCAGCACGCGCTGCATTGGACGGCATGTCGACCCAATTGGGTGCGGCTGGTGTTGATCTGGGTGCCTTTGAAGAAGCCATGGTAGAAGAGGTCCCGGCCGAAACCGCCGGAGCTTAATCAAACTGTCACAGGTTTGATACATGGGGCAGGGTATGACCTGCCCCAATTTCGTTTTGATTTGAGGAGAGCCAAAAGATGGCAATCACAGCAGCACTCGTTAAGCAACTGCGCGACTCGACCGGCGCAGGCATGATGGATTCGAAAAAGGCACTGACCGCAACAGATGGTGACATGGATGCCGCCGTTGACTGGCTGCGCACCAAGGGTCTGGCCAAAGCGGCCAAGAAATCCGGACGTACCGCAGCCGAGGGTCTGGTCGCCGTTGTTGTCGATGGTGGCAAAGGTGTGGCCGTCGAAGTGAACTCGGAAACTGATTTTGTCGGTAAGAACGCCGAGTTCCAGGGCATGGTTGGCGACATCACCAAAGTTGCTCTGGGCGTCAATGACATTGATGCGCTGAATGCGGCTGACATGGGCGGCAAAACCGTTGCTGAAACCGTCACTGCCAAAGTTGCAACCATTGGTGAAAACATGTCGGTGCGTCGCATGTCGTCGCTCGAAGGTGAACTGGTTGTTTCCTACGTGCACAATTCGGTCACTGCAGGCATGGGTAAAATCGGTGTTCTGGTTGCGATGAGCGGTGGCGACGAAGCCCTGGGCAAACAGATCGCCATGCACATTGCCGCCGTGAACCCGGTAGCGCTGAGCGAAGCTGATCTGGACGACGCAGTTGTGGAAAAAGAGAAGCAGGTCCAGATGGACATCGCACGCGAATCCGGGAAACCGGAAGCGGTGATCGAAAAGATGATCATTGGTCGGATGAAGAAATTCATCGGCGAATCGACCTTGCTGAACCAATCCTTTGTGGTGAACCCTGATTTGACAGTCGAAGCCGCAGCCAAAGAGGCCGGCGCTACGATCACTGGTTTTATCCGCCTCGAAGTGGGTGAAGGCATCGAAGTGGTGAAAGAGGACTTTGCAGCCGAGGTTGCTAAAGTATCACAGGGCTAAATTCTTGACAGTACGGTTACATAGATAGAAAGCCCCGCTCCGGAGAGGAGCGGGGCTTTCTTGTAGTCCACTAGAGCCAGGACACAAAAAAACGGAGCCGCGAAACTGCGACCCCGTTTTCTTAGCGAAAGGCCCCTCAGGATGGGGATGGAAGGACCCTTTCTGTTGCTCTCGAAACGATATGAAAATGCACATCGCATTCGAGATACGAATGGAGCAAACTCAAAATATAAGCGCCATCACCCGAACGTCCCTTAGGCTAAAGCCACCACTCACGGAACACCTGAATGATGCGTTTTCTCACACCGAATTGATAGTAATGAATACCATACCTTTTCAAGTGGAGGGAGGTATCGGGAATATGCGGTTCAGGTGAACAGTAGCCGCTGGTCAAAAATTAGGCTTCCATCACAAACATCTGGTTTTGCAAAGCTGCTTTCAAAACGGCCTGTGCAGTGGTTTCCACACTCAGTGCCTCTCGGGCCAAACGGAGGTGTTTTTCAACCGTAGCGGTCTTTAGCTCCATCAATATGGCAATATCCTGCGTGGTTTTACCATCGCCTACCCATTGCAGAGCTTCACGCTGACGTTTCGTTAGACCTCGATTGGGGGGAGAGTAGGGCAGGGATAGGATTTTAAGGTGGGCAATATTATTGCAAAGTACAATATCCTCACCATGCTCGGCCCACATTTCATCCAGCTGATCTTGCGTTGTTCCGGGATTTGGAGCGAGGGAAATAGCCCCTTTGAACCGGTTGGAATTCGAGTGAAAACTAATTGTATACCCTGCAGTCATCCCCATACTAACATTAAATTCGATGACTTTCTGGCTCTCGGCACTCAGCTCCTGATTGGCCATCATCTTGTGAACTTGCCGCCAGCTGCAGGCGCCTTCATTTTCCAGGGCCCAGTGGGTCATCGGCGCGTGAAAATATAAACCAGTATGCAAGAACCCATTCAGATACTCGCTAGAGTGGTTTGATAAAATGACAAAATCCTCGGGATCCCCAAACGATGTTTCTGTTTTATACCGGGTGTACCCATAAATAAGCCGTTCAAGCCCATATTGCGTCATCTGCGTCATATGCCCAACCCACAGTTCCTCAAGGCTTCGGCAATCCGCTACAAAATGTAGATATTCGGTTAGTTTCATTCTTTGTCTAGCTCGTCCAGATGGGCCAGCAGAGCATCGATAGCCATCAGATAGCCGCGGGAACCAAAACCGCAAATTTGGCCCAGGGCCACCCTTGAAATATAAGACACGTGACGAAAGGATTCGCGCGCATGGATATTAGACAGATGTACTTCAACACAGGGCAGCTCAACCGACGCCAGAGCATCCATGAGCGCAATTGATGTATGTGTATAGGCCCCAGCATTCAGGACTATCCCCTGATGTGCGCCCTTTGCCGCGTGAATTGCATCAATCAGAATGCCTTCGTGATTGGACTGCAGGCAGGTAGCTTGCGCCCCCAGATCAGTGGCGTGCTGGGTACATTTCTCCTCCACCATGGC
>Ga0209081_1002556_pt1 | contig 10529 bp, 10 predicted proteins | sample GOMGulsemesocosm_4_FD_184636 | JGI IMG/M metagenome (GOLD analysis project Ga0209081, IMG submission 184636) | Methane-oxidizing microbial communities from mesocosms in the Gulf of Mexico - GOM15B Gulf of Mexico (SPAdes) (version 2) | ecosystem: Environmental > Aquatic > Marine > Cold seeps... | reverse complement strand
TTGGTTATTTGTACCGAATGGCAGAATTTTAAAGCCCCTGATTTTGATTTGATAAAAGCAGAGCTTAAACAGCCAGTGATTATTGATGGTCGGAATTTGTTTGATCCTGAAAGGGTTAAAGCGAAGGGGATTGAGTATTATGGGATTGGTAGAGGGTTGTCGGTGGGTGCGAGTCTTAAATGAAAAATGCGGATGAATTCAGTCTGACCCTGTTGGTTTTTCTTGATATCGTCAATCTTCATATTTACAAAGAAGGTTGAAGCGGTGGTGAAAGTGTTGGCTTTTCCTGCGTTTAAAAACAAAGGATCAAATCCTTATAATTACTTGTTATATTCTGGAATGAAGAAGTATGATGTGGATGTGAGAGAGTTTACTTTTAAAGGGTGCTTGGGGTTAGATTATGATTTAATTCATGTTCATTGGCCGGAGATATTTCTCAATAGTAATTACATTATTAAAGCAATTAGTTACTCATTTTTATTTTTGTTTTGCCTCATTTTTTCTCGTCTTTGCGGTAAGAAGATAGTTTGGACAGTTCATAACCTTAAGCCGCATAAGGTTAAATATAAAGCTTTGAATAAAGTCTTTTGGTGGCCTTATAAATCATTAGTTAATGCAATTATTTCTTTATCGAGTGCAAATGAGAGGAAAGCAGTTGATTTTTTTGAAATAGAAAAAAAAACAAAGATGAAAGTCATATATCACGGCCTTTATCAGCGTATCTATGACAACACAGTATCAAAAGCTGATGCTAGAAGAATTCTTAATGTTTCCCAAGATGGAAAAGTTTGTCTTTTTATAGGGCAGGTTAAACCCTATAAGAATGTCGAACTATTAATTGAGTTATTTAATTATGATTCTTCATTAAGTGATGTGCAGCTTATTATTGCTGGTAAATTTGAAAGTTATCAATACTTTCTTGAGGTTGAGTCAAAAATTAAAAGTAATAATATTATCATTCAGAATAAATTTATCCCTGACTCTGAGTTACAAAATTATTTCAATGCAACGGACGTTTGCGTCTTTCCGTTTAACGATATATTCAACTCTGGCAGTGTGCTGCTATCAGCTTCATTTGATACGCCGGTTATAGTTCCCTTTAGTGATAACTTTTTTGAGTATAAGCAGCTTCTTGGCCAAGGTAGAGTAATTACTTATACAGGTAAGTTAACAGCTGGAGTAATTACACAGTACTTATTGGAAAAGGTAAACTTACCGGAATCTATATCAAGCGACCTAGATTGGCCACACATTCAAAATCAATTGGCTAGCTTTTATAAGGAAGTTTTAACTTAAATGGTTTCGGATAAAAAAGGCTGGATAGAGGTTGTAAAGGGAATTGGTATAGTCGTTATTGTGACGTGGCATATCGTGAGTGAACCCTTACGTAATATATTGTATGTATTTCACATCCCGCTCTTTTTCTTTGTAAGTGGTTACCTGTATCGGCAACCAGCTAATGTTTGTGTTTATTTTAGGGGAAAATAAACGCGTTATTGGTGTCGTACATCTAATTTTGGAAGAAATATATTATTAATATAATGAGTTGCAACAAAAATATACTAAGTAATGAAGATTAAATAACGAGACCTTTATGACAATTAATGACTTAATACAACAGCGGTTTGATACAAACTTATTGAGGTTTTTAGCGGTAATAGCTGTGGTGAATTCACATTTAGATTTCCTTTACCCAACAGGTTATGGTTACTTTGCTACTGGTGGGGCAATTGGTAACTCATTGTTTTTCTTTTCTTCAGGTTTTGGACTTTGGTTTGGTCTTCAGTTTTTAACGAAGTCGTCTTTTATACAGTGGTTTAGTAAACGTTGCTCAAGGGTATATCCGCCATATTTAATTCTTTTACCCTTTCTTATTGTGACCTTATTTCATACTGGTGATATGAACCTAAGTAGGGTCATCAATATTGGAGAAATTATATTTTTCCCCCATCAAGCTTATTGGTTCCTCCAGGCAATGATTCTGTTCTATATAGTTATTTTTATGGTGTTTTCAATATCACCTGATAAGATAAAAACCTTAAATCTGACGATGCTATTGTCGGTTTGTCTTTACTTAGTCAGCTATTTTTTTATTATTGACTTAACAGTGTTCTCTATAGAATCATTACCTTTTAAACTGATATTTTATTTTATTTGTATTCTTTTGGGGATGTACTTAGCAAAAAAAGGTAATAAGCCACTATTCAACATAATGATGTCGAGTATATGTGTAACTTTTTCTTTAACTCTTTTTTTTATTTTAAAGTTAAATATGAAAGGTGGGGAAGGGTTCGATATTCAAATATTGCAACATCTTTCTATTTTATTGTTAGTTGTTTCGGTGTTTTCATTATCACGTACGACATTTAATATATGGCTGCGTAAATCCAAGTTGGTTTCAATAAGCATTGATTTCATTTCAAGTCACTCGTTAGAAATTTATTTGGTTCACTTGCCAATTCTTTTTTTTATGCGGCACAACCAAATGACGAATACCTTATTTATTGTCCCTTTGTTAGTGACTACTCTCATAGCTTCTAAATACTTGAAAATTACAGCTGGTCAATTACTTGTAAAGTCAGGGGTTAACCGAGCGTAAAATGGAACGAATGAAAGTCAACAACCATCAATTGGTTGTCATAAATACTATTGTTTTAGTTGTATGCTTTTTATACCTGTTTGATGCGTTTCATCCAAGGTTACAAGAGGCTACATCTATTCTTAATAAAGGTGTCTCACACGGTAATTCCTCTGGCTTAAACGAACGAAGTGTGTTTTGGATATTAATTTTTGTTGTTGTTGTTCTATTCTCTTTCTACCGTGCTTTTTTTAAAGATATGAGGTGGGTCAAAACGTATTTTTTCGGCATTACGCTAATAGTGTTTTTTTCTATTGCGTGGGCTGATAGCCCTGCTACTACTTTTACGCGAGTGTTTTTATGGTTGTTAGCAGGGGGGGCTACAACTATGCTATACATACAGGAGAGTAGGTATGGTGATACTAAAACGGCTTTTATTTTCCTGTCTGGAATTTTATTATTTATAAATTTAGGCTGTTCTTTATTGTTTCCTAGTGGGGCATTTGATCTATTAGGGGCAATGAGCGGTATACATTCAAGTAAAAATGGCCTGGGTGCTATAGCAGCCATTTTTACGATATTACTTGCAGGTATGTTAATCCAGTATGAATTTTATGCCCCTCGCGTCCGTATTATTATATTAATAATGATTTTTGTTTGGTTTTTATTCTTATTATTAAGTCAGTCTAAATCATCTATATTCTTTACTATTGTTATTATTCCTTCGTTATACCTGTTTCAATATAGGGTGAGATATGCCATTTACACTATATATTCATTGGTATTTATAATCTTATGTGTTTTACCTATTGTGTGGTACCTAACAGGGGGGGATTACTTTTTTTTACTGGCGAATATTATGCCACCTGAATTATTTACAGGTCGAGGTATGATTTGGTCATATATGATGACGGAGTTTCAAGACTTTTTGTTATTAGGCGTAGGGTATGGTGGCTATTGGACTGCAAACACGCGAGATGTTTTTGATATTGAATATTCATTTTTTACTGTATTAAACAGTTCTCACAATGGCTACATACATATTATTACAAATATAGGCGTAATTGGACTTAGCTTATTTTTAGGGTTAACGTTATTTAAATTAATTAAACATTGGCGTCGGCTCGAACTGTGGGAGTTAGGGGTTTTGATATTCATTAGTTTTCATGCGTTTTTTGAAACAGAATTTTTTTTGTATAAAAATGTATGGGTTTTATTTTGTGCGGTCTTAACACGAATCGAATACCCTTTTAGCTCTACACATGGTTCAATAACTCAGGAATAGTAAGATGGAAACTAATCGAAAGGTAGCAATTATTCACGATTGGCTTGTTGTTAACGGTGGGGCTGAAAAAGTATTAGAAGAGATATTAGTCATATATCCTCAAGCTGAAATATTTACCTTGGTTGATTATTTGCCTGAAGAAGACCGTACATGGCTTGGTGGCCGTACAATACGTACTTCATTTATCCAAAAACTACCCTTTGCTAAAAATAAATACCGTAATTATTTCCCACTTTTTCCTATAGCAATAGAGCAGTTTGATTTGTCTGATTATGATTTAGTGATCTCATCTAGCTATTCTGTTGCAAAGGGTGTAATTACAGGGCCTGATCAAGTTCATATTTGCTACTGCCACTCTCCTGCTCGTTATGCGTGGGATTTACAAGCAGAATACTTGAAGGAAAGTGGCATTGAAAAGGGCCTAAAATCGGTAGTTGCTCGCTATTTTTTACATAAATTTAGAATATGGGATGTGCGTACTGCAAATGGTGTTGATGCTTTTATTGCTAACTCTGAATTTATAAAAAAACGTATTTATAAATGTTATCGCCGTGATGCAGAAGTGATCTATCCTCCTGTTAATGTCAAACGTTTTGAACTTGAAACAGAGAAAGAGGGCTTTTATCTAACAGCCTCAAGAATGGTGCCCTATAAGCGGATTGATTTAGTTGTTGAAGCGTTTACTAAATTACCGGATAAAAAATTAAAAGTGATTGGTGAAGGGCCTGAATTTGATAAAATAAAAAAAATAGCGAAAGGTCACAACAATATTGAACTGTTAGGTTTTCAATCTAATGAGGTGTTAATCGAAAATATGCAACAAGCGAAAGCCTTTGTATTCGCTGCTGAAGAAGATTTTGGTATTATTCCTGTAGAAGCACAAGCTTGTGGCACTCCTGTCATTGCTTATGGCAAAGGAGGCTGTCTAGAAACGGTTGCTGATGGAGTTTCGGGTTTACATTTCGCTGAACAAACTATTGTCTGTGTTATTGATGCGATTGAACGTTTTGAGACATTACCAACATTACCACCTGATCAGGTACGTGCGAACGCTGAGAAGTTTTCCATTGATTCATTCAGGCATAAATTAAAAACCTTGATTGAAACTACTGTTGCTGAGCGTGCTGCTCGATGAATATATTACATATCCATCAAGATTACCCAGACGGTAGGCCTTACCCTTATACTAAGGCTGTATCAAACCTAATAGAAGGCTGCGAAAAAATCGATGCTACAACTACGCATACGGTGGTTTCAATCAATCGAACTTCCAACCCATTTAAAGTGGGTGTGCAACCGTTAGATAAAGGCTTTAGTTTCATTTTTTGGGCCATTCCTTTACCTTATATTTATTATGTATCAATGTGGCTCTCTGCTTTTTATATTCATCAAAAAATTAAGCACCTTAAATGTGACGTAATACACGGACATAAGTTAACTTATGAAGGTGTGCTGGCTTATTTTTTGGCAAATAAAATGAATAAACCTTATGTGTTATCAATACGTGGTGGTAGTGATATGCATAATGTAAAACGCCTGTCGGCACATAATAAATTTTTTCGTAAAGTATTTAATCAGGCGAAAAAAATATTTTGGGTAAGCGCTTGGGCTAAAGGACCTGTTCAGAAGGCGCTGAGCATTACCCCTCGAAGAATAGCTGAAGGTAGCTTGTTACCTAATATATGTAATATTAACCTTGCATACTCACACCAAGATGCTGAACTTCGTAATGGTTATGTAACGGCGATAAGTTACCATCAATATAAGAGAAAAGGTTTAACTGAATTGATCGAGGCTATTGCGTTACTCAATCAACAAAATCAATCGTTCACGTTAAATATTTATGGCTCAGGTGATGCCGTTTATAAAACTGAAATAGAAAGTATTATTGCTCAATTTAAGGCTGAATGCTGCGTGCACTTAAAAGGTCAAGTAACTCAACAAGTATTGTTATCAGTTATGAGCCAAAGTAAAGGCTTTTTGTTACCTGCAGTAAATGAAACTTTTGGTATGGCATACATCGAGGCCTTGTCGGTAGGTTGCCCTATATTATATGTCGCCAATACGGGTGTCGATGGCTACTTCAATGATGTCTCTGTAGGTGAAAAAATTACTACTCTTAATATTGAAGAGCTAATAGAAGGCATAGAAAAAATCGATCAGAATAATACTCTTTTATGTGCATCGATTAAAAAATACCAAGATGATGGCTGGTTGTCATCTTATACATCAAAGCAAGTTGCCACGGATTATTTGAATAACTTAAATTCAAGTAGTGAACTAAGACAATATGATTAAAATACTTTTTTATTATGTTTTTTTAAGCAAGTTACCCTCAGCTCGTTTTACCCCTATATTTTCAAATTGGCGAGTTTGGTACTTTAAACACATATTAAAAATAATGACCCTACATGGTAACAAGTCGATGTTAGGTAACAATATCTATATCGCCAAAGCAAATAAAGTAACATTTGGCAGTGGCTGTCGCATTAATGAAAATGTTTATATCGAAGCCGCTTCAATAGGCAATGATGTATTAATTGCGCCTAATGTTTCAATACTAAGTCGCATGCATGAATTTGAACGAACAGATATTCCTATGTCTTTACAAGGTTACCGTGCAGAGAAAGCTGTGACTATCGAAAATGATGTATGGCTAGGCAGAAATGTTGTTGTGCTTCCTGGGGTAACTATAGGTAGGGGGGCCATTGTTGGGGCAGGTTCTGTTGTAACCAACAATATAGCACCTTTTGATATTGTAGGCGGTGTTCCAGCAAAGAAAATTAAAAATCGTAAGGGTTAGTAATGAAAGAACGTTTAGATTATTTGGACTCTATACGAGGTGTCGCTGCATTAGTAGTTGTGATTTCACACATATTTGAATGGTTTATTGAACATAATACCGTTAACTATCCAACTTTAGTTCATTTATTTGAATCTATAAATCTTGGCCGGCTAGGAGTGATTGTTTTTTTTATTACTAGTGGCTTTGTTATTCCATGGAGTTTAAAACCTAATACAGTTCACGCTTTGAGGAATTATGCCATTAAACGTTTTTTTAGATTGTACCCTGCTTATTGGTTTTCAATTATTTCTGCTGTAGTGATTGGTCTGGGAGTGGGTGTTAATATTATTTCCGTAGATCAAGTTTTGTTAAATTTCACTATGGTTCAAAAATATTTAGGGGTGGAAAGTGTAATTGGAGCCTATTGGACACTACATTTAGAGTTGGTTTTTTACGTTCTTTGCGCATTTTTGTTTGCTTTTGGGGTATTACAAAAAAATAATTATTTAATACTATTAATGATATTTTTCTGCCTCAGTGCTGTTTGTGTTGCTGTAGTGCGCTATTACTATAATGTTAAAATTCCGACCATTATGCCTTTCGGCCTGGCCGTCATGTTTTACGGGGCACTTTTACGTAATTACTTTATAGCTAAACAAACTGAATTACGAATACCATTAATTATGTTGACGGTATTCTATTTTATCTGCTTGTTTGTTGCTTCTAATTTTTATTATCAAGAAGGTTGGTTAAAGTGGTTTACTTCGCATCTAGCAGCCTTCGCTGTATTTTATATTCTTATTACTAAAGTCAAATTACATAATGCATTGGCCGTTTACTTAGGGCGTATTTCATACTCATTATATTTACTTCATTCAATGGTGATAGGTGTGGTTTTTAATATTTTTGGTGACTTTGCCTATACAGAGTATGGCTTTTATTTGGTAATTATTAGTGTATTAGTTTGCTCTGTTTTGTTTGCAGAGTTCAGTTATCGGTTTATAGAAAAACCAGGGGTACGTTTAGCGGGGAGATATACTCGTCTTTTTAATAAAAGAGACGTCAGATCTGCTTAGTTATTTATTGATGGTTGTGTCATTTTATATTCCGAAATTGTTATAAGTGGGGGCGATACTGTTTAAGTAGCCAATTAAATAGTAAACGTGATGTTTTTAAAGTGTAATTAGGGGTTAGTAAAGGATAATGATAAAAAATAAAGTTTTAGTTGTGGCCTCTGCCGGTGGCCACCTTACACAGGCAATGTGCTCAACAAGTGCATGTGACAATATTACTTTAGTTTCTAATAGAAAAAATATTAGTAGTGATAAAATTAAAAAGCTATATAAGATTTGGGATACTCAACATAATCCTCTTGTTCATTTTTTCAATGTATTTTTTGCTTTATATGTATTGTTACGTGAGAGGCCTAGTGTCGTTTTTAGCACGGGTGGCCCCATAGTCTTACCTTTTGCTTTATTATGTAAATTTTCACGCATTAAGTTTGTTTATTTAGACACGTTATCGCGCGTGGTTGAGTTATCTAATACCGGTAAACTGATAAGTAAATGTAGTTTGGCTGACGAATTTTATTGTCAATGGCAGGATGTTGCTAAAAAAAATAATGCGCAATATATAGGTAAATGTTTCGATATTTTAGGTGAAAATAACTATCAATTGAAAACAGAACCGGCAAAAGAAATACCTACCATTTTAGTGACGGTAGGCACAAACCAATATGATTTCAACCGACTGTTTGAAATACTCTATAAACAACCTTTATACCATTCTGATAAGGTTCATTGGGTGATTCAAGTGGCACATAATAAACTGGTTGATTTACCGGTAAACGGTGAAATTGTTGACATGATTTCTCGGGATGAAATGGACACATTGGTCAAGCAGTCAAGTTTAGTTATCAGCCATTGTGGTATCGGCAGTATCAATTTAATGTTGAGTTATCAAAAAAATGTTATTTTTGTGCCGCGAATTGCGAAATATAATGAATTTTCTGATGATCATCAGCTACAAATTGCCAATGAAATAGGTAGTGAGCTTTTTGAAGTTGTAATGCCAGATGAAAAATTCCCAGAGTTAAACCTTGACGATTTACTGTCCCGCCAGCTATTAATTGAACCGGTTGATACAACTAACCATTCTATGTCTAGAACGCTGTGTTCAACTTTTTCCCCAGCCAGTAAAATGTGAGTCGTAGCAGTGAAAAATATTAGCAAAAGTCTAAATAAGGCTATATTACAAAGCTTAACGGGAAAATATAGTTTATATGTTTTTCAACTGATATCTTTAGCCATATTGTCACGAATATTCACCCCTGAAATGTTTGGTACAATTGCTACTTTTCAAGTGTTTATTTTGTTTTTTCAATTGCTTGCTACATCAGGTTTAGCACCTGCGATTATATACCAAGACAAATTTGAACAGGTAGAAAGAGATGGTGTTTTTTCTGTCACTGTAATGATTGGCTTTATTGGTGCATTATTGTTTTTTGTTTTAACACCCTTTATTTCCTTATGGTTAAATTTGTCAGGTGTTGATGTATTATCTTGGGTATTAGCAATTAACATATTCTTTTCTTCACTGTCTATGCTACCTATGGCGGCATTGCAAAAAGATGCAAAATTTTTATTAATTGCCAAAGCTGAAATTGTTGCAGAGTTAATTTCCTTGTCGATATGTATTACTTTGTATTCTTTAGGTTATGGTATAGAAGCTTTGGCCAGTAAATTGTTATTTGTGCCTGTATTTCGCTTTGTTTTTTATTATATTAATTCAAGTGATACGGTTATTGGTCAACCTAAATTGGGTAAGCACCTCTCTGCAATTTATCAGTTGATGGCGGTGGCAAAATATCAGCTAGGCTTTAATGTATTGAACTTTTTTTCCAGAAACCTTGATACTATTTTAATCACTAAATATTTTGGTGTTGCTACGGTTGGTATGTATGAAAAATCTTACCAAATCATGCGATATCCATTACAGCTTTTTACGTTTGCCATCACTCCCGCTTTACAACCCATTTTAACCAAATATAAACATGACCCTGAACTGGTAGAAAAAGAATTTTACCGAGTAGCATTTAAATTGGCAGCACTTGGTTTTTTTACCGCTATGGTACTCTTTTGGTCAACCTATGATGTGGTGTACATTATGTTTGGTCCCCAATGGCAGCAAGCTGCCGATATATTAAGAATTTTAACTATTACTATCCCGCTACAAATGGTGTTAAGTTCAACGGGAGGGGTCTATCAAGCATTTGGTGCAACTAAGCAATTACTGAGTTGCGGTATATTTTCATCGTTTACCAATGTTACTGCAATCGTATTGGGTATTTATAGCGGTGATATTAAACTGTTATGCCTGTTTTTATCTGCTTCTTTCGCCTTGAATTATTTCCAGTGTTTCTACCTGTTGCATAAAGGTATTTTCAAATGTTATTCAATCAAAAAAATTGTTTTACTATCAATAATGATATTTTCTGTTTATCTAAACTTATTTTTCATCGATGTTGATGTTTTTCATCATGCAAGTTTGGTTAATGCTTTCGTCAGTTGTGCTGCTATTTCTTTAATTGTTTTATGTTTTCAAGCATTTTTATATTTTTTTATAAAAAGACAAACTTACTCACTCTTTTAACTGATTAATCAACTTTTAAAACCAACAGTTAAAGGGGCGGTATGAAGTTCCCCCAATAAACTGGACACTAGTGCGAAGAATCAAGAATCAATGGGGTCAGACTTGATTGAAAAAATCAATTGAATAGGGTGTTTTGTTGGGTTTTAAACAGGTGCTATAATCTGGTCTTGTTAATGTTTGGTCAGGAGTTTTTTATGCAGGTTAAGTTTTCTCAAGATGTTGTGCCCCTT
>Ga0209081_1002554_pt1 | contig 10531 bp, 6 predicted proteins | sample GOMGulsemesocosm_4_FD_184636 | JGI IMG/M metagenome (GOLD analysis project Ga0209081, IMG submission 184636) | Methane-oxidizing microbial communities from mesocosms in the Gulf of Mexico - GOM15B Gulf of Mexico (SPAdes) (version 2) | ecosystem: Environmental > Aquatic > Marine > Cold seeps... | reverse complement strand
ATAAGCTTGAGTAACCTTATCGCTTCGTTTATGCTCATCTTTCATTACTTCGCTCAGCTTACTGGTTAAAGCATCACAATTGTTAGATTCAATAAACCATGCTTGTTCTTCATTAATGAATTGTGAGATACCTCCAACATCTGTACATATCACAGGGGTTTTATTTGCCATAGCCTCTAAAATAGTCATTGGCATAGCCTCATATACAGAAGACAATACAAAAATATCAGAATTTTTAAGAATGGATATTATATTGCTTTGAAACCCTAATAAGTAAATAGAATTATTCATTTCTAAACTATTAATTTGTTCTGATAACTCATTATATAGAGGCCCGTCTCCAACAATATGTAAAATGCAATGCTCAAAGCCTTCCATAGTTGTAACTGCTTTTGCAAAAGCATTAATAAGTAATTTTTGATTTTTAACTTTATCTAACCTGCCAACAGTAACAAATTTTTTAACTTTATTATTTGAATATTCTATATTCTCAGAGATTTCGACGCCATTAAACAGAAGAGATACTTTTCTATTATTTATTTTTATTTTATGAACAACCCATTGATATAGGTCATATGAAACAACAATATATTCAGTAATAAAATAGGCCATGAATTTTCTAAAAATATTGTGTACTTTGTTTTTTCCTGCTGGATCATCACCACCTCTTCCATGATCACTATGAACACGAACAGGCACACCTGCTACTTTAGCGATAAGGTGATACTCAATAGTGCCAAAATTATAGGTGTTAATCACCATTGGCTTTAATTTTTTTAGCAATGAAAAGAGCTTTATGTGAGTACTAAGATCATTGCCTGACTTTTTATTGAGTACAAATGTCTCCACCCCAACGTTAACTTGTTCAAGCATGCTCAAGTCATCAGTCAAAGAAACAATAATATGCTCAACATCATATTGCTTAGAATGATTTATCAAATTTGCAATTACTTTCTCTAAGCCACCACAACCGAAGCTATATACAAGATGAACGATTTTTTTTGTCATTTCAGAATCAACCTTACAAAGTAAGTTTTTACTTTACATTCAATTTAACTAACAACACAATTAAGAGCAAATTGCTTTAATCAACATATTTTAACGTAATAGGCTTTTAAATTGAATTTAAAACACAAAAAAACAGATAAAGATATTATCCGAGTCTCAACAAAAATAATCACATTTCAAAATATCGCACAATTAAAGTCACAATGGTTAGAGCTTGAAAACGATTCAACGCCATTATTTTTCTTAACTTGGAAATGGGTAGGGGCTTGGCTATCACAAGCAATACAAACAGAAAAATTAATATTACTAGAAGCAAAAGTACATCAAAACATTGTAGGTTTAGGTATTTTTACCGAACAAAAAATAAAAAGATACGGGCTATTAAAGCGCACTCAATGGTTTTTACACAGGACTGGTAAAGACGAAAATGACCAAATATGGATTGAAAACAACAACTTTTTAATAAAAGAAAAAAGCAAAGAGATCATTTCTCAAGCAATTTGGCATGAGCTTTTACATAATCACAATTATGTCGATGAGTTTATTATAGCCATTTATCCTGAAAAGTTATCAAGCTTTATATTTCCTACACAAAAAAAATATTCAATAAATGAACTGTATTCAGATAGCGGCTATTATCTTTCTCTAAATAAAACAACAACTTTTGATAGCTACTTAGTATCACTTTCAAAAAACACACAAAAACAAATTAAACGGAGTAATCGATTACTAAATCAAAACAACAACTTGAAGTTTTCGGTATCAAAAAATGAGCAAGATAATTGGAGGCTATTAGAAAAATGTAAAGGTTGGCATATTGAAAAATGGCATAAAACTGAAACTCCCAGTGGTTTTCTTAATCCAAAATTTACTGATTTTCATAAAAAACTAATGATAAATGAACATACAAGTGCGCAAACTATTATTGCATCATTAACTGTTAATGATGAACTACATGGTTGCTTATATTGCTTTCTAGACGATAACTGTGCTTATTTCTATTTAAGTGCCTTTAAGAGCATTACAGACAACCGTATAAAATTAGGACTAACTTTACATACGCTTTTTATTAAATGGTTAATAGAAAACAATCTACTAATCGAGAAGTATGATTTTCTAGCTGGAGAGGCTAGATACAAAAAATCGTTAACCAATAATCGAAATGAACACAGCTATATTATAGTACAAAAAAACACCTTGAAATTTAAAGTTGAGAATAAGTTGAAGCAATTAAAATGTAAATTAAGGCAAATTTTTAACTAAAAATGGACCTAGTGCATTCGCTATTGATAAAGGCAGTTTTTTCCACATTCTTATAGCCAAATCAAATTTTGCATTACTTGGTGAAAGGTCAGGTAAATCCTCTCCTTTAGGCACCCAATAATACCAATAACATTGTTGAGGCTCTGATTTCCATTGTTTTTTAAAACGATAAGTTCCTTCATCAACCGTTGAGCGACCAAAATCAAACTCTTTACACTCAATATGAATTGCAAAAGAAAGTATTTGCCAGTACAAGTACATATTAACAGATATTCGGTTAGCATAACTTAGCGTGCTAGCCCAGGGGATTTCTAACCTATCTTTGTATCTAATTAAAAAACCTGTTGAAACTGGTTTTCCCTGCCAATAGACTACACAAAGTGAACTGTTTTCGTTAAAAGTATTGAAAATATTAATAAAAAAATTCTTGCTGTAAACTGGCGTACCTAAATCCCTCATATTTTCACAAAATACTTGATAAAAATCATCAAGCAACTCAATACCACCAATTTTATGAGTAACCCCTTCTCTTATAGGTCTTTTTATTTGAGATCGACGTTTAGATCCAATTAACTTTCCTAGGGCATCTGCGCTTTCTGGTAGCTGTAGGATCATATTCACTTTACTAGTTGAAACGGGTAGAGTATTATCAATTCGCTCTACTTGCTCCCTATATTGAATATGACTAACTTTATTGATAACACCTTGCTGCTCTAAGTGTTTATTTAGTAATAATGTAATTTCATGATTATCTGTAAGTGCTCCGCCATAATTAAAAAACGGCATAGAAACAATAAAATTACCAAACAATTTACTATTAAGATTTACGCTTGGCAAAATACCACAAAATTCACCGCTCTCATTAAGTGCATAGTAATAAAAACATTGATGATTAAACGTTTTTTCTATTAATGCTTTCCAAGCTGACAAATGATATACCGAAGAACGCTCGTGTTTATTAACATAATCATCCCACTGCTGAATACAATCAGGTGAAATAGAGTGGATAGTGATATTCAATGATTCAATTCCCTTCATTTAAGTTTGCTTCTTGAGAAAAAGCATAACATGATACGTAAAAGTGGCCAAAGAACTAGAAAAATAAGTGTTATGTTTGATTAACAAATATAAGTAAAGCATGTTACATTCACTTTACAATACTTTTTTTAATAACTCTATTAATCTTATTAACTAAAAACAAATATAAATAAAAATAGCTACATTAACTTATGCTCAATTTTTTACTTACCGTCATATATGAATATTATAAATATAAATATAATGAATACCCGCTAAGTATTCTATATTATCATCATGTATTTGCTGCTAAAGAAACCTTTCATCCTGATGATCTTTGTGCTGAACAATTCAATGAACAAATTAAGTTTTTAAATAAATATTTTAATATTATTTCGCTTGATCAAGCCATGCATTTACTTAAACAAAAAAAATTACCACCAAAATCACTTGTTCTTACCTTTGATGATGGCTACCAAGATAATTACACCATAGCTGCTCCTATATTAGAAAAAAACAACTGTACTGCTACTTTTTTTATTGCCTCTCAAGGCGTTGAACAAGGTTACCTTTGGAATGATCAAATTGAACAATCATTAAAAAGCACAACAAAAAACATATTACCAAAAAGTATTATTAATGAAGAATTAAGTATAAAAACAGAAACTGAAAAAGTAATTGCATTTAATTTATTAATGAACAAATTGAAATTCTTAAGCAACGAACAAAGAAGCAAAAAAATAGTTAAATTATCTCAGGAGCTTAATGTGAATCAATTTACTAAAACTATGATGAACTCCAAACAAATTTTAGATTTACATAATAAAGGTTTTACTATTGGCGCTCATACACATAGTCATACTATTTTATCAACTGAAACAAATGAAAACGCCCTGACTGAGTTATCAATTAATAAATTATATCTTGAAAAAGTAATAAATAGCTCAGTTAATTTTTTAGCTTTTCCAAATGGTTTATATGGTAGAGACTTTAATAAAAAACATTGTGATATTACAAATGAGATTGGTTTCAAAGCTGCATTTTCAACTAATGATGGGGGCGCGAGAAATACAACCGACTTGTTCCAAGTACCACGTTTTATGCCTTATAGAAAGCAACTTTCTTTATTTGCACTTTCCATTGCGAAAATAGCAGGTGAGCATGTCTAAAACATTATTAATGGTGGCGTTTGAATTTCCACCTAGCAATGGAGCTTCTGTTCCTCGAGTTGAAAGTTTCTATCGATATTTAAAGGGATGGGGTTGGAAAGTTATAGTTTTAACAGCCAAACCTCATGCATATGTTAATATAGACAACACTTATACTGATTCAAAAAATGATTTGATTTTCAGAACTACTGCTTTTGATGTGCAACGACAATTATCATTCAAAGGTAAATATCTTGAAGTAATGGCTACGCCTGACAGATGGGGCCTAACGTGGATACCCTCGGGTATACACAAAGGAAAAAGGCTTATAAAAGAATACCAGCCAGATGTCATTTGGTCATCTTCTCCAATACCAAGTACGCATTATATTGCAAACAAGTTATCAAAAAAATTTAATTTACCATGGGTAGCTGATTACCGAGATCCATTTCATTACATGAATGGCAGTGCTGGAAAATGGCTAGACCAATTCCATAAACGCATTGACCAAGCAACACTATATAATGCAACGCATTTAACCTTTGCTACAGCGGCAGTAAAAGACCTTTATCTTGGTGAATATAGCAATATCATCAAGAACAAGAGTAGTGTTATTGAAAATGGTTACGATGAGGTTAACTTTAAAAATATTCAAACCCTCAAAGATAAAACCACACCATTTGACGATACCAAGTTCACCTTATATTACAGTGGTGTGTTGTATCCCAATGGGCGAGACCCTATACCACTATTTGAAGCATTATCAGAGTTAAAAGAACAAAATAAAATATCTGATACTAATTTTGAATTGATTTTCCAAGGAGCTGGCGATGGCAGCCAGTTTGAACAAATAATTAATGAGCTGAACATACAACATATTGTTCAATTTATTTCACCCGTACCATTTCTAAACGCATTGAATAATATGATGAACGCTAATGCATTATTACTTATTCAAGACAAACGTTTTAATAAACAAATACCAGGAAAAATATATGAGTATTTGAGAACAGGTAAAGCATTACTTGTGAAAGCCGATACAGAAGGCTCAACAGCAAAGCTAGCAATAACCTTTGAGGGTGTTAAGCTAGGTTATGATAAAAATGAATTAAACAAAGCTATGATTGGTTTACTTAATTCAAACACAGAAAACTTTTCTCGTCAGATGGCCGAATTCAATAGAGAAGAAAAAGCAAAATCATTAAATTATTTATTATCTTCAATGTAGTGACTAAATAAAATGGCAGTATCCTCCCTTGCGAAAAAGACAATAAAATTTTTTGTCGGCATAACACTTTTTATTGCCTTTATAATGGCTGTGATTTTACAATCTTTTCCCACGATAAAAAAACAAAAACCTATAACCCCTGCTGAAATGACAACAGCCAAAAATAATATTAAAGACATACAAGATCAACTCTCCTCTTATCAAAATTTTATAACATTTAGTTTTTCGGCAAATGATTTAAATGCTATTTCCAAGTTAGGTACATTTGTATTACCTAACACTCAGGTACTAATTTCAACCTCTAATTTGGGCGTTCTCATTTCAACATCAACCAGTATAAGCGCTTTTAGTCCGCTTTATTTAAATACGAGTTGCTGGTTAACACAAGGCATAAATGGCTCAACTTTAGACGATTGTTACTTAGGTAACTTGCCTATCTCTGGTTTTTTAATTGAATGGATAATATCAACAGGAGTTTATGCCATTTTGGGTAAGGAGGTTTCTGATACCTTTAACAATTTACTGGCAAGTACAAATTACACAAATACATCACTGTCATTCAATGTAAAAAAGCCTAAGTTTTTGCGAAATGAAATAAAGAAATCACTCAAACAAGTAGGTAATATTGCTAGAATGTACACTCAAGCATCTACCGTACACCCTGAACTTGTGAAAGTTTATATTGACAAAATAGATTCAATACCGTCAACAAACTTAGCTGATTACCTCAAGCATTTATTCGCACTAGCAAATGTTAGATCAACAAAAAACGATCCCATACAAGAAAACACGGCAGTAATTTGGTCTTTAGCAATAAAATTTGGTGATTATCGGTTTGCATCTTTAATGGGGATTAAAAATTTTAAAGAACAAATTCAAGTACCTTCATTAAGAGGGCGTGATGATTTAGCCAAACATTTTATTTATTCCGCAGTGTTACAACAGTTAGCAGAAATCAATATTGGCTTGTCAATTGGTGAATCAAAAGAATTACTCGATTCTATATCTGGCGGCACTGGTTTAAGCTTTGCTGATATTGCGGCAAATAAGGCAGGATTAAAATTTGCTAAATATGTAACAGCAAATGAAACCAGCGCACTATCTGCTCAAGCAATGTTAATGAATATATCAAACGAAGATTCCTTTTTTCCTTTCACACACGATTTACCAGAAGGCTTTACTGGCAATAATTTCATCCGAGTAATTAAAAGCACCGACTCTGATAATTACAAAAAAGTTGAGAAAGAAATAAATAAAAGAGTTAATCAATTAGCCTTATATATAAACAATAACCCTAAAAATATAACCGCCGAAACATGGGCTTCAACTCGCAATAACCAATTTACCATGCCGTATAAAGTAGACACTCACATACACACTAAATTCTCTGATGGAGCATTTTCTGTTAATGATATAGCCAAACAAGCATTTAGCTTTGGTTGTGATGCTATTGCCATAACAGACCATGGGGATCACAACTTAGCCAAAGTAACCTCAAAAGAATACTTTAATGCAATACAAACAGCACAAGACAAATATCCTTTTATGACCATAATGCCAGGGCTAGAGTGGAATATCCCCCCAATGAATGGCCGAGAGCATGTCACCCTTATTTTACCAAAATCAAAAAACTCACAGCGCAATATGACCGCGTTTCGAAATAGGTATGATCATTTTGAGCGTTTTAATGAAAAAGTTTTATCACCAGACGAAGCATTAAATTGGTTAGATCAGCACGGACAAGACAACAGTAGTATTAAACCACTTTTAATATATAACCACCCAAGCCGTAAAGACTTCCAGCAAAATGAAAATGAACACGATTTTACCTATTGGCGACAGTATTCTGATTTAGTCATAGGGTTTTCAGGAGCGCCAGGGCACCAAAAAAAGCAAGGAATTGATAACGGCTCTTATGAATTTCACCAAAGAACTATTAATGGCTGGGATCCGTCAATAGAAAATATTGGCGGAGAATGGGATAGACTATTACAACAAGGGTATAAGATTTGGGCAGCAAGAGCAGCTTCAGACTTTCATAATACTAAAATAGATTATTGGCCATGTGAATTTTCTTCTACCCATGTAATGGCCAAATCACGAAACCACAATGATATTTTAACTGCTTTTGAAAGCGGAAATTATTGGGCACAACATGGCAACATTGTGAATAGTTTAAATTTTAATATACAAACAAATACTGAAACATTACTTACGGGTAACAGTGGTTATGTCCAAGCCCAAGATAATATATCGGTTAATTTAATCGTTAATTTAAATGACAAAGATTGGCAAAACCAATTAACATCCCTTGATGAAGTTGAATTAATAATCATCACGGATAAACACATAACGTCAGTTAAATTTAAAGAGTTAGCTAAACACAATAACAAAATTGCTATCTCACATAATTTTGAAGTATCTTCCCCATTTGTAATATTTCGCTGGCGTGGAAAAAGCACACACTCTGCTCGCCGCCCATACCTATTTTATACCAATCCAATTAAATTAGTTGTTAAAAATTAAGGCAAATTGTATGAAAAAGTTATTACTTATTTGCTCTTTTTTTATCGTAGGATGTGAGCAATCGTCAAAACAAGAAATAGACTTTCCAATACGAAGTTTCGAAAACAGAGTAGGAACGGTTTTTACAAAGCTGCCAGATGATTTATTAAAACCTCCTTTGCTTGAACAAATACACTTACCTCAACAAGGCGGTATTGATGCAATATGGGGCGCAACAGGACGTGACGATGAAGGCAATATATACATTGGCACCTCATCCCATAGTAGCAGTTATGGCTCTTCTTTTTTATATCAATACAACCCACTAACTGAACAAATAATTCCCCAAAGCGATACTGTAGCCCAACTAAAATATAATGACGTTTACCGCCAAGGCATGAGGCAAAATAAACTTCACAGCAAGTTCTTTCAGGCAAACGACGGTTATATTTATTTCAGCTCTTTTGATGAAGGAGGTGAATCAAAGGGGATAAACCCAACATGGGGTGGTAACCTTTGGCGTAAAAAACCTCACAGCAAAAATTGGGAGCATTTATTAGCCACAGACGAAGCTTTGGTAGCAATTAATACTAATGGGCGTTTTGTGTATGCTTTAGGTTATTGGGATCATGTGCTTTATCAATTTGACATAAAAACTAGTAGAATTAATCGTGTTGTTGTTGGCTCGGTTGAAGAACATGTATCAAGAAACTTTATTGTTGATGAGTTAGGCCATGCATATGTACCGATGCTAAAAACAAATGATTTTAACGAAATTGAAACATACTTAAATGAATATGACGAAAAATTAAGCCAAGTTGCAAGTTACCCAATACCTAATTACCTAAGCGGTAATATGACCGAACACCATGGTATTATTGGTTATACTAGCATGAAAAATGGCGATGTTTTTTTTACTTCAAGCGAAGGTGGTTTATACCAAATTAAGCCTTTTGTTAAAGGCCAGAACAAACTGAAATATCATGGCATGATGCACCCTGATGGCTCAGCCTATATTCCCTCTTTATTTAGTACCGACGGAGAAGGAATTTTAATTGCTATCGGTAGAAGAAATATAAATGGAAAATTAAAACAATTTGAAAGAATTCTTTATGATGTAAATTCTGCTATAGCTATAAATCAACCTTTAAATACCTATAATTTGAAAAGTATCTTATTGTATGGCAGTTTAACCAAAGATAATTTTGGTAATGCTTATATTGGGGGCAGACATAGAATAGGGCAAAAACAAAAATACAAACCGTTATTATTCAAATATAAATAAGCACTGTCAAACCTAGCAAAGCGAGCCTAAGAAAACTTGAAAATTACAACAGGAAGGTTAACAAGCTTTATTGATGCAACTTAATTATCTGATGTTCTTAAGTAATAATCAATAATCTTAATATTCGATGTAGGGGCATCATGACCATCTCCTTTATTATATGACCAGTTTGTTCCTACATGAGCACCTTCAATCGATACATCTTTTACAGCAAAAAACACTTTAGTGTAATTATTTTCTATTTCATCAGGTAATTCAAACCTTGTCCAAACGTTAGAACTCCAACCATTAGGTCTACGTATTAAATGCTCGGCATCATTGCCTAAAAACTTTTCTCCTCCATAAAATAAAGGCTTTATTTTACTGGCTTTATCAAAGTTACTATTCGTTATTGGTAAGGTAGACCAACGAATTTCATATGTAGAGTTCTGTTTGTCATTATAAGTTTTATAGGACTCATCATGAAACCCAATTTCCCAAACGTCTTTATTAGCCCAATAACCAACCCACAAAGATGTTATTGATTCATCATTTTGATTTATTTCAACCATATCTTTAGTACTAAAATACTTTAATTCATCCACATTGAAACTTGTAGGGCTATCTTGAACTGCCCTTATTTCAAAATAAAATTTATTTAATTGTTCAAAGTAATTTTTTTGATATTTTTCATGCACTGGATTATTTTTAAGTGTCGCTTTACCACCTCGTACATGTTGAGGATGTTGATCTAGCAGAACATGAATCCATGCATCAGGATTAACAGCTAAGTAGTGATAATAATGTTGATTACCTGGTCCTTCATATGGACAGCCATCACCTGTTCCATATGTTGACTTTCCTGTTTTCCAACATAAATAGGTACCAATATGAAAGTTATTACGAATACTTTCTTTGCCTCCATCATCATTTAATTGGTTACTACCGCTTAATTTAAGATAAAAGCTCATTCTATCTGTATTTTTATCTGTTATATCTTTACTTGATAATGGTTCTCCGTCATACCACACCCACCAAGTACTTCGATGATCAGTGCTGCTAGCTGTTTCTGTTACTTTTAAGCTCGCACCTGAACTT
>Ga0209081_1002552_pt1 | contig 10534 bp, 10 predicted proteins | sample GOMGulsemesocosm_4_FD_184636 | JGI IMG/M metagenome (GOLD analysis project Ga0209081, IMG submission 184636) | Methane-oxidizing microbial communities from mesocosms in the Gulf of Mexico - GOM15B Gulf of Mexico (SPAdes) (version 2) | ecosystem: Environmental > Aquatic > Marine > Cold seeps... | reverse complement strand
TGTCTAAGCCAACCTTCCGCCATCTGGCTGCGACAGGAATTACCCGTACACAAAAACAATAATTTCGTTTTCGATTCTCTCCTCACACCGTCCTCCCTGCTGATCATTTATGAGCGCGCGTACACCCAGTTACGCCGCCCTTTATCACACGTCCATACTGCGACACTGATCCGCATGCATTGGTTCAACGAATCAGGTAACACATCGTCCACACGACGATCCACCGCCATGCGTCTTTTGTCGAGCTTTAAGAATTCGTACATACGTGTAAAGCGGGCGCCGGGGTCTTGTCCCTGCTGGGTCGATGTTTGCCAGGTGTAGTAAAATTGGCTGTAGCTCATGGTCACCCCGCCGAGACCAATCCTCAGCATTTTATCCACATAGACGGCATAGTGACGACTGAGCAGGCGCTGTTTCTGCTGCTCAGTCAGCTGTGACGGTATTTTTTCCAGTATCAATCGATTGCTGTCGACTAGCGCATCGGCGGGCAGCTCATGATTAAAGCGGTTTTCAATCAGTGTAAAGCGCTGCTGATCACAGAGAATAGCACGGCCTTTTAACGCACAGCGTTCAGCAGGCTGCACAGCTTCTGTGTGTTCTAACGCTTGAGAAGGCAGTGGCGCAGCCGTTTGCACATCGAATACCGCTTTAGGGGTGGGGTTTGCTCTGGATGAAGGCTTATTTTGTGTTGCTGATGGGCGCTGCTTGTTTGAGGTTTGCTGGGTATGGAGGGCGGGTTTCGTTAGTGTCATACCCGCCTGCTGCGCCGGTCGCTTTAGTAACAGGTACTGCATCTTTTCTGTATTGCGACGGAAATCATCCAGCGAGGGCAATCTCACCCCCTTGGCCTGCAGCTGACAGTAGCTGGTTTCCAGCTCCGTATAGGCATCGCAGCTGTGGACAACTGACGACCCACTCACTACGCACACCACTAGCACGCCGAACCACCAAATATCGTGTATTTTTTGCACAGCCTTAAGCCCTTAAGTCAGCAACTGTTTACATTTTAGTCGCTTCTCAAATAAAACAGCCTGCCTAGCCGTTTTTCTTCAGTCACGCACAAAGTGCATGCATGACAGTGCACAAAGCAATGATCTGCATCAATACCGAGTGAGCAGAATAGCCCCACACTTTCCCACAAGCCTGACAAACGAAACCCAATAAGCCAACACACTCGAAGAGCGAGCTATGTCAAAGTTAATAAAGTGGTCTGCCGATCTCAACACCAACATCCACGTGATCGATGAGCAGCATAAAAAGATCGTCGATTACATCAATGACATTCACCACGTTCAAGAAACCCACGACCGCAACGAGTTAGGTGAAGTGATTGCCGAGCTGGTGGACTACACCATTTCTCACTTCGCTTACGAAGAAGCGCTGATGGAGAAGGCCGGCTACCCGTTTATAGAGCCACATAAAAAAGTACACCAGCTGTTTGTTGGCAAGGTTAACACCTACGTGGAGAGGTTCGAGGCGGGTGAAGACGTGACGAAAGAGCTGCTGAACATGCTGCAGAAGTGGTTGATCAACCACATAAAGAATGAAGACGGCGACTATGTGGATTTGGTCTTTGCAGTACAAGATAAGCTTCACCACGCTGCCAAAGGTGGCTTGCTAACGCGTTTTATGAAAGCGCTGTTCTAAGCTTTGCGGCGCCGACAATAGCAGCCCCCAAGCCCATCATCAATGCGTGAGGAAAATCCAAACCGTACAGCCTATTTACTGTTAATTCTATAACTTCCAATCCACCCTAGGGTCTTTCTTCAGATAAAAAAAAGGCCCTTTACAGGGCCAATACACACAAGGTTTTCACCTCGAGAGAGAAGGGGTTAAGCAGCAATATTTAGTTGGTACGGCTAAGTACGTACTTCGCTACCGCCAGACGAGTCTCTTCGTCGAGGTAATTTTGCTTAGGCATTTCCGGGTAATCTGGACGTTTCTTAATAGGGTTGGCAATGTAATCAGCAAGTCCCTGAGGGTTGTCCATATACAAAGCCTGAATCATTTGTATCGGTGGCCCAATAATACGTCCAGTGTATGAGTGACAGCCGGTACAAACACCTAGGTAGGCAATTTTTCCGCGGTCGGCTGGGTCGATTTCTCTCGGCGGTACCGGGGTATCCAGCAGGTAGGTATCCACCGCATCGGTATTGCTGTAAGTACAGTCGGTAAAATCTTTCAAACCCACGGTAATGTACCTGTGACGATTGCGGATACAGCTGTCGCGGCTCACACCGATGCGCACAATATCAGGGTTACCCGTGGTGAAGTTCAACAACATTAACGCCTTCACTTCATCAATCGTGTCATAACCGTTGTTGACCATGGTGTTATCCAACAGCACCACCTCATCAGGGGCTGGGTCAGACTCAGGGTCCAGCGTGGTGTTGGCCGCGTTGTCGTGATCGGTGATGATGATACCGGCGGTTTTATTACCGCTAATGATGTTGTCCTCAACCACAACCTTATCAGCGGCCATGATTAACACACCCGTGCCCGCTGGAATACCGGCTACCGTCGATCCAGGCGCGCCAAAGTTGACGTGGTTATTATTCACCACGAAGTTATTTCGAATGATGACGTCAGAGGTTGTCTTGATCGGCAGGCCCGGCGTAATGAAAGCCAAAATACCGCCGGTGTTATCGTGCACGTAGTTATTCTCGACAATGGCATGACGGCTGTTTTCAATTTCAATGCCCGCCACGCTGTCGAACACCTCATTGTGCGCAACGTGAATGTTGTCACTCATGCCAACGTAGATGGCCGCGTCTTCAATGCCCGAGATAATGTTGTGCTCAACAATGCCATTTTTCCCCAACTGCGGAAAAATGCCATAGACGCCGGTATCGATAATAATATTATTTCGAATCTCGAAATTGTTACCGGCTTGGCCCATGATGGCGTTGCCTTTGTACTTGGTGATGAGGAAGTTCTCCACCACGATATTGTTGCCCGAGTACAAGATGGCGTCGTTGAGTGTTCCCTTACCGTTCAAGGTGGCACGCTCACCCTTTTCTATTACGCCGACAAGACGAATGCTGTCCTTATCGATGTAAATGGTCTCAGAGTACTCACCTGGCATCACCTGAATGGTATCGCCAGGATTTGCGATCTTCACCACCGCCTGAATCGAGTCGCCCGGTTTCACCACGTGGGTTATGCCGTCGTATGTATCGGCGGCAACCGCCGTGGCAGACGCAGAGGTCGCTAAGGCCATATCTTCCGCCTTGTTATAACCACCGCCATAGCTGGTACCGCCACTGGCGATCACCGGAGCAGAATCCCCCTGCCCCAAATACAGACCGCCAGCAAAAGCGCCAGCAATCAGCAGTGCACCTACGAGTTTTCCTGTTTGCATTATTATTCTCCTCGTGTAAATCAATTATTAATCAGCGCCTTACAGCGTTAATTCTTGGGTAGTTCTAAACTTTTTACTCAACCGAATCGGTTATAACCTGCGCCTCTGGCACAAAGTGATCCGCCGCCGTGGATAAAATTGGTTGTTCAAGCCCTGATGGCAAGGTTACTGGCACCTGCGGTTTAGCCGTTTCATCGGTCAGGGTTTTCATAAAGTCGACAATAAGGTCAAGCTCATGCTCAGCCAGATCCGGCTCCCAGATATGCCAGTGCAGGTTCATCTCCACACCCTCTGGCACCGCGTGGCCACGGCCTTTGGTGTAGAACTCAGTTGCATCGCGCAAATTATCAAACACACCTGAATGCATATATGGTGCGGTCTTGGCGATATTGCGCAGGGTAGGCACCTTAAAGCCGCCTTTTAACTTGGCTGAATTAAAGGTCGCTTCTGCGCCAATATCCAAAGCCATACCCGCAGGTTCCGGGGTGCCTATGACCGCAATTTGATTGTTGGTGAACAGCGGTGGCTGGTGGCACTCAGAACAGCGGGCCACAAACGAGCGGAACACATTCAGGCCAGCTATCTCACGCTCGTTGAGCGCTTGATGGTTACCATGAGCGTACTGGTCATAGCGGCTGTTCAACGAAATCAGGCTGCTTTGAAACGCCGCCAAAGAGGTATAAATTTGATCGAGAGTAATGCCCCCGCCGACACCAAATGCCTGTTCAAACATGACGGGGTAGTGTTTATTACCATTGAGCGATGCCAACAGCTGCACGGGGTTATTATTCATTTCATTGGCCGCATAGAGTGGGCCCTGGGCCTGCTCCTCAAGGCTGGTCGCTCGACCATCCCAAAACAACCGTGTTAGAAAAGCGCTGTTCCACAAAGAGGGTGCCGAGCGGGTGCCGACTGCACCAGTCGCGCCGACCGACAGAGCTTTACCATCGGCAAAACCCTTGTCTGGCTGGTGACAGCTCGCGCATGATTGGCTGCCATCACCCGACAAGAGCGGATCAAAAAAGAGGAAGCGCCCAAGGTCGATCTGTTGAGGCGAAAACCCGTCGCGATTAGCGGGTAACGAGGTTTGCGTACCGCCCACACCTCGACCCTGCACTGAATCATAGAACTGATAAAGGCTGCGCAGCTCACACCCCTTGTCCGTCAGTTCAAAACTCGGCGGGCAATGCTTCGCCAACTTAAAGCCTCGGTCGACAGGTTCCAGCTCGCTGGCAAAGGGATCCTCTGGGGCCGCCCACTTTAGATTCGCTTGGGTTTTGACCGCAAGGGGTGCAGTGGAGAGGGCTGCAGTTGAGGGAGCGGCTACAAAAAGCGCCATAGTCGAGAGGCCGACCACAACAGCCACCCCCACTGCCACTGCCCCTAGTTGCGAGCGATTCATGGTGCTGTCTGGCTCAGAATATAAGCAAACACATCGCGCTGTAAGGTCTCATCGGTCATGGTCTTGGCCATAAACTGCATCTGCTTGCCGTAACGATCAGCGCTGCCGCGAGTCCCCTCTAAAAAGTGCCCATATTGACGCTCCAGGTAACTAAGCTCTAAACCTGCCAACCTCGGCGCCTGAAACACAGGGTTCCCCTGCGCTTTGCCGCCGTGACAACCGCCACACTTGGCCTGGTAATAACTGGCGCCCTGAGCCAAATTAGCTTCAGGCAGCACCGCCGTCACTGGGGCAGTCACCGGCAGGGCCGCAATATACTCAGCCAAACGCCCCACCTGATCATCTTTCAACCCTTGGGCCATGGCTTGCATTTGGCTACCCTGGGCATCAGCCGAGCCGCGCTGAGCGGCGCGGAACTGCAACAACTGCCTAGTAACATACTCCGCCGACTGACCACTTAAGTTGGGGGCCCCTAGGGCGACGTTGCCCTGCCCCTGGACACCGTGGCAGGTAGCGCACTGAGCAAACTCAGCCTCGGGCGAAGCAAGTACTTCTGCCGCAACGGCACATAGAGACAGAGAAAGTAACAGCAGGTGTCTGAGTCGAATCATCGCTATGGCCTCGAAGGATTTGTGTGCGCAGATTGCAAAGCCGTGACAGCACCGCAATCGGCAGTTGTAGCGATTATCAGGGCAAGGCCTCAAGCCGTCTTATGAATTTCGAAATACGCAACAAATAACGGCCATGCGCTATGCATTCGTCATGATTAAGGAATTCGTCAGCCTCTAAATAGCCCATTCGACTGAGTCACGGGTAACACAAGGAGGCGCAGTTGCCGTAGATTCAGTACAAACAAAGGTGACCAGTAGCCGAGCTTGTGGCCAACATTAAGCCCGCAAGGATTGAAATAAAACGGCAGCGTGGCGCTTTGAGCAACGCATTTTAAAAAACACCGGCCCTAAACGTAAAAAACCGCAGCAACTTCCCGTTGCTACGGTTAAATCTGATCGATTTTTTTACCCTAAGCCCTTTAGGCGTCATGCCTGAATATGGTCTTCCCTAGTGCCCATCCGTGCGCTGCATCCTTACCGGCTTAATAATAGACGCTTATTAGGGAATGCCCAGTTATTCGTATATTTTTTATCCAATGCGTCCAAAACCGTGGATTCAGCCAAAAGTGCTACTCGGCTAATCGACACAGCAAACTGCGTTAAACAACATCTTTGTCAGCGCGTATCAACAAACTCTGGCGCTGCACAATATGCTGAATCAGCAGTTCTTGGTCTGCCAAACCCATGCCCCGAAACTCCATACGCACATAGTGCGTGCCCTGCATGGCCTCAGCCTGATCTCGGGCTGCCAACTGGCAAGCGACAACAACGCCATGGGTATGAATGTGTACCTCAGACGGTTTCAGCAGTAAGTCCAGCGCCAATACAGAGTCCAAAGCAAGGGGTTCATCAACCACCAGCGCCATGCCGCAGGCACTGATATTCACCTCGTGTACTCGGTGCGCAATGCGCTCCACTAAACGCGACTCCACTTCTAGCTGATCGACCAAAAAACTAAGCTTTTGATCCATAGCCTCAAGCAGCTGCGCGATTTCCGGCTGTTTCACCCCCACCAGCGGCAGCAAGGTTTGAATGGTTTTATCCGCCGCTTGCAACAATATCTGCGGGTCACTGCTAACACTGTGTGCAACCGTCACCGCACCCTGCTCAAGCTCTTCAGGCGAGAGCGACCGATACGCCACACCAATGGCGTCATTAATACGAAAAAAGCGACGTCGTTCATCGCCACGGTCAAGGCTACTGCTCATAGGGCTTCCACAACACTAGAATATTTCATTGGACTGCAATTCAAAGAGATAACCCGGATCCAAATCCAAGTCACGCAGGAGGTCACCGCCCTCTTCTTTTAAGAGTTTGACGTCATCGGCATTCAACGTCTCATCCAAGCCTTGCTGAATCACAATTTCGACACGGCGATTGCGCGCACGATTTTCACGTGAGGTGTTATCCGTCAATGGTCGACTGGAGCCAAAGCCGGAGACCTCGAAACGCATGGGATTGATATCATCCTTCATCAACTCGTGGGCAACCGAAACAGCCCGGCTGGAGGAGAGCTCCCAGTTAGAGCGAAAACGCGCCGTCTTAATCGGTATGTTATCGGTGTGGCCCTGCACCGTGATTTTGCCGGGTTTCACCCGCAAGACTTCACGGATTTCATCGAGCACATCAAAGTAATCATCGGCGAGTTCCGCCGAGGCGGTCTTGAAGGAGCCCTTCTCACGGATACGGATGATGATTTGCCGGCCACGGGTTTCGACTTCCACCTCACCGGCGGCAATTTGATCGTGCAGCGATTGAGCCAGTTCAATGGCGTCCTGCTCGGTCTGGGCCACCATTTCCTCAAGCTTCTTTTTAATACGCGCTTTGGTGCCCGCGTCCTTATTTTCTTCGCCCTGCTGGACATCGAATTCAGCGCTGCAGTCAAAATCCAAGGAGCTTTGTGTCAGGTCTTCGGTTTTCTGCCATATTTCATTAATAGGCGTGGGTTCGGGAATAGCGGGGCTAAACTCTCGGGCGATAATACTCGTGCCCTTGGGCACGTCGGTGACATTGAGTTTATTCTGTACACCAAAGGCCTGCGCCATAGAGCCGGCGAGACGTTTGAACTTCATGGCGTCCATTTCAGAAAAAGACAGCAAGAGTACAAAGAAGCACATCAACAGCGACATAAGGTCCGCAAAAGTACCCATCCAGGCGGGCAAGCCCTCAGGGGGACAATTGCAATCGAGTTCTTCATCACTCATTAACGCAGCCCTCGCTTACATCAGCGTCGTAGTGCCGACACCCAAGGAGCGACTGAAGAGGGTAACCATATAACCACTGGCGATCATCCATGCAAGGTTACTCCGCTAGGCTTCTGGCACTTCACGCTTGCCCTCAGGCAGGTAAGTGCGAAGCATAGAATCAATAACGCGAGGGTTTTGTCCCGCCTGAATAGCGAGCAGCGCATCGATCACCAAGCTTTTAACCATGGCTTCCTCGTCAGCACGCAGCGCCAGCTTGGCAGACACTGGGTCGCAGAAGGCGTTGGCAACGATGGCGCCATAGAGCGTCGTCAGCAGGGCTACCGCCATGGCAGGACCAATCGACTTGGGGTCATCCATGTTGGCCAACATCGCCACCAATCCCACCAGCGTGCCAATCATGCCCATAGCTGGCGCCATCACACCCATATCGCCGAACATCCTTGAAGCGTGGGTATGGCGCTGGGCGGCCAGTGTTTTATCTTTGCCCAATAAGGTTTTAACCACCTCAGGGTCGTGACCATCAACCAGTAACTGAATGCCTTTTTGCAGGAAGTCATTACCGACTTCTTTACCCTCAAGCGACAGCAGTCCGCCCTTGCGCGCCGCATCGGCCAACTCAACGATCTGGTCAATCAGGTCCAACGGGTCATCGAGCTTGAACATAAAGCTCTTACCCGCGGTCTTAATCGCAGCGAAATATTGACCAATACCGTACTTCGCCATCACGGCAAAAAAGGTACCGCCAAACACAATCACAAACGAGGGCACATTGACAAACATCATCAAGTCGCCACTCATCATCATGGTGACGACAATCAGACCCAGGGCCCCGAGCAGGCCGACGAGGGTAGCTAAATCCACAAACAACTCCTTGTAGCATTATTGTTCTTAGCAATAGTTTGGGCTAGCAGCATCCAAACCATATCAGTGTGGGAAGTTTACACCGGACACCGAACATAGCAGAACGTACAGCTCTGCTATCGGCGGCGCTGACATTTACGCCAGTGCTAATTACTATTCTGGCTTGTATTCAAATACTTTTGTGAGCGCGCGCGGCGCGCGCTCAACGTATTTCCGTCAGTCTAGCCGCAATTTTCCGCTACCGCCCTTTTCCAAGCCTATGGGTCAGGGCATACATTGACCCTTTCCCGCCGCTCCAGTAGGGTGCGCAGTTTACCCTTTCTGAAGCGAGAATCCTGTGGCCGCGAAAAAAAAAGCCGTTGATTTTGAACAAGCACTGCAAGACCTAGAGGGGCTTGTTACCACCATGGAGCAGGGGGAGCTTAGTCTAGAGGAGTCTCTCAAGGCTTTTGAGACTGGTATAAAGCTAACCCGCGACTGCCAAAGTCGTCTCAGCGAAGCAGAACAAAAGGTCCAGCTGTTGCTTGAAGAACAAGGTCAACTGCAAGCTACCCCCTTCTCCGACGAGGCTTAGCACTTATCCATGAGTACACAGGACCACACAGGCAGCGGCCACAAGTTGGCCGACTTCCTCAAAAGTTGCCAAACCCGAGTCAACCAAGCACTGGCCGAACGCCTGCCAGACGGCGCCGGTATTGCCAATGAAGACCTGGTCGACGCCATGCGCTACAGCCTGCTCAGTGGGGGTAAACGCGTGAGACCGGTACTGGCCTACGCCAGCGCTCAGGCCATCGGCGGCGAGACCCTCGACGAAAATGTGGACGCCGCCGCCTGCGCCATCGAGTGTATTCACGCTTATAGCTTGATTCACGACGACCTGCCGGCGATGGACGACGACGACCTGCGCCGAGGCCAACCCACCTGCCACAAGGTCTACAGTGAGGCCAGCGCCATACTGGCTGGCGATGCCCTGCAAACACTGGCATTTGAGTGCATCAGCCGTGCAATAAACATCAGTGCGTCAACTCGCCTAACCCTGCTCGAGCAATTAATCGAAGCGTCCGGTCACCGAGGCATGGTGATGGGGCAAGCCATCGATCTCGCCTCGGTGGGCCAGCAGGTCGACCTGGATCATTTGCAAAAGATGCACCGCTTTAAAACGGGCGCACTCATTAAAGCCGCTGTGCTGATGGGCGCTCGAGCGACCGAGCAGGTCAGCCCTGAACAGCTCGCCTCCCTCAGCCGCTACGCCGACGCGATTGGCCTGGCCTTCCAGGTACAGGACGACATACTCGATGTCATCGCCGATACACAAACTCTGGGCAAGACCCAAGGCGCCGATCAGGCCCGAGGCAAACCCACCTACGTATCATTACTCGGTCTGCAGAGCGCACAAGCCAAGGCCCAAGCACTGCACCAAGAGGCACTTGCAGCACTTGAAGGTTTCGATGCCCGCGCCGATGCATTGCGTCAACTGTCGGCTTATATTATCGGCCGCAGCCACTAAGTATGTAGGCTCGACAAGGTTTAACAGGGCCCGAAAGGCCACCGATATACAATGAAAACAAAGCAGTGCTAGGCAAGCTCCCTCGCGCAGCCTAAAATACCTCACTTTATAAAGTTGTTGCCTGCTTACATGTTTGAACAGATTCCTCTTTCCAGACCCAACACCCCGCTTCTTGACGGCATAGACTCGCCTGAAGATTTGCGCCAGCTGTCGGAACAGGAACTGCCAACCCTCGCCAGTGAGCTGCGCGAATTTTTGCTGTTCAGCGTCGGCCAAACCGGCGGTCATTTTGGCGCTGGCCTGGGCGTGGTTGAGCTGACCATTGCCCTGCATTTTTGCTATGACACCCCAGCCGACAGGATCGTTTGGGACGTCGGCCACCAAACCTACCCCCATAAGATACTTACCGGCCGCCGTGAGCGAATGCTCACTATGCGTCAGGGCGGTGGTTTATCAGCCTTCCCCAAACGCAGCGAAAGCGAGTTCGATACCTTTGGTGTGGGTCATTCAAGCACCTCGATCAGCGCTGCACTGGGCATGGCATTGGGCAGTGAACTGGCGTCGAAGATAGAACAAGGTTTAGAC
>Ga0209081_1002549_pt1 | contig 10538 bp, 12 predicted proteins | sample GOMGulsemesocosm_4_FD_184636 | JGI IMG/M metagenome (GOLD analysis project Ga0209081, IMG submission 184636) | Methane-oxidizing microbial communities from mesocosms in the Gulf of Mexico - GOM15B Gulf of Mexico (SPAdes) (version 2) | ecosystem: Environmental > Aquatic > Marine > Cold seeps... | reverse complement strand
GTCATCTCCGCATGCTTCTAGGGGGAGTCTATGGCATACAACTAGATCCCAGTAAAAAGCATACTGGGATGACGAATTGTAAAATAAGCCTCTTCAAGTAGTTTGGGTATACGCGTATTGATTCTATTCAATGGCACAGAAAATTCTGTGCAATGTGGGGTTAAAGGGCTGGCGTTTCTTGCCATTTTTTACCGTCAAGTTTTTACAGGCGAAGAGGGCAGTACTGGTATTTTTCATTTGATCAGCCATGATTTATGCACAACGGCAGCGATCCTTGAAACAATTTACCAAAAACGCTGGAAAGTAGAGGTCTTTCATAAAAGCATAAAATCAAATGCCAGCTTGGTCAAATCACCTGCAAGAGCAGTGAAAACACAAAGTAATCATGATTTTATGTCACTTTGTGCTATGGCTCGATTAGAGATTCTAAGTGCCCAGCAAGGGCTGAATAAGTTTGCTTTAAAATCGCAGCTTTATATTTAAGGCTATTCGATACGCTTTTTGATGAATTGCAAAAATTAAAATCGGCTACTGCGTTACATTAATAAAGTAAGTCTAGATCAAAAATAGCATCATAGCTTGTTGGTAAGGTTAAATAGCTCTGCCAAGGATGAACTGGCTGTATAACCGGCTTTGTGGGTAAAGGGAAGGTGATAAGATCCAATACGCCAACGCTTGTTCTTCCTAGTGTATTAATTAACCCTAAAAATGACCCTGCAGTTAAACCATAAATTGCATTTGTGTCATTGGTTGTTTTAATAATTCCTTTAGGAACTTCTAAAATACCTAAGGTAGCATTAGATAAGCCGCGTAATGTTTTTTGTCCTATTTTTGCACCGTAAGAGCTTTCTTCAGCAATACTGACTGATGAAAAGATAAGAAAAAGGCTAGCAAACAAGGGGAGAAATATTTGTTTATGGCGCATCATTAGGATAAACCTCAATAGTAAGTAGTAGTGATTTTTTAAGAGTATATCAGGCTATAAGATATTCCTGTAGTAGAGTATGAGTCTAATTCTAGTTAATAGTGATAGAATAACCACTTTTATTGAAAATTAATGCAGTTAATTCGCGGAATCAAACAGTTACAGAAATTTCCTCAGGGCTGTGTATTAACCATTGGTAATTTTGATGGGGTACATACGGGGCATAATGTCGTTATTAATAAATTAGCTGAAAAGGGTGAGCTATTGGGCTTACCTGTGGTTGTTATGGTGTTCGAGCCACAACCTTTAGAGTTTTTTTTAAAAGATAATGCGCCTGCACGCTTAACGCGCCTGAGAGAGAAAATCGGTCATATTCAAACAGAGCCGGTTAATACCCTATTAGTTGCAAATTTTAATCAGCAATTTGCTGATTTAGATCCAGAATATTTTATTAAAGATATTTTAGTAAAACGCTTAAATGTAAAATATTTAGTGGTTGGTGATGACTTTCATTTTGGAAAATCACGGCGTGGGAATTTTGCGTTATTGCAGGAAGCAGGGAAACAGTTCAATTTTCAAGTAACCGATATGGCGTCTTATTTGATAAAAGGGCACCGAGTTAGTAGTACACAAATTAGAGATGCCTTGAGTAATGGTGATTTAGCGACGGCTAAATATATGTTAGGGCGTGATTATTCTGTTTGTGGCAAAGTAATTCATGGTAACAAGCTAGGTAGAGAAATAGGATTTCCCACGGCAAATATTCAAATGTTGCGTAAAAATACTGCGATTGAAGGCGTATTTGCGGTAACAATGACAGGTTTAAACGATTCAGCTGTTTATGGTGTGGCAAATGTGGGAACACGTCCAACCGTTAATGGCGGAACAAAAGTGGTTTTAGAAACCCACTTGTTTGATTTTAATCAAGATATTTATGGAAAGCAGGTAGAAGTACATTTCAAACATAAAATTAGAAGTGAAATGTGCTTTGAATCATTGGATGATTTAAAACGGCAGATTCAATTGGATACTGCTCAAGCAAAGACTTATATGCAATATACAAACTCATGACCATCGACTATAAAAAAACTCTTAACCTTCCTAAAACAGCTTTCCCTATGAAAGGGAATTTGGCTCAGCGCGAACCTGAACGTTTAAAAAAATGGAAAGAAGCTGACCTTTACCAGAAAATTCGTACTGAATTTGCAGGTAAACCGCAGTTTATTTTGCATGACGGCCCGCCGTATGCAAATGGCGCGATTCATATTGGTCATGCGGTTAATAAAGTATTAAAAGATATTATTCTTAAATCAAAAACATTAGCGGGTTTTGATACCCCTTATGTACCAGGTTGGGATTGTCATGGTTTGCCTATTGAGTTAATGGTTGAGAAAAAAATAGGTAAAGCGGGCGTTAAAGTGTCTGCGGAAGTCTTTCGTAAAGCTTGTAGAGAATATGCAACGAAACAAGTTGCCATGCAAAAAGAAGAATTTGTACGCTTAGGTGTCTTCGCTGAATGGAATAATCCATATTTAACAATGGATTATAAATATGAAGCTAATACCATTCGTGCCTTAGGAAAAATTAATGCGAAAGGGCATTTAAATAAAGGTTTTAAGCCAGTGCATTGGTGTACTGATTGTGGCTCGGCACTTGCTGAGGCCGAAGTGGAGCATGAAGATAAGCACTCGCCAGCGATTGATGTGCGTTTTGAAGTGTTGGATGTGGTTAAGTTTTTTGATAGCTGTCATTCTGTACCGGGACATAAAGGTGAAGGTGCATTGTCTGTGGTTATTTGGACGACAACACCTTGGACATTACCTGCTAACCAAGCGGTGAGTTTAAATCCTAAATATGAGTATGTCGTTGTTCAGTGTGAGAAAAATGGCGTAAAAGAGCGTTTGGTTTTAGTGAGCCAATTATGGAAAGACGCAGTTGATCGTTACGGCATGGAAAACTGCCATGTGCTGGCTTATTGCAATGGTGACGCACTAGAAAATCAATTATTAATGCATCCTTTTTATAATCGTAAGGTACCCATTGTTTTAGGTGATCATGTGACTGCTGAAGCGGGAACAGGCGCTGTACATACGGCACCAGGTCATGGTCAGGACGATTACGTAGTGGGTGTGCGTTACGACTTACCGATTGATAACCCCGTTGGTGATAACGGTGTCTTTTTACCGAATACTGAATTTTTTGCTGGCGAGCATGTGTTTTCTGCAAACGATCATGTGATCGAAGTATTAACTAAGCAGCACAAATTAGTTCATCACGAAGCTTTATTGCATAGCTACCCACATTGCTGGCGTCATAAAACACCGATTATTTTCCGTGCGACACCGCAGTGGTTTATTTCTATGGAGCAAGGTGGGTTACGCCCTGTTGCAGTTGAAGAAATCAAAAAAGTGCAGTGGTTGCCTGAATGGGGGCAAGCACGTATTGAAGGCATGATTGAAAGTCGTCCAGATTGGTGTATTTCTCGTCAACGTACTTGGGGCGTGCCTATTCCTTTCTTTGTACATAAAGAAACAGGGGAGTTACATCCTGATAGCGATAAATTTGTTGAAGAAATCGCACAAAAAGTTGAGCAAGAAGGGATTGAGGCATGGTTTGCTTTAGATAAAGCGGACATATTAGGTGCTGAAGCTGATAATTATGATAAAACGCAGGACACACTGGATGTTTGGTTTGATTCAGGCGTTTCTCATGAGGCGGTTTTAAATCAACGTGAGCAATTACAATTTCCTGCAGATTTATATTTAGAAGGTTCGGATCAGCATCGTGGCTGGTTTCAATCCTCTTTATTAACATCGGTAGCTATTAATGATGTTGCGCCTTACAAATCAGTATTAACGCATGGATTTACCGTGGATGCTGATGGCAAAAAGATGTCTAAATCAAAAGGCAATGTGGTTGCACCACAGTCGGTAATGAAGTCATTAGGTGCTGATGTTCTGCGTCTTTGGGTATCAGGAACTGATTATCGTGGAGAAATGACCGTTTCCGATGAGATTTTAAAGCGTACGTCAGATGTGTATCGTCGTTTACGTAATACATCACGATTTTTATTATCTAATTTAGATGGGTTTAACCCAGCGACGGATAGTGTAGAGCCTAAAGATATGCTGGCCTTGGATCGTTGGATTGTTGATAGAGCGTTGCTTATTCAAAAAGAAGTGATGCAAGCTTATGATGAATATCAATTTCATGTAATTAATCAAAAAGTACATCATTTTTGTGCGATGGATTTAGGTGGGTTTTATTTAGATATTATTAAAGACCGCCAATATACGATCAAAGCTGATAGTGTTGCACGCCGTTCTGCACAAACTGCGATGTATCATGTGATGGAAGCAATGGTGCGTTGGTTAGCGCCAATTACCTGCTATACCGCGGATGAAATTTGGCAGTATATGCCGGGTGAACGGAGTGAGTCGGTTTTATTAGAAACAGAATATACTGGGTTGTTTGCTTTAGCTGACGATGCCATCTTATCGCGTGACGAATGGGATGCGGTGATGAGTGTACGTGAAGCGGTCAGTAAAGAATTAGAGCAAATGCGTAAGTCAGGTGTGATTGGTGCATCATTAAATGCAGAAGTTGCGTTGTACTGTAATGAAGCGCAGTTCTCAATACTCAATAAAATTTCGGATGAATTGCATTTTATTTTTATTGCTTCCGCTGTTACTTTACATTCATTAAGTGATGTTGGTGATGATGCAGTGAGTACTGAGCTAGAAGGATTAAAGGTCAAGGTGCTTGCTTCAGAACATGATAAATGTGTTCGCTGTTGGCATTATAAGGAGGATGTTGGTGCGCATGCGGAACATCCTGAGTTATGCGGGCGTTGTGTTGAGAATATTGATGGCGAAGGTGAAGTAAGACATTTCGCTTAGATTTTTTGCATAAATAATGTAGGGGAAGTGTTGGTAGTTGCTAAAGCTATTTGAGCACTTCCCCTTATTTGTATTAAAAGGAAAGAATATGTTGAAGTGGGTATGGCTATCAGGCATCGTGCTTGTGCTAGATCAAATTAGTAAAATTTGGGTGGATTTAACACTAGAGTTGCATCAATCTATTCCTGTAATACCGAATTTTAGTATTACTTATGCACATAATTATGGTGCAGCGTTTAGTTTTTTAAGTGATGCAGGTGGCTGGCAGCGCTGGTTTTTTGCTGTACTGGCGATAGCAGTGAGTATAGGCATTGTTATTTATCTAAGCAAACTAAAGAACGAAGAAAAGCTACTTGCGGTCTCGTTAAGTTTGATTTTAGGTGGCGCGATAGGTAATATTATTGACCGAGTTTTATATGGCTATGTTATTGATTTCTTAGATGTCTATTACCAAGTTTATCACTGGCCTATTTTTAATATTGCTGATTCAGCAATTACCGTTGGTGTTGGGCTGATGCTGATTGAATCTTTCATGGAAAAAGCAGGGCAAGAAGAAAAGTAAGTTTTCTAGTTTGCTAGACACAAAAAAGCCGGATTGAATACTATTCAATCCGGCTTTTTTGGTTTTATACTGAAATAGTCGTGGTAGAAGCGTTTCCGCTGTTGGTATGACCATTTTTTCCGTAAGTCGTTATAGAAAGGTCTTTTCCTTTTAAAACATCTAATACGCGTAAGCTATGTTTATTTAGAATATGTAAACAAGCGCCATTTTGTTCATTAATATCGCGGCATTGCTGCGATGTTATGAGTAGCTGATTCCAGTTATTATGAGAGGTAGAAGTATCAATGCCTGCTTTTTTTGCAATGGCAAAATAGGCATCCATACCTTCTTCTTTGCTAAGTTTTTCAGAGGCAAGAATCTGATCAACTTGTTTAGTAAACGTAGTTAATAAGGCAATAACTTCATTTTTTTGTGCGGTTAGTGCATCAAATTTATGTGCTGCCGCTTTACCTGATAATAAAGTAGCTTCTTTAGTGAGTAGCTGAAAGAGTAATTTTGTATTGTTTAATGCTGTTTCAACTAGCTGTAAAGTAATGGCGTGAGTTTTATCTATCATGGTAGTTTGCTTTATTCAAAAGCGGCTAAGTCTGTTTCGCTTTGTATGATGTTTCCCGCCAACTTGTGGCTATCAACGGTATATGAGCCATCAGCAATAGCATTTTTAAGCTGGTTAACTCGTGTGCCATTAACTTCAGGTGTTGATTCTAATTTAGAAAATACAGCCTCTGTTGATAAGCTAACTGAATCTGATGCAAGGTCAGTTGTCGCGGTGTTTTTATCTTGTGCACTAGCGGTAGGCTTATTTGCTGATCTATTTACTTCAGCGAGTGGTAGTCTTTGATTGATTTCGATGCCCATGACAGCCTCCTTTAAATTATCTCAATTTGTTTAGCGGCAATGAAATAGATAACTTTAGTAAAAAATAGGTTTTTATTTCGCTTAGTTGACTGAAATAACACCGGTTCCAATAACAGTGCCTTCAACAATTTTCTTAGTCTTACTGTTTTTAACACGAATTTGCTCGCCAAGCTTACCATTGCTTAATGCGTGGCCAGACATTTGTATTGTAAATGATTTAGATTTGGCTCGAATTGTTACTTTATCACCTTTTTTAATTAATTTTTGAGAGATAAACTGAGCAGGGCGTAAAACGGTACCTGCTTGGAGATGACGCACGCTAGTTGCTCCTTGCAATGGGGAGAAATTAGTAAAATAACCACGTGATAATTTAATGTTAGCTTTTCTTTCAAAGATAACAAGCTCAGGAGTGATTAAGGTATTGCGGCCAATATTTTCCTTAAGTACCAAGACGGATTTATAAATATTGAGCTTCGCTGAATTGTAAAGTGACCACGGTTGCTTACCTCTACAGCGCACGCCAATAGATAATGTGCCGGCTTTGAGTGTTGAATAGCGACTATAGGTTTCTAGTGGAAGGGTACATTTAGGTAGTTTTAAACGATTATCTAGGTTATTAACTGTAATTTCAAAGTCTTGTTGCGTATCAATATTATTTAAAATGTATTGTGTGATTGCTTCTTTTATTGATGACATTTGCTGATATTCTTTCGCAAATGCAGGGGTTATTACTGTGGATAGCGTCAGCAAGAGACTAAATAAAAATTTTAGAGTTTTTTTATACAACATTGGTCGCTCAAATTGGTGTAAATTGATTGCAAATTTATAAACAAAGAAATTTCTAGTGGGATTAAATAATTGCGTATAAATATAAGTATTAATCGTTATAATACCAAAAGTTAGCTTGATATTTTGTTATAGTTGCGATATCCAGCTGTATCATTATATTAATCGACGGATGTTGTAGAGACAATAAGCTGCGCACATATATTTCTGTATTGAATCATTAGGAGCTATTAATGGCTGGAATTTTAGATGGGGTTGACAAAAGAACCCAATTAGCAGGACATAACCGATTTGAATTATTACTATTTAAACTGGCAGGGAAACAACGTTTTGGTATTAATGTGTTCAAGGTTCAAGAGGTTATTCAGTGCCCTAAATTGACCCAGATCCCTAATGCAAACCCTGTTATCTGTGGTGTTGCACACTTGCGGGGGAAAACTATTCCGGTTATGGATTTATCTATGGCGATAGGTATGGCTCCAGTGAGTGAAAATACAAATACCTATGTGATCGTAACTGAATATAACCGGAGCACTCAAGGCTTTATGGTGGGAACGGTTGATAGAATTATTAACATTGGCTGGAGTGAAGTAAATGCACCACCTAAAGGTGTTGGGCGCGAAAATTATTTAACAGCAGTGACTCGATTTGAAGATGAAATGATCGAAGTGATTGATGTGGAAAAAATCATGAGTGAAGTCATGGGGGCTTCTGAGCAAGCATCAGAAGATGCATTAAAGATGAATAACATGGAAGAAAATGTAGATGATCATGTGCTTATTGTTGATGATTCTACTGTTGCAAGAAATCAAGTAAAACGTGTTTTAGACCAAATGGGTGTACGTAGTACTTTGATGGAGGATGGTTCAGAAGCATGGGATCACTTACAAGCGCTACAAGTTGATGGTATTGATATCCCGAATCATTATTCAATGATCATTTCGGATGTTGAGATGCCGCAAATGGATGGTTATACACTCGCATCTAAAATTAAGGCTGATGCAGCGATGAAAGGTGTCTACTTAATACTACATACCTCATTAAGTGGTGTATTTAATACCTCAATGGTTGAAAAAGTAGGTGCGAATGAATTTATTGCTAAGTTTAAGCCAGATGCTTTGGCCGCTGCTATTCATAAACGATTAACAGCAGTGCACGAAAATAATAGTTAATTTTTTTCAAAGATAAATTTAAATAAAGCCCCTTTAGAGCCGATTGGATTTTTAAAGGGGCTTTTTTGTGGCTTGTTATTATGCGTGGCAAGTTATCAAAAAGCGGTGAAATTTAGCCGCCCTTCTATAATGTAATGACACTTCAGTTTTCTAAAGTGTATTTCTACATAAACTATAGCAGCCAATGTGATTTTAACTTTATTTAATGTTATTTCATAAGTTATTGAAATATATTATTATATTGTCTGTTTTTTATCTTAGTGATAAGTGTGGTGATGAGTGAATGAGTATAAAAAATGAATATTTATTATTGGCATGAAGTCTGCTTTTGTTAATGTAAGCAATCATTAAAAGAGGCAAAAAAATGGCAATTAGTTTTGATAATGCATTAGGCATACATCCACAAGCGTTAGCTTTGCGTGAAAAACGTAATGAGATCCTTGCGGCAAATCTTGCTAATGCTGAAACCCCTTTTTATAAAGCGCGTGATTTGGATTTTAAAAGCATTTTAAATAAAGAAATGGGTGCAAGTGGTAGTCATTTAAAAACAACCCATCGAGGACATATGGTTGGAAGTCACTCTGTTATGGGAGGACAGTTAATGTACCGTAATCCTCAGCAAGCGTCTTTAGACGGTAATACTGTCGAAGCGCATATCGAACAAGGTAAGTTTGCTGAAAATGCGGTGCAGTATCAAGCCAGTTTAACGTTTTTAAACGGTAAATTTGCAGGTTTAAGATCAGCGATTAGAGGAGAATAAAAATGTCGACTTTTAGTGTATTTGATATTTCTTCTAGTGGCATGAATGCGCAATCGTTACGCCTTAATTTGGTTGCAAGTAATATTTCCAATGCCAATAGTATTAGTAGCAGTATTGATGAAGTGTATAAAGCGAGGCAGCCTATTTTTGCCACGGAATTAAAAAATACCATGGATAAAAACTCAGCAGCTGTCGGGGTTGAGGTAAAAGGCGTAGTAGAAAGCGATGCTGAACCGATTATGGAATATTTACCTCACCATCCGATGGCGAATGACGAAGGCTATATTTTTAAGCCTAACGTTAATATGGTCGAAGAAATGGCAAATATGATGTCTGCATCACGATCATATCAAAATAATGTTGAAGTGTTTAATACCTCTAAAGAACTTATTTTAAAAACCCTAAGTATGGGGCAATAGGAGAGAATCATGGCGATTAATTTAGATACGATTCAAGAATTAGGATTAGGCTCTACTGCCGTTAATGAAGCAAAAAAGTCATCATTAGGGCAGGATGAGTTTTTAATGTTGATGACCACACAAATGACCCATCAAGATCCAACAAAGCCGATGGAAAATGGTGATTTTCTTGCGCAAATGGCGCAGTTTGGTACGGTTGAAGGCATTAATGAATTAAAAACATCGTTTGCAGATTTTGCGAGTTCAATGACTGCAAACCAAGCTTTGGATGCCGCTTCATTATTAGGCCGTTCAGTTGAGTTTGCCGGTGATTCGGCTTCATTAGAGCTTGATAGGCCCTTATCAGGCAGTGTTGATTTAGATACCGCTGCGACAGATGTAAATATTAATATTATTGGGCCAAATGGTGCAGTGGTAAAAACATTAAATCTAGGTTCACAATTAGAAGGTAATGTTAAATTTAATTGGGATGGTGAACTTGATGATGGCAGTTATGCATCACCAGGGATGTATAAAATAGAAGCGCAAGGGTTAGTAGGTGGCTTGAATACGGCTTTGAAAACCTCGGTCAGCGCAAAAGTAGATAGTGTGGATTTAGGTGGCGCTCAAAGTGGTATTTTGCTTAATTTAGGGCAAGCTGGGAACGTGAGTTTTAATAAAGTTAAAGAAATATTTTAAAGGGAGACGATCATGGGATTTTCAGTCGCGTTAAGTGGGTTAAATGCAGCCGCTAAAGATTTACAGGTTACCGGTAATAATATTGCCAATTCAAATACAACCGGGTTTAAAGAGTCGAGAACTGAATTTGTTGATGTGTACTCCGCCAGCGTGTTTGGGGTAAGTAAATCACAGGCGGGCTCGGGTGTACGTGTAGCCAACGTGGCTCAGCAATTTAATCAAGGCTCATCAAATTTCACTAATAATAACTTAGATATGGCTATTGCAGGCGAAGGTTTTTTCTCTATGTCTGCCGACCCTGCCGCTACAAAGCCAACGACTTATACGCGATCAGGTGAATTTAAAGTCAATAATGAAGGCTTTGTGGTGAATAATCAAGACGATTATTTAATGTCGTTTGCACCGAATGGCACAACGTTAGCGGAAGGCTTTACCGAGGGTGTTTTTTCACCGTTACAAATTAGATCAACACAAGGTGC
>Ga0209081_1002548_pt1 | contig 10539 bp, 8 predicted proteins | sample GOMGulsemesocosm_4_FD_184636 | JGI IMG/M metagenome (GOLD analysis project Ga0209081, IMG submission 184636) | Methane-oxidizing microbial communities from mesocosms in the Gulf of Mexico - GOM15B Gulf of Mexico (SPAdes) (version 2) | ecosystem: Environmental > Aquatic > Marine > Cold seeps... | reverse complement strand
GAAGGTGAAGCACGTCCACAACCAGGCATTAAAATAGGTTACTTATCACAAGAGCCTCAGCTAGATGAAACGAAAGATGTACGTGGCAACATTCAAGAAGCGCTTGGCGACATCACCTCGGCTCAAGATGAGCTGGACGCAGTTTATGCCGCTTACGCAGAACCCGATGCTGACTTTGATGCGCTAGCCGCTAAACAGGCTGAGCTAGAAAACATCATACAAGCCAGCGATGGACACGATACAGAACGCACCATGGAAATTGCTGCCGATGCATTGCGTCTGCCACCTTGGGATGCCGATGTTAGCAAACTATCCGGTGGTGAAAAACGCCGGGTTGCACTGTGTAAGTTACTCCTTTCAAAACCCGATATGTTGCTGCTGGATGAACCCACCAACCACTTGGATGCAGAATCTGTTGCTTGGTTAGAACGATTCCTACACGACTACACCGGCACCGTTGTTGCGGTAACCCATGATCGTTACTTCTTAGATAACGTAGCAGGCTGGATATTAGAGCTAGATCGTGGACGCGGTATTCCTTGGGAAGGCAACTACTCATCATGGTTAGAACAAAAAGACGCCCGACTTGAACAAGAGCAAAAATCAGAAGCCTCGCGCATGAGCTCCATTAAAAAGGAGCTTGAGTGGGTACGCTCTAACCCTAAAGGTCGCCATGCAAAAAGCAAAGCCAGAATGGCACGATTTGACGACCTTCAATCGAAAGATTTCCAAAAACGCAGCGAAACCCAAGAAATCTATATCCCACCCGGTCCACGCTTAGGGGACTCTGTTATTGAAGCGGTTAATGTCGGCAAAGCCTTTGGTGACCGCGTATTATTCGATGATATAAACTTCAGACTGCCACAAGGTGGAATCGTTGGCATTATTGGTGCCAATGGCGCGGGTAAATCAACCCTATTTAAAATGATGGGCGGTTTAGAAGATGCCAGCAACGGTGAAATTAAAATTGGTGATACCGTTAAACTTGCCTACGTAGATCAATCACGCGATAGCCTCAACGACAACAAAACCGTATGGGAAGAAATTTCCGAAGGTAACGATGTGATTACCGTTGGAACTTACGAAACACCCTCTCGCGCTTACGCAGGACGCTTCAACTTCAAAGGTTCCGACCAGCAAAAACGTATCGGCGACCTATCTGGTGGTGAACGTAACCGTGTACACCTAGCCAAAGTACTTAAAGAAGGCGGCAATGTATTACTACTCGATGAACCCACCAACGATTTAGATATTGAAACCCTACGCGCACTTGAAGAAGCCTTATTAAGCTTCCCTGGCTGTGCAGTCGTTATCTCCCATGACCGCTGGTTCTTAGATCGTATTGCTACACATATGCTGGCATTTGAAGGTGACAGTAACGTTGTTTGGTTTGAGGGCAACTATGAAGATTACGAAGCTGACCTTAAAAGAAGATTAGGCGCAGAAGCCGACCAACCCAGAAGAATTAAATACAAAAAACTAGAGCGCTAGATAACAAAAAAGGCCGCCAATCATTAAGATTGGCGGCCTTTTTTAATACTCAGAAAAAGTGCTATTGTCTAAAAGAAGAATGACAAGCAACACATGAAGTCATTGTCGTATTCAATGCACGTAACGATGCTTGTAAGTCACCCGTTTTCAGTGTTTTAGCTAATTCATCACCACTCTTATGAAAAGCCATTCCCATACTTTTGAATGTTTCATTTTCAAAACTATTACACATTTTCATCATTTTTTCATTAGACCCTAATTGCTTACCGGCTATATCAGAAGCCGCATCGAAATCTTCCTCAGCAATAGATAAGATTATTTGACGAACCGCATCAAGATGAGCACGCATATTTGCTAACTGATGCTGCTTCATCATCGGTGATAAATTCAGAGAAATTCTACTATCCAGTGAAGCTTCACCCATTTTCATCTTATGCATCATCTTATGATCCATACCCTCATGTTTCATTTCTTGAGATAAAGCAGCCCCCGAAATCAGCATAAGTAAAACCGCTACCAACGTTGTTTGTTTAGTCATCATCTCGCCCTTATGTAAGTTATAAATTTATGATTCAACACTAGCGCTATTTCTACTAATGAGTATTGATAAATATCAACTCAATGTCATTAATTTTTTAATTCAAATGAACATTAACACCAAACAAGGCACCTTACTCATTGAATTCAATATGAATTTTCATTGTAAAATTTTAAAGTCAGAGTAGCATGATCCTATCCTCAACATCGCATCAAAAAGTGAGAGAACATTGACACAAAGTAAAAAAACATCACCCGTTGAATCTCAATTTTCAGTTCGCCTCTTAAATAACCTTGTTGTTCCTACTTTTGTGCTTGATGCAAAGGGGAAGGTACTGATATGGAACAAGGCTTGCGAACAGCTAACCGACACCAAAGCTAAAGATCTGATTGGCACTCGAGACCATTGGAAAGCATTTTATTCTGAGCCCAGAGATTGCCTAGCAGACCTAATGGTAAAGGGGAAAATCAAAGAAATAGGTGCTTTCTATGATGTTCGCACTGATTCAGAAAACAACAGTATGCACGTAAGCATAGAAACTTGGTGCGAGGTGCCAAATATCCCCGGTCAATTTTATCTCGCTGCCGATGCGGCCCCCATCTATGATGATACCGGTGAAATTATTGCTGTCGTTGAGACTTTGCGCAATTTAACTGCACAAAAAATTGCTCAAGAGAAACTGGAGGACCTCGCTCAAAAAGATGCCTTAACCAATCTCGCAAATAGAAGAGCATTCAATGACAAGCTAAAAGAAGAATGGAGTCTCGCACAACGAAGTCAATCCCCTATTGGCTTATTATTCATTGATATCGACCACTTCAAACAGTTTAATGACATTTACGGCCATCAAGCTGGTGATGACTGCCTCAAAGCTGTTGCCAATAGCATAGCAGGACAATCTCAGCGCCCATCCGACTTTCCCGCACGCTATGGTGGCGAAGAATTTGTTGTCATCTTGCCCTGTTGTGACGAAGAAGGAACTGCACGCGTTGCTGAAAACATTCGCAGTGCCGTACAACACATTCATTACCCGCATTCTGGCAGTACAGTTGCTGACATTGTCACCATTAGCATTGGTACAAACTGCTTAATTCCCGCACAAAATCAAACGTTTGATGACTTTATTGAGAACTCTGATAAAGCGCTTTACAGAGCGAAAGAAAATGGCCGGAATAGAGTTGTAAGTTTTTCATGCACATAAGAGCCACTGCCCCCCATTCTTCAAGGTCATCAGCTATTTACCCCCCAGAAGCGCCTGATACATTAATGCTTTAACCTGCTATAGTTATTCATAAGCACTGACCTTCTAGAACATACTCTTGATTCATTCATGCCTATCACTGAAACTTACAACATTTTCCTTGCACTACTCTCAGTTACAATTGCAATTGTTGCCTCCTTCACTGCTTTTGGCGTAGCAGAACGTTCAGCATCCTCTACCCAAAAAAGTCAGAAAATAGCATGGAATCTATTCGGTGCTTTTTGCATGGGCCTAGGTGTCTGGTCAATGCACTTTATTGGTATGCTCGCTCTTGAGCTGCCTTTACAAATTACTTATGACGTAGAAACAACCGTTCTCTCAATTATCCCCGCCATTGGTGCATGCAGCATCATATTGTGGATGATGACCCAAAAGTCATTCAGCCGTAACCGCCTCTTACTTAGTGGCGCCTTATTTGCTGCTGGTGTTGGCCTTATGCACCACACAGGAATGATGGCAATGAAAATGGATGCCGTCATGATTCATAATAAAACACTCTCTATACTTTCACTTCTCTTCGCCATTACAACTGCAATCCTCGCCTTAAAGATACAAAGTGAAGTAGCCAGCCTATATCAGAGTCAACTTATAAATAAGAAAAAATTTTTAAGTGCATTGGTAATGGGGCTCGCTATATCAGGAATGCATTACACGGCGATGCTTGCCGTTAATTTCATTCCCGGAAAAAACATCCATTCAACACAGGGAATGAGCTCTTCTGGCCTTGCCGTCATGGTCACTATCGCCATATTTATAATCATCACAGCATCTCTTCTCATTCCCCTACTGTTTCGATATAAACAAATTTCAAAAGAACTCTCACACTTAGTAAAGAAAGAAAAAGCATCATCTGCCCGAGTCCAATCCATTATTAACGCTGTACAGCTTGGTTATTGGGATTGGGATTACAAAACTGGCGAGCATATCATTAACGCTCAATGGCTGCCTATGCTTGGGCTCTCTCAAGAGAACGCTAAAAGGCATATTATTGACTGGGGAAACCTGATTCACCCCGATGACAAACCACACGTCATAGAAACTGTCGAGGCTCATATTCAGTCAGGCACCCAATATATGTCTGAATTCAGAATGAAGCACAATGATGGGCACTGGGTTTGGATACAAAGTTCAGGAGCCGTTGTTGAGTATGACCACGCCCGCAATCCCATTAGGCTTTGCGGCACATACCAAGATATTAGCAATCGAAAAAAGGGGGAAGAAGCTCTTCAACTATCAGCTCGTGTCTTCAGCAACACTCACGAAGGTATTGCCATTACAGACGCTGCTGGACTCATTATTGATATCAATCCAGCGTTTTCTAATATAACAGGCTACAGCCGAGAAGAAGCAATAGGGCAGAATCCACGTATTTTAAAATCTGGCAAGCATGAACCAGCACCTTACCCCGGCCTACGCCACTCCCTTAAAGAGCAAGGCCGTTGGCAAGGTGAGGTGTGGAATTATAAAAAAAATGGCGAGCTTTATGCAGAACGCCTCACTATCTCCACCTTAAACAATGCAAAGGGAGAAGCGCTAAACTATCTTGACATTTTTTCAGATATTACTGATAGCAAGAAACAACAAAAAGAGCTTGAGCTGATGGCTCATTACGATGGACTCACCAAACTTCCTAACCGTGCACTTTTTTATGACCGGTTCCTACAAGCAGTAGCTCATAGCAAGCGCACAGAAACATTGCTTGCGGTTTGCTTTCTTGATTTAGATGATTTCAAACCTGTAAATGATAATTATGGTCATAATGTTGGCGACCAGTTACTCATTGAAGTTGCCAAACGCATCAAAGCTAGCATTCGAGCAGAAGATACCGTCTCTCGCCAAGGTGGGGACGAGTTTACACTCTTGCTAGGTGATCTCAGCACATTCCACCCTTGCGAGAAGATGCTAAAACGTATGCTTAATACTCTTGCAGAGCCTTACAAAATTAAAGGAGAAATAATTGAAATTAGCGCCTCACTGGGTGTAACGCTTTACCCTCAAGATAATGGGGATATTGACACCTTGATTCGCCATGCTGACCAAGCAATGTATCAAGCAAAACTGGCCGGCAAAAACCGCTACCATCTATTTAATGCGGAGCATGACCAGCAGATCAGCTTAAAGCATCAGCAACTCGGTGAAATCCAGCAGGCACTTTTTAAAAATCAGTTCCATTTATATTACCAACCAAAGGTCAATATGAAAACGGGCAAAGTCTATGGCGCTGAAGCACTTATACGCTGGCAACACCCAGAAAAAGGGCTTATTCCTCCGCTAGATTTTTTACCCATTATTGAAGAGACTTTATTAGAGATACAGATTGGAGAATGGGTTATTCAACAGGCACTGAGACAGCTTAGTGATTGGCATGAAATGGGCATTTCAATCGAAGTGAGTGTCAACATTGCTTCCTTTCACCTTCAATCAAGCTCCTTTGTCAGTCAGCTTGAAAGTTTTCTGTTGAAGCAACCCACAGTAAACCCCAATTGTTTACAGCTAGAGATACTAGAAAGTAGTGCACTAGGTGATACAAATATTATTAACGGTATCATTCGCTCCTGCCAGGAAACTTTGGGCGTTAAAGTGGCTCTTGATGATTTTGGTACTGGCTATTCTTCACTCACTCACCTTAGAAATCTTCCTGCAGACACTATAAAGATCGATCAGAGTTTTGTAAGAGATATGTTAGATGACCCCAGTGACTTCAGCATTATTGATGGCATTATTGGTCTTGCAGACTCTTTCAACCGACAAGTCATTGCCGAGGGAGTCGAAACAACTGACCATGGATTAATGCTTTTACTCATGGGTTGCCAACACGCACAAGGTTACGGCATATCTAAACCGATGCCGGCCACAGAACTCCCTGAGTGGATAAATAGCTACACACCTGAACAATCCTGGATATCTTGTGGGAATTTAGACCTAAGCCATAAAGAGAAACGCATTCAACTATTCAGCCTTGCCGCTAAGCAATGGCAGAAACAATTTGAAGCTACTATTAATGCTGCTCCCGGTCAGCCACAAAACTGGCCAATAATGGATCCGGCTCAATGTCCCTGTGGAAGCTGGATTCGGCGAGAAAAAAGTGTTCCATTTTTTGATGCCGCATACTTAGATGAGCTGGATAAAACTCATAACAAAATACACTCAGCAGCTCAATCACTAAAAACTCTTTATCAAGAAGATGAAATCGATGCTGCCAAAGATAGACTTAGTGAAATTAGAACCCTCTTCACAAAACTGAACAACCCATTAAACAAGCTCCTCTTACAAGATTTGGGCTAAGGAATACCCCGTTACATTTTAAGAGTACTTTAATCCATACCAACCAAGCACTTAACCCTCAGCACCTAAAAAGACTGAAATACAGCACTCCATTCCATACTCATTCAGCTTTAATTACTTAAAAACAAATATGAATAAGCCAGTTAAATCAACGTCACTTTTTAACCACGAGTCGTTTACCCTTTTTCATAAAAAATGCTGCCAACTCAAGCAACGACAAAATAACAACTAACAACCCGAAACTCACAAAAATAGGCAACAAAGAATAAAGCCATGCGCTCTCGTCACTTACTGATTGCATTGGCGAAAAACTTAGCCCAAACAAGCCACTAATTAGCTTATAAACAAGAAATAGACCACCCACAATCCCAAACGCTATGCTCAACTGTGTAGCCACCAATTTGTACCTAAACTTGTGCCCCGGCTTCGTTAACGTTAAAAATAGTTCTTTAAATGGCATCACTAGAGTACAGCTTAAATAGAAAAGCCCTCCAACCCCTGCTCCTGGTAAACCAATATTCATCTTAGTGTCCTTTCTCGTAGGTAGTAAGCGTTCTTTTTAAAACAAGCTCTTCAAATAAAGCCTTTAAGAAAATCGCAGAGTTAACAACACGCAAAACTAAAAAGGCTGGAATACTACAAAGTGCCTTCAATGTTTCTCCACGACTATATGCTTTAACCAGCGTAGGCACTAACACCATAGGTAAATCAATAATATAACCTAGCAAAAACAAAGGGCTAACCATTACAGCAAGAATAGGAATAGCCGTTAAGTAAAAGATTGAGGCAATACTCGCATCCCAACACATCACCATCACAATCGAACGTAAAAAGGGAACGTGCATAATCCCTTTCCAGTGCAACCTTACATTTTGAATAAACCCATGAGCCCAGCGTTTTAACTGCTTATTCATAAAGTGAAAATTATGTGGCTCAATGGGGTAACAAACAGCACTGGGAATAAACCTAACTTTTTTACCCAGCTGATAAGCCGTCCAAGTTAAATCCATATCTTCAGCCATCGTACGTAACGACCAACCATTATTTTGCTGTAAATATTCAGTACGAAACAAAGAGAAACACCCTGAAGATATTAATGGTTTTTCATAATATTCTTGTATCTCTTTATAAAAAGTAAAAGCCATCAAATACTCAACATAACGACCTCGCTCCCATAGCGTACTCACCTTTTGAGGAATAACAAACCCACAAGCTGCAACCACATCAGGATCATCCATTGCCCCAAATAACTTTTCCAAACCATCTTCCTTTAACGTTGTATCGGCATCAATCGCCAACGTAAATTCAGAATTAATATGGCTCAGCGCATAATTCTGAGCACCTGCTTTAGACCCCGTGTTCTCAGGCGGAGTAAGAACCGTTACTCCCAATGACCGACAAATCTCAGCGGTATTGTCTGTAGAACCATCATCAATCACGATAATCTCTTCAGGCAAGAACGACTGTACCAGCAAACTATTAACCGTATCAGCAATACAATCAGCCTCATTATAGGCTGGCACGATAACCGTAACCGGGTACTTTTTTTGAGCAACACTCGTTGCAGAATCATTTTCTTTTATCACAGGAACCATTTATTTGTTTTTAAGGGGGCGCTACCCTTTGTTTTTTAGAAAGCACACTTGAATATATTGATTTTTTTATAACCGAATCAGACGACATTCAACACTAAACTATCAATCGCCTGAAAATAAAAAAGCCCCGATAAACGGGGCTTTTTTATTTTACTGAAAAGTCTATTCAGCTAAACCATTAAGCGCGCCTTGTGCTTCGCCTATAAGGCTCGCTTTTTCTTCAGCAGCAGCTTCTTCGACTGTTGATGTAGGTGCTTCGGCTGTTGCGCCCTCTGTTAAGTTAGATATTGCATCATTTGCCATTTCTGTAGCTGAGTCAGTTGCGTTAGCAGCAGCTTCAGTTGCTGTTTCTACAACAGTATCTACAGCGTTAGTAGCGGCTTCTTTAGTTGCGTCAACAATAGAGCTTGCAGCATCTTTTGTTGCCTCAACAACAGAGCCCGTAGCGCTGTTAGTTGACTCAGCAGAAGTTGTAGCCGCTTCTTTTGCAGGCTCAACAACAGTGCTAGGTGCTTCCTTTACGCTAGATGCTGCTTTGTCAGCTTCTTCACAGCCTGTTAAAAATAGTACGCTGGCAACAAGTGCAGCAAGTAATAATGATGAACGTTTCATGGGATCCCTTAGTTTGAAGTTCTTAAAAGCTGCTAAACATCGTGTTCAACAGGCGATCAATTATAATAAGCTAAGGAACGTGAGCGCAAGCTTAATAAAAGAGCGTAGGTGTTAACTAATCGATCCTTATTTTAAAGAAACGCTACCGAGTGCCAGCATAAACAATTAACAAGTTGGCTTAGTTTTCAACATTTGTTTCATTAAGTAAAAAAAGAGGGAAGAACATAATCCCATAGGCTGACAGTAAGTCACTTTTTGGGTTTAAGAATCTCTTTATTATCAGATAAGTGTAAAGATGCTGACTGTAAGATTGCGGTGTCACTGCCTGGATCAATACTCAGATTATTAAATGAATGTTTATTCTTATCCTGATCAATAATTTCGAGATTTTGATAGTGATACCCTGATGGTTTGACTACTACATGTGCTGTCGTGAGAATAACTTTGTTTCCAGCCAGTCCAAAACAGGTTCCAATATCCTTTCGCCATTTGATATGGCATAAGTAGCGGCCTTTAGTTGATTTATGATTTCTCTCGTTTTGACTGCCTAACGTCAGCGGGAAGCATTTGTTATACTATTTTTTTTGCAATGATAGTCACACCTTCGGTATAGCTGTATCCATAACCGTAGCCATAACCAGAATCGCCATTGTGACCCGAGCCTGTTGTATTATAGTCATAGTTAAAATTACCAGATACTACGGGGGTAACAGCTACAACTTCATACCCTTCGCTATTAAGTTCGTTGACTGCTTTTTGTATGTCTTGAGATAAACGCTCTCCATCCATTTGGCAACTTGAATAGCCTGTTTGCTCCCACTCGGTTACTTTTTTGGTAACTTCTTTTTCACCACCAAAGAGTCCTTTTTTTGTTTCACCAGTAGCAACTTTTTTCGTGACATCTTTGCCAACTGGTTTTCCATAGGTTGATACATATACTACTTTGTTCAATTTATACTCCTTATAAAGGCATAACATTATATTCAACGTCACCATGACGCGTTACTTTACGTCACAGCGACGCATTTATAACAAAAGGAAAAGGTTAACTCAGTGAAACACTCTTATTTATCAAAAAGATAAATCATTCCCTTAGTGTTTAACGTAATTAATCACGTCAAACTTAACAAATTCCATTTAACCTAAACTATACACGGTTTCTCTCAAAGCCTTTAGACCGCCAAATTGTGATGTAGCGTATATAAAAAATTGCTTCTTCTACACCTATTGTGCATATTTAATATATTTATGCTGTTAAACGCATATAAAGCAAGGGTAGTTTTTGTGGCAGTTCTTCAACCTTTCTAATAAGCACATATGAATTTGCCCCGAATAAATAAGGTAAATAGTCTTCGGCTTTTTCATCAATGGTAATACAGAAAGGCCGCAAGCCTTTTTTCTCGGCTTCGAGTATTGCTTGGCGGGTATCTTCTATACCATAACGTCCTTCGTATTTATCAAGGTCATTTGGCTTTCCATCGGTAAGGATTAGCAACAGTTTTTGGCTAGTGGCTTGCTGCTCTAACAGTTTAGTGGCATGTCTAATCGCAGCCCCCATTCGGGTGTAGTAGCCGGGGCGTACGGCATTTATATGCCCACGAATGTCATCGTTATAGGTTTCATCAAACGCTTTAATTTTATAAAAACGTACATGGTTACGGTTACGTGAGGAAAAACCGTGCATGGCAAATTGGTCACCCGTTACGCTTAACGCCTCGGCAAACAGGTATAGAGAATCACGAACGACATCTATAACG
>Ga0209081_1002547_pt1 | contig 10544 bp, 8 predicted proteins | sample GOMGulsemesocosm_4_FD_184636 | JGI IMG/M metagenome (GOLD analysis project Ga0209081, IMG submission 184636) | Methane-oxidizing microbial communities from mesocosms in the Gulf of Mexico - GOM15B Gulf of Mexico (SPAdes) (version 2) | ecosystem: Environmental > Aquatic > Marine > Cold seeps... | reverse complement strand
CAGGACTTTATTAAATCTCGTGTTGATACCGCTACTTTGCGTACTGAATACGAATTTAATGACAACTTACGCATTGAAAATGCGATGCGTTACGGCACCACAAATAACGGCTATGTGGTTACTGGTGCTCATGGTACTAATCGTGACGTTACCGATCCAGCAGGTGACATAGGCACCATTTCACTAAGCACGCACCAAGGCTGGCAAGAAGTAGAATACTTTGCTGACCAGTTAAACCTCTTTATTGATACTGAAATTGCAGGAATGCAGCATCAGTTCGTTATTGGTGGTGAGTATTCTAAACACGATGTACTTAATGGTGTTTACAACGTTAACAACCAAGGTGACAGCAACTGTTTAGTATCTGGACGCGGTGGCGTATCCAATGGCTACTGTATTGTGGATGAAAGCGGTAATTACATCACCGACAACGACGAATTAATGGGCCGCAATATCACCAAAGGAAACTCTGATTCCGACTACCAAATTGATACCATATCCCTCTATGTTATGGACACAATTGATATTACCGATGCATTTTCCGTATTTGCTGGCGTGCGCGCTGACACCTTTGAATACAAGAATATTATCACCGGTCGAGATGGCTCAGATACCACCTATGAATACGACGATACCCTATGGAACGGTCACATAGGCACCATGTATGACATTACCGATAACGGTAATGTTTACCTAACGTACAGTACGTCGGCCAACATTAATGGTGGTGAGTCTGATGTGGGTGGTAACTGCGGTTACGGCGGTTTGTGTTCAAGCGCAGAAAGCGTCGACAAAGCAAAACCAGAAAAAGTAGAGAATATTGAACTAGGTACCAAGTGGAACTTACTCAATGAAAAACTACTAGCAACGGCTGCCTTATTCCAAGTAACCAAAGACGACGTAATGGAAGGCACTGATTACGATACCGCAGGCACCTATAATACCGGAAAGAACCGAGTTAAAGGGGTTGAATTCTCACTAGTCGGTAACATTACCGAACGCTTGAGCACTCAGTTAGGTATGGCATTAATGAAGTCGGAAATTCTAAAAACCGCTGCAACGTCAGGTGGCGAACCTGTAGAACCTGGTGGCCGCTTAGCCAATTTTGCAAACCGTTCTGCCTTTGCTCAAGTGCGTTATCAGCTAACCGATAAATTCAGTTTTGGTGCAGCCGCGAATCATTCGAGTGAAGTGTATGTTGGCCAGCCAGACAGCACGGCCAGTGAAGATCTTCGTGTTCCGTCTTATACCATCTTTGATGCGTTCGCGAGTTATGAATTTAACGAGCAACTGAATGCCCGCGTTAACGTGGCAAACCTCACGGATAAAGATTACTACTTAACTGCATATCGTAGTGGTGCTTTCGCCTACATTGGTGATGCTCGCAACGCGCAGCTAACAGTAGCCTATGAGTTTTAATTCATAAGCGATAGCAAGCGAAACACCGAGCATTCAGTGCTCGGTGTTTTTTATTTTACGATTAATACGGTGAGATATGAACCATACAGCGCCGCTCAATTATATCCCTAATGATATCGTTAGTGTGAGCGACTACGAGCGTTACGCTCGCGAGACATTAGCTTACGATGTGCTGGAATATATCAACGCTGGCGTAGCCGACGATATTACGCTCGACCGTAATCGTATAGCGTTTGATGCAATGACGATCTACAACCGTGTACTGAATGATTTTTCTCATAGCAGCACACAGATTGAATTATTTTCAGGCCGTCAGAAACAAACCTTATCCCATCCAATATTATTGGCGCCCGTCGCTCATCAAAATCTGAGTCATGCTGATGGCGAAATAGCCACAGCACAAGCAGCCGCCGCGCTGAATATACCTATGATTGTGAGTACACTTGCCAGTAAACGGCTAGAAGATATCGCCCAACATGCCGGGCCACACTGGTTTCAACTGTACTGGCAGCCTTGCCGAGACGCCAATCTAGAATTAATAAATCGCGCTATTGATAGCGGTTACAGCGCTATTGTTATTACTCTCGATGCACCGGTTAACGGCTTACGAAATCGCGCCCAAAGAGCCGGATTTTTATTGCCTAACGATATCAATATTAATCTCCGCGACTTGCCGCAAGCCGCCACTAAAACGTTAAATCCAAGCGATAGCATTATTCTTAACGGTTTTATGAGCGATGCACCCAACCAAGACGATTTAGTCTGGTTACGGCAGCAGGTTAAATTGCCTTTAATCGCCAAGGGAATTAGCCATCCGCAAGATGCAATCCTGTTAAAAAAGTTAGGGTTCGATGGTGTTGTGGTATCGAATCATGGTGGCCGTACACTTGATACCTTACCCGCCAGCATTGAATTACTTCCCGCTATTCGAGCTGCCGTTGGAGATGATTTCACCGTATTGTTGGATAGCGGCATTCGACGCGGCAGTGATATTTTTAAAGCCATGGCTCTGGGTGCTAACGCCGTACTGATTGGTCGCCCACAATTATGGGCATTGGCAACAGCGGGGGCACTCGGCGTCGCTCATATGCTGAAATTACTGCGTGATGAGTTTGAAATTACTATGGCATTGGCAGGCTGTAGTAGCATCAAAAACATTAATGCCGAATCACTTTTTACGCGTCAAGCTTAATAATTAAGGAGCTAGACATGTTGTTGCCAATCGAAAACATCATTCGCCGCGACGATGCGTTAGCCTTACGCCAAGCGCTCGAACAAGCGCCTTGGATCGAGGGAATACGCACCGCTGGCGGTATAGCGGCGAATGTTAAAGCCAACCTGCAGCTTGATGAAACCAGTGCTCTAGCCCAGCAATTAGCTCAAGCGGTGCTGGATGCAGTACGGCAACATCCTTTGTTTATTTCTGCGACGTTACCGCAAAAAATCTTTCCGCCTCGTTTTAATTGTTATCAGAATAGCGGGCATTACGGCTTGCATATTGATAGCGCCATAATGACACTACCCGACGGTCAAGCAATGCGTACCGATATTTCCGCAACGTTATTTTTAAGTGATGCCGATGAATACGATGGCGGCGAATTGACCATAGAAACTCAATACGGTGCGCAAGAGGTGAAATTAAACGCTGGTGATTTAATCTTATATCCCTCCACCAGCTTGCATGAAGTTAAACCTGTGATCCGAGGTAAGCGCTTAGCGGCTTTCTTTTGGATACAAAGCATGGTCGCGAATGCCATTCAACGTGAGCAATTATTTGAATTAGACCAATCTATTCAGGTATTAACCCAAGACCGAGGCAGTGCCGATAATGAAGTACGACGTTTGAGTGGCCTGTACCACAACTTATTGCGCGGCTGGGCCAGCGTGTAAAAAGTATAAGCCGCCTATTCAGACGGCTTATTAAATTGGCTCGGCGATACGCCATACCATTTTTTAAATGCCCGAGAAAAAGCACTAACATCAGAAAATCCGAGTAAAAACGCTAATTGCGTAACACTCGTACCAGGAATACGTAAGTGCCGTTCAACCAATGTTCTGCGCGTACGTTCTAATAACTTCTGCCATGTTAAGTCTTCTTCCGTTAAGCGCCGCTGCAAGCTACGTACACTCATATGAAATTGTTCTGCAGCATCCGTTAATGACGGCTCTCCTTCGGGCAACTGCCCTTCTACCCATAGAGATAACTGAATAACCAATGAGCCCTTTTCTTGCTGGGCTAATCGCTCACTCAGAGTTGCATCTAACATCGCCGCCATTTGAGGCTCGCTCGATTGCAGTTCCGCATTAACAGCGTGGCGTGCAAATACCAAGGTAAAATGATCCGCCGCTTGCACCTTAACGCGAAAATAACGGCTCATACGATCTAAAAATAATTCACTAATCGCTGGAGCATGCACTTCAATTGGATTTAATTTTGCGTCAATTCGAATACGCACCATACGCACAAGACTGGCCATAACAAATTGAATGCCTTGGTGGTGGGGCTTAAACCCATCATTAGGCACAAATCGAATAGCCACTCGGTCGGTCTCAATATCCAATTCAAGATTAACGACATTGCTGATTAAACGATGAAAACGCACGATACGCTGTAACACACTCAATAAACTGCCACCGGCGGATAATGCTAAGCCCAAACCACCAAAGGTCGAGTATTCGCTCTCACGCGCCATATTAATTCCCAGCGACGGGTCATCGAGTAAGCGCTCAACCTCATCCAACAAGGCATAAGACTTAGTGGTATCAACCATTGCCTCAGAATTGCGAGTATCCGCCAAGCTAATTCCAAACTGGCTAAATATCGGCTCTGGGGCTATGTTGCGCGCTACCAGCAAGCTGGCGAGTGGACGCAAGAACATGGCAACTGCTTTGCCTTCCATCGACATTGGCATCTCCGGTCAAATGATTGGCAGCATGGGCAAGGCAGCACCCGATTCTGCACGGTACATTGATATTGTGATTAACAGGAGTATACCTATGTCATCGACAACTGGCCTCAATTCCGCCGATTCGTTAAAGGCAGCCAAACAAAAAGACCGTCAAATTCAAAGTGAACTGATGGCGGTGAGTGATCGCGTTCGTAATAACCACCCGAGCCTAGTAAAGCATCAAAATGCGGTAGGAATGGGTATCTTTTTAACCAGCATATTGGGCATGGTGCTCAACGGCTGGCTCTATTTTGAAGGCATTATGCCAGTTTGGATGGTGATCGTACTGAGCGCTTTCTGGACATCTCTTTTACATGAGCTGGAACATGACCTGATCCACTACATGTACTTCCGTAAAACCCCATTTTGGCATCATGTCATGATGGCGGGTGTTTACTTAGCGCGTCCGCTGACACAAAACCCATGGGTACGCCGTCACACGCATTTACATCATCATAAAGTGTCTGGGACTGAGACAGACTTAGAAGAACGCGGGATTACCAATGGCGAAAGCTGGGGAATCCGTCGTCTCCTTATGGTTGGCGATAACATGCTGGCGTTCTACTTGCGCATCCCTAAGTACTTCATTGAGCCTCGTCGCTTGCTGAAGGAAGGCAAGGTGAACCATAAAGATCTAAAGAATTTGCGCCTCATCGCAGCCGCTTCTTTTACGCCACTGGGCACCACTCTGTATTTGATTTGGCACCTGTTCGTGTTGTTTCACTTGGCTAATGGCATTGCTTGGACACTGGATGCACAGATTGCATGGCCGCAATGGCTGCTGGCGCAACAAGATTGGGTAACCGGTTTGGTGGTTGTTCTGATTGCACCGAACGTACTGCGTACCTTCTGCCTGCACTTTATTTCATCCAACATGCATTACTATGGCGATAACCGCTCTGGCATTATTCACGAGCAGTGCCAGGTTATGAATCCTTGGTATCTACTGCCACTTCAAGCTTTCTGCTTCAACTTTGGCAGTACCCATGCGATTCACCACTTCGTGGTACGTGACCCATTCTATATTCGTCATCTGGCGACAAAAGAATCACACGAAGTGCTACGCAAACATGGTATTCGCTTCAATGACATGGGCACCTTCAGCCGTGCTAATCGCATGCATACGAAAGAACATTATGCCGGCATCAACGAGGCTGCTAACGCCTGATAGCTCCGCTGCTGAACTAAGCCGCACCCTCTGGTGCGGCTTTTTTATGGATTTTGCTCTGCACTATTAGCGCCACTCACGTTCAACCTCGAAACATTCAAGACCACGACGGTCACATCTAGGCCATTCACTGTTAGAATGCTGCATCGTCATCGTATTTAGAAAGAAGGTCGCTCATGGGCTCCCGTTTACAAGAAGATTTCCAGAATATCCATCAAGGTGTGTACTTTGTCGGCACAACTCCGCCAAAAGACAGCACTACAAACGAACGTGTTGATGAGATAGCAGAGAAACTATTAGAGCGCTTATCAGCACTAGATTACGACGGCATGATCGTTTATGACATTCAAGATGAAAGCAGTCGTACGAATAAACCGCGTCCATTTCCATTTATGCAAACATTCGATCCTTGCGCCTATTCACGTATTATCCGCGAAAAATCAGGGCATCCTGTGATCACCTATAAGAGTGTTGCGCAACGCAACGCCAGTGATTTCTCAGACTGGTTAACGCGTGCTTGGAATGAATTTGGCGTGCGCGATATCGTATTGGTTGGCGCGCCATCCTCTGAAGGAGATATACGCCTATCACTACCAGAAGCCTATAAAGTGCTAGCGACCCATGAAGCGCCTTACCACCTTGGCGGTGTTACCATTGCCGAACGTCATGCAGCCAAAGGCAATGAGCACACCCGTTTGCTCAATAAAGGTAAGCAAGGCTGTACCTTTTTTATCTCGCAAGCCGTTTATGATGCCAACGCTACCATTGATTTGCTTACGAGCTATGCAAAATCATGTGCTGAGCAAGGTGTCGAGCCTCAACGTATTATTCTGACCTTTACCCCATGCGGTAGCTTGAAGACGTTAGAATTTATGGAATGGCTGGGAATCTCAGTACCTGAGAGCACTCGCCAAGAAATGATGGCAGCAGAAGATCCATTGGCAGAATCGATCAAGATTTGTCACAACAATTTGCAACATATTTTGGCCGAATGTTTACCACTTAACTTGCCGTTAGGTCTAAACATCGAAAGCCTGACAAATCGTAAAACGGAAATAGATGCATCTATTGAACTGTTTACGCTACTTAAGAAAACACTCGATACTGGCTTAGAAAAACGCCGCAAAGCGTTGTAATTCATTCAGGTGGATCAACCGCTAGCAGCAAGGAAGCTTGGCCAAAGCCAGCTTCCTTTGCATTTCTACAAGCCCCTTCTATTTATGCCTAAAGAAAAGTCTAGGCATACAAAACATTAAAGATATTGCTGAAGCTCGATTCTGAGTTGATATTAATCGACAGTTTTAATTTCCGCGCAATATCACTAGCCGAAATTAAACCGCGAATTTTATGTGTATCACGATCTATCACTAAACAGTGCTGTTGTCCGCGTTCTTTTAACGCTTCGATCAGATTACCAATCGTTGAATTGGCGACATCAGAATAGTCAAACGCTTTAAGCTTATCCTTGGGTGTCATAAAGTCAGTCACTCGTAACTCTTCGCGCTTAAATCCTTGAACAACCTTAGCCATAAATTCAGGGCCAATTAAATCATCAAGGCTTAAAACGCCGACAAATTTATTGTCATTATCCACCACTAATTTTAAGCGAACATGAGTTTTCTTCATTGCGACTTCAGCATCCTTTGCAAAGCTGGATGACTCAATCACCAAGGGCTCCACTTTTTCAAAGTCAGTAAATACTTTTAACGCAGGGGAAGAAACATCCAATGTGGTTGGGGTATCCGGCCATGCAAGTTCATCAATTGGAGTAGTATCATAGAGAGATAATGTTTTCATAGTTAGGCGATCCTTTTGTTGCTGCGCTATTCGGCGATGCAAGTGCACAATGCATTGATATTGAGGCATCGGGGGATGGGTGGGCCAAAAGCCGATGGATCAAAACTACTATAAATATATAAAGCGAATGTTGAACGACGCGCGATCCATAAACATAAAAGCCAAGGATTCATGCTGTCTAGCTGTCACTCCTTACCGAGAAGGAATAGAGAAGGTTTAATAACTATAGGAAAAACTACGCAGTTTCACAATAGATTGTATGCGTAAAGTAATGTCATAAAAATCAACAAAATGTCATTCTATAAAACATGAAGTCATTCACAGTAACGATTATTTCTAGCTATTATAATTTCAGTGCTTCGATATAAAACAGAGCGTTTATACTTTAATACAAATGACATATTTTCTTATATTGATAGGTATAAAAAAGCCGCTTCATTGCTGAAGCGGCTCAATTTTTCCATGTGTGACAAAACACCTATTGCGGAGTGCGAATCACCATCAAACGCAATTCGGTCATATCTTCCATTGCCCAACGAATACCCTCGCGGCCAAGACCCGAGTCTTTAACGCCGCCATACGGCATGTGATCAACCCGCCAGCTTGGTACATCGCCGATCACTACGCCACCCACCTCAAGCTCATCCCAAGCTTGCTGAGCCTTGTATAAATCGCGAGTAAAAATACCAGCCTGCAAACCAAAGCGACTGTCGTTAACACGTTTTAATACCGCATCAAAATCATCAAACGGTTCTAATATGGCAACTGGGCCAAATGCTTCTTCTGCACTCAGCTCGCAATTAGAATCAACATTTTCTAACAGCGTCGCTTGCAACATGTTGCCATTGCGCTGACCACCGCAAAGCAAGGTTGCGCCCTTATCTATTGCCGACTCAATCCAGCCATGCAAACGCTTAGCTTCGCCTTCACTGATCATAGGGCCAATAAAAGTTTCTTTATCTTTAGGATCTCCGCTCTTAAGCGCTTTAGTTTTCGCCACTAGCTTTTCTTTAAAAGTAGCGTAAACGTCACTATGGACAAATAAGCGTTGAACTCCAATACAGCTCTGACCCGACTGATAAAAAGCGCCAATAATTACCCGTGCAACAGCATCATCCAGATCCCAATCTTTATCAACAACACAGGCGGCGTTACCGCCAAGCTCTAAAATAACAGGCTTTTTACCCGCACGAGCTTTCAGCTTCCAACCCACATCTGGCGAGCCCGTAAAACTTAATAACTTTAAACGGTCGTCTTCGGTTAACAGATCCGCACTGTCACGACGACACGGCAGAATAGAGAATGCGCCTTTAGGTAAATTCGTTTCCGCTAGAATTTCGCCAATTAACAAGGCGCCTACTGGCGTCATACTGGCTGGCTTTAAAACAAACGGACAACCCGTAGCAATAGCAGGTGCAACCTTATGTGCCGCCAAATTAAGCGGGAAGTTAAATGGGCTAATAAATGCACAAGGCCCGATGGGCACTCGCTGGGTCATACCACGATAGCCTTTGGCCCGAGGACTAATATCCAGCGGCAGCGTCTCACCTAACATGCGCGGCGTTTCTTCAGCCGCAATTTTGAAGGTATCGATTAAACGAGTGACTTCACCAATAGCGTCATTGATAGGCTTACCCGCTTCGATACACAAGGCATGTGCTAGCTCGTCTTTGCGTTCGGTAAAACGTTTTACGCAATGTTCGAGTACCGCTTGACGTTCATATACCGTCATTTTGCGCATAGCTTCGGTAGCGGCTACTGCTGCTGTAATAGCCTGGTCAAGAACATCCGGCGTTGCCAATGCAACTTCGCAAGCAACCTCGCCGCTGTATTTATCGGTCACTTTTAAATCGGTATTGGCATAAACCGCTTCATTCGCTAAATAGTACGGATAGGTCTTTTGCATAATTTTCTCCTCTATTAGCCCGTTTAAGAAACAACCAAGGCTGCTAGCGCTGTACGAATGGATTCAGGGATTGGGACTGCTTTATTAGCCGCACGTTCAACAAATACGTGAATAAAATCGCCGTATGCACAGGCTTGTTCGTCTCCTTGCTTAAAAATAGCAACACCGTAGGTGACCGAACTATTACCTAATTTATTAACTCGCAAGCCAACTTCTATGGCATCAGGATAAGCAATAGGTGCTAGGTAATTACAGTGTGAATTCACCACAAAACCAACGATTGGTGCATCATGAATATTTAATCCACCATGCTCAATTAAATAACGATTTACTGCACTATCGAAATAGGAATAGTACGTCACATTATTCACATGACCATAAATATCATTATCCATCCAGCGCGTTACAATCGGATAAAACTCACGATAATCGCTGCGTTTAAGCGGTTTAGTTTCAGTAGTCATTAATCATCCTATTATTGGTTAGCACCCGTATTAGTACGCTGCTTGATAAATCGCTAAAGCATCAGCCTCGGTAACTTCACGCGGGTTATTCCCTAACAACCGAGTTTGCAACATGGCTTCACTGGCAAGCATAGCAACCGCGTCTTCACGAATACCACAGTCCCGCAATCGCGTTGGTAATCCGGTATTGATGGACTGCTGCTCTAACCAAGTAATAAGTGCTGCGGTTTTTTCTTCATTGCTGCCAACATTGGCTGCATCGCCCATAACAACCGGGGCTAATTCAGCATACAAATGCGCAGCTTTAGGCGCGTTAAAGCGCATAACATGAGGCAAAACCAGCGAGTTACTTAAACCATGCGGAATATGAAAGTGTCCACCTAGCGGATAGGCTAAGGCATGTACCGCAGCAACCGGCGCATTGGCAAAGGCTTGACCAGCGTACAACGCACCTAACAGCATATTGCTACGCGCTTGAATATTATTGCCGTCTTTAACTGCCACCATTAAATTGCTAGAAAGTAGACGTAATGCTTCTTTCGCAAGCAAATCAGATACTGGGTTTTTCTTCACCGCCGAAGTATAGGCCTCAATGGCATGCACCATGGCATCAATGCCCGTGGCTGCTGTCACATGTGGCGGCAGACCTGTGGTTAATTCTGCATCAAGTAACGCAATATCCGGTTGCAATACGGCTGATACCACACCGGCTTTTGTCGTTGCGCCCGTAGTGACAATCGCAATTGGCGTGACTTCTGAACCAGTACCCGCCGTTGTTGGAACTTGCAATAACGGCAGGCGTACACCACGAGCATTACCCACGCCGTACATGTCAGATAATG
>Ga0209081_1002546_pt1 | contig 10549 bp, 13 predicted proteins | sample GOMGulsemesocosm_4_FD_184636 | JGI IMG/M metagenome (GOLD analysis project Ga0209081, IMG submission 184636) | Methane-oxidizing microbial communities from mesocosms in the Gulf of Mexico - GOM15B Gulf of Mexico (SPAdes) (version 2) | ecosystem: Environmental > Aquatic > Marine > Cold seeps... | reverse complement strand
GCCAACGACAACCTGGATAATGGGGATGTCAGCAGTTATGGCGTACTCGACTTGTTTGCCGGTGTGCGCGACCACAGTGGTGTCTGGGAAGCGAGCCTGTGGGCCAAGAACCTGCTCGATACCGAGGCGCAAATCACCCGCAATCAGCTGGAGGCGGGCGGCAATTATCGTCAGGCCAATATCATCCAAGCGCGCACGGTGGGTGTAACCGGTAAATATTCTTTCTAGTACTTAAATACCTCAGACGTTCTTCTCACCTTTGCCGGGGTTCATGGTTAACCCCGGCTTTTTGTTTCAGGCTCCATGCTTGTGCCGAGTCTTCTTGCTTGCCTCTATCTTTTGCGAGATGACCCGGTCTCCATTCACTTATCTGTGTGTTGATTGCTGTCCACTGCGGTGACGAGTTATACCGCTTAAGCAGTGGTTGGGCGCCACTCAATTTCATCAAAATTATTTCAGGGGTTTCGCTCAGATCTTGTCCGGTATTTTCTGTCGCATAAGCACGTGGCTGACTGACCGTGAGCCCTCCGCAATATTCTATCTAAACCTTTAAAACCAGATCTGCCGCATGTCCGGTCGCTACACCAGCGGGTTTTGGCCAGGTGACGAGGCGGCCACAGCAGAAAAGACCCGCCTGAACACTTCTGTCCGGCAGGTTGAACACTCGAGTGCTATTGCACGCGCGGCAATCACATCACAATCCATTCAAGACTGATCAGAGTGACGAACAGGAGAGGCGAGTGATCAATATTCTGGATGAGATACAACTGCCGGCGGGCGAACTGCAAGGTCTCTTGCAGAGACTGCAAACACAGTATCTGCCGACGGCCGGCGGCCGAGGCCTGACCCTGGCCAATCAGTGGGTATCGCCGCCGGTGGTGCGCGAGGGTGAGCCCAACACCCTGTGGTTGCAGTGGCAGGTGGCGGACGAGATGAGTTACTACAAAATGCGCGCCGGGCAGACAGAACAGATAGCCACTTTCTGGGCCGAGGTGGATGCCATCGCCAGCGAGCGCCGTCGCCATGTGATGGTGCCGGCCGAGAGCCCTCTGCCGAGTAAACTTGATAGCCAGGAGATGGCGCTATGAGTCGACAAGCGATGATTCAGCAAACACTACAGCTGTGGTTGGCCGAGGGAGCGAATAGCGACGCTCTGGAAAGCGAACTCAATAGCCGCTTGGACAGGTCGGGCCTCAGCTTCCACCTCAGTCGCAATCTGGATAATCGTTATGGGGGTGGCGACTACACCCTGGACCTGGTTTGGCATGGCGCGGCCGAGCCGAGTGTTTTGGCTGATGTGCCGGGTCTGGCGCGAGTCGATGGCGTCAGCTATCACCCAATCGATCGGGGCATCCGTCCAGGCGACGAGCCAAACACAATCTGGCGCACGTTGATGCTGCGCGTTGAGCCGGGTAGCGATGCCTTTGCTGTGGAAAAGTTCGAGCGGGAACTGCTGCAGATGCCCGAGTATATGCAGGGCATCCGTCGCTGGTCGCTGGGCCGGGTGACCGCTGGGGTGAACCTTGCGGGCAGTGAAGAGACTCGCTGGACCCACGTCTGGCAGCAGGAATATCAGCAGCTAGATGATCTGGTCGGAGAGTACCTGATCCACCCCTATCACTGGGGCTGGGTTGACCACTATTTCGATCTGGAATCTCCCGGTTGCCTGGTCGATGCCCACATCAGTCACAACTTCTGTCCGCTGCAGTTCAGTGTGATCGTTGAAAATTGATTGTTGAAGATCGGTTGCTGAAGGTCGAGTGTTCCGCCGAGCGTCTGCGGCTTATATTTATTTTACCGCAGCACTCAATGGCTAATCATTAGGAAGTATGAATATGAGCGATTCTCAAGCGACAAAACCCCTTGAGGGCAAGGTTGCCCTGGTGACCGGCGCCAGCCGTGGCATTGGTCGCGCCATTGCCCAGCGTCTCGCCAGTGCCGGTGCCACGGTGGTGGTGACAGCCCGCAGCATGAAAAAGAGCACAGAGTTTAGCGGCACATTGCTGGAAACCATCGAGCTGATTGAACAGGTGGGGGGCAAGGCCTTTGGCCTGGCGACCGACCTGGAAAATCGCGAGCAGCTGGACAGTCTGGTCGAGCGAGCGGTTGGTCTTGCAGGACGCTTGGATATTCTGGTGAACAACGCCGGTGTATCCCACTATGACAGGGTCGATAAAATGTCGGAGTCCATGTTCGACCTGACCCTCGATCACTACTTGAAAATCCCCTTCTTGCTCGCCCAGCAGGCCATTCCACATATGCGCGAGCAGGGTGGCGGCTGGATAGTGAACCTGGGTTCTGTCACAGCCCAGCGCCCGTTCAAACCCTATGACGAGTTTGCCAAGCTGGGCGGTGCCACCGTCTATGCGGCCATCAAGGCGGCCCTGGCTCGCTTTACCCAGGGACTGGCGGCCGAGCTGCTGGATGACAATATCGCCGTTAATCTGGTGGCACCCAGCAGTGCCATCAGCACCCCGGCCTCCGACCGCTTTATTCCCGATGATTTTCCCACCGAGCGGGTGGAGTATCTGGCCGAGACGGCTCTGCAACTGTGTCTGTTGCCAGCTGCTGAGCGCACCGGCCTGTTGACCCACAGTTTGCACTTTCCCAAGGCCATGAATATTACGGCCCGCGAGCTGGATGGCAGCGGCGGTCTGCCGACACCGGAGATCCCCTTTTATTCCCACCCGGAGGTGATGCCGACCGGGGAGTGAAGCGGGTGCTTATTGCCGTTAACGGCTGATGCGTCAGCCAGACCATTAATGTTTATCGATAGAGTGACGAATATGACAACCATGAAAGCGGCGGCGATCAACCAGTATGGCGACGCCGATGTATTTGAAATCATGCAGCTGCCTATGCCGCAGGTGAGTCCCGATGATGTATTAATTCAGGTGGCCTACGCTGGCGTCAACCCGGCCGACTGGAAGTTTCGCGAGGGCTACAACCAGCAGTTTTTCCCGCTGACCTTCCCCTTCACGCTGGGCTTCGATGGCGCCGGTGTGGTCAAGGCTGTCGGTGAAAATGTCACCAGGTTTGCCGTGGGTGATCGAGTCTTTAGCCCGTCGAATCTTGGCATGGGCCAGCCAGGCTCTTACGCCGAGTATATGCTAGCCAGCGAGTCGCGCACGGCCAAGGTACCCGCTGGCATGAGCCTGAAATCCGCCGGCTCTATTCCTGTTGCGGCACTAACCGGCTGGCAGGCATTGTTTGCCAAGGAAAAGGGCGACCTACAGTCCGCTCAGCGCATCCTGCTCAATGGCGCCTCCGGCGGTCTTGGCAGCTTCGCTCTGCAGTTTGCCAAGTGGGCGGGCGCCGAGGTGGCGGCCACCTGCAGTGGCGTCAACGTCGACTATGTCAAAGCTCTGGGCGCGGATCTGGTGATTGATTACAGGACCCAGGATGTCGCTGAAGAGCTTGCCAAGTGGGCGCCAGAGGGGGTCGACATGGTCCTCGACGCCGTCGGTTGTGGCTCCCTCAAAGATCCCTTCTCTCTGTTGAAGCCCGCTGGCAAGCTGGTGAGCATCGCCACTCTGGTGGGCGACGGTGATATCGAGGGGGATATGGCTGAGGCGGCTAAGCGCGGTGTCAGTAAGGTCTACGCCATCATGAATGATACTGACGCCGGCAATGAGCTGGCCAAAATCGCCGAGCTGGTCGAGGCGGGTTCGGTGAATATGCCGCCGATCGAGCTGTTTGCGCTGGACAATATTTCCGAGGCGCATCGCAAGGTGCAGACGGGTCACGTGCGCGGCAAGGTGGTATTGAAGGTGGCGGGCGATCTATAACAGGCGCCACCCATTGTGTTCGGCACAGGTTGTGTCCCATTGAAAACAAGGGCGTGCCCTGTGCCGGTAACCAGAAAAATTTTGAGGAGAAAGTCATGAGCAATGTTCAAATTCAGGAAGATCGCTGGCAGATTCAGCAGTTGATGGCCCGCTATTGCGAGACAGCCGATCAGCACGACTGGGACGCCATGGATCAGGTGTTTACCGAGGGCACGGTGGGTGTCTATAACGGTATGGAAGTGGTGAGCTTGGCGCTGCTGGTGAGCCAGGGGAAGAAGAACATGACCCGCGATACCGTCGGCAGAACCCAGCACAATGTGTCCAACTTTCGCATAGAGCTGGAGGGTGACACGGCCAGCTGTGTCACCAACTACTATGCGGTGCACTATGGCGCCGGCCCGTTTAAAGGCCAGCTGTACAGCATGTGGGGTGAGTACCGGGATCAGCTGGTGCGCACGGATAAGGGCTGGCGCATCAACCGCCGCGACTACACCACCTTCTTTACCGAGGGTGATGACCGCATGGTGTTTGCCGGTGAAGAGCCAGAGTGGAATGAGTCCAAGCAGTTTTGATTTCGAATTCAGAAACAAAGCATTCTAGCCGCCATCATCAATAACCCGCTGCCCCTCAATGTTGTTTCGACTCTGTTAACATGGGGTTTTGATGCACAGCAGAGCCTTTAGGTTATTGCTGGGCAGGTCAACGATAGGGGGCGAGTAGTGGGGCAACGAGGATTCACGTCACAGGATGCGGCACTGACCATTAACTACATTGGTTTTGTTTACCGCACGCTGGTGGCCGAAGGTTACTCGCCCGAACGCCTGCTGCAGGCTACCGGGCTGACAGGCGCGGCCTTGGTGAGCCCTGATTTTCGCTGCACCTTTGAACAGCACAAAACCTTTGTGATTAATGCAATGAACCTGGCCAACGACCCCCATCTGGGGCCGCGTATGGCCGCACGTTTCAACCCCATGAATATAGGCCTACCGGCATCGGCGGCGATGAGCAGCGATATTTTTTCGACGGCGCTGCACGTACTGCAGCAATTTATGTCGCTGAATTTTTCCATCCTCTCGTTCGATTATTATGCCGACGGCGATACGCTGGCGTTGCGCTGGAAACCCGCGCTGGACGTCAGCAGCATCGAGTACTTTGTCATGGGCAGCACCTTTGTGGTCACGGAAAACTTTTTGAGGTTACTGTTGGGCAAAGAGTCTGTCGCCGTCAGAGTTGATCTGGCCATGCCGGAGCCAGCAGGCTGGGTGGAGTATGCATCAGCACTGAGTTTTCCTGTGGTTTTTGATGCGCCTTTTAGTCAGCTGGTGGTGCCCAGCTGTTATCTAAACGAACCTCTGTCGGCTGCCGATCCGGTGGTGCATCAGCACATGTTACGCCTGTGTGAAAAACAGATGGCGGAGGCGTTTTTTGATGAGGGGTTAGAGTCACAGGTAGGTAATATTATTATTGAAAATCACTATCACAGCATGTCCATTGAACAGGTGGCCGAGGCGCTGGGGTTGTCCGAGCGCAGCTTGCGACGCCAGCTGAGCCAGTCGGGCAGCGCTTATAAGAAGATTGTTGATCAGGTACGTGAGTCCCGCGCCCGCGAGCTACTGGCCATTGCAGGCCTGCCCATCAGCACCATCGCCTACGATCTGGGCTTCAGTGACCCGTCAAATTTTGCCCGCACCTTTAAGCGTTGGTTGGGCGTCTCGCCGCAGGATTACCGCGCGCAATCGCTGACTGGTCAAGACTGACCGGTGGTTGGCCGTCAATGAACTGCCCCGAACGTTAAAGCTTCGTATGATGATTTCGTCTTATTAGATTAATAATAACGAGATTACTTATGCGCCCTGTCGTCGATGTCTATTTTTCATTTCGCAGCCCTTATTCCTACCTGATCACACCGGATCTTCTCAAGCTTCGTAAAGACTACGATGTTGATCTCAGGCTGAGGCCGGTACTGCCCATCGCGCTGCGCGCGCGCGAGACGTTGTTTTCCGAAGAAAACCAAAACAAAGCCCGCTACATCATCATGGATGCGTTTCGTCGTGCCCAATTTTTGGGCATGACCATCGATTGGCCCTCACCAGACCCCATAGTGCAAGACATAGAAACTTTTAAGGTGGCCGAGGAGCAGCCCTACATCTACCGCTTGGCCGCGTTGGGTATTGAGGCCGAGCGCCGCGGCAAGGGCATTGACCTTGCCTATGCGGTTTCTCATTTAATTTTTGCCGGTACCAAAGACTGGGATCAAGGGGACCTGCTTAAAAATGCAGTGGCCAGCGCAGGTCTGGATTTGGCAGACATGGAGGTCGCCATTGGCGGTTACGATTTCATGAGCGAGATAGACGCCAACCAACAGTCGTTGGACGCGGCCGGTCACTGGGGTGTGCCGACCATGGTGGTGAACAACGAACCCTTCTTTGGTCAGGACCGTGTCGATACGCTGCGCTGGCGTCTAGATGAACTGGGTTTAGCGGCCAAGTAAATTTGTAATTGCTTCCACATTTTTTTAGGCAGCCATTAAATATCAGAGAGAATGAATGTTATGGATCTTCAAATAAAAGGTAAAAAAGCCATCATGGCCGGCGGCAGTGCGGGCATGGGTCGTGCAACCGCTGAGCGTTTAGCCGAGGCTGGCGCCGATCTGGTGATCAGCGCACGGGGGCAAGAGCGACTGTTCAAAGCCGCAGAGGAGATCTCAAAAAAGTATGGGGTGAAGGTCACCCCGGTGGTGGCGGATTCGTCCACCGAAGAGGGACGCCAGGCGCTTTTTGCAGCCTGCCCAGACCCGGATATTCTCGCCATCACCATCAAGCCGCCGGCGCCCAATGGCGACTTCTTAAAAGTGACGCCGCAGATGTGGCGCGATTCCATAGAGACCACACTGCTGGGCCCGATTGAAATCATGCGTCACTATATTCCGGTAATGAAAGACAAGGGCTGGGGACGCATCGTTAATATTGCGACCTTCTCGGCCAAGAACCCGATGATCTGGCGTTTGATGTCGGGCCCGGCTCGCTCCGCGTTAATCAACTACACCGCAAGCGTCTCGCGAGAGGTAGCCCAGTACGGCGTTAATATTAATAACGTTCTGCCGGGCATGTTCCAGACCGAGGGCATGCTTGAAAGTATGGGCGTCTATGCGGACGCCTTTGGCTTGGAAGCGAAAGAGGAAGTCGTGTTGCCGCACTTTATGGAACACAATAAAATCCCCGCTGGTTTTCTGGCCGACGCGGACGATCTGGCCCCAACGGTGGCGTTGTTGTGCAGTCCATTGGCGCGCTTTATTGTCGGTCAGAATATTGTCATCGACGGTGGCCAGCATCACTCGCTGTTCTGATTTTATTGAGGGCCATCATTGATGGCCTATAAATCGATATAGGTGTGATTTGGGTGCGAACCAGCGGTCTACTGGATTGCTGCCGCGCCCAACCTGCTCTACCCAGAGCAGCCAGCTTCCCCTCGACGCTGGTGTGGTTGTCAGCTCTCCCTAACTTGTTCTTTAAAAAAGTGTTGATCAGTGATGTCGTTGGTTGGCACATTAATACCAGTGGCCTGCTTTATGTGGCTACAATAGGAATCAACATGGCCGCACGCACTAAGCGATGAAACATTTGGTTTGTTGGAGAATGTTATATTTAAGGAGAGGGAGTTGTTAAAGTCTATACATCATGTGGCGATTATCTGTTCGGATTACGAGAAATCAAAACACTTTTATACCGATACGCTAGGTTTGGAAGTGATCGCAGAAAACTACAGAGAGAGCAGGGATTCATATAAGCTCGATTTAAAATTGCCGGACGGTGGTGGCCTTGAACTGTTCTCATTCTCTAATTCTCCCGACCGACCCAGTTTTCCTGAGGCGTTGGGCTTGAGGCATTTAGCCTTTGTCGTCGACTCCGTTGAATGCATGGCAGATTATTTGTTGTCAAAAGGCATTGTCGTAGAATCCATTCGGGTTGATGAATATACCGCTAAAAAATTTACCTTCTTAAGCGATCCAGATGGTTTGCCACTAGAGCTGTATGAACAGACGCATGTATCAATATAGCTCCCGATACTTTTAACCTTGTCGCATCATCTTGTTTGGAGGCGCGATGAATATAAATACTTGCTTAGCGGTCGTCGCTGTTATAAACGCTACCGTTGCCACATTGCATGTCGCTTGTATCTATTACGATGAGACTTGGTATCGCTTTATGGGGGGGGAAGTTCATCGGTTTAAACTGACGCAGTCAAGAAGGTGGGGGGTCAGCGTTTAAAGGAGCTGGAAGCCGAAAACATGGTGACCCGTGAGGTGATCAACGACAGGCCTATCGCCGTCACCTTCCAGCTCAGCGACTTTGGTTGCTTGACCCTGTGTATTCTGGAGCGTTTAAAAGATTGGTCTGAAGACCATGAGGAGGATAACAGCAAAGCTGCGACAGAGGGCTAAGCCAGGTTACCAAAAACACACTAGTTGATTTGGCGTCAGGCTTGGCAATAATAAGCACTACTGATGCCCCCAGAGCTAGGAGCCTCCATGACGGATCAAGTGTCGAACAGAACGCCCAATACAATGTCGAATCAATATCAGATCGAATGTGACTGCGGCGCGGTCGGCCTCACCCTCAACGGCGAGCCCAAGGTACGCGGCTTTTGCCACTGCGAGGACTGCCGCGACCTGCTGAAGATTCCCTACCACTCGGTCACCGCCTGGGATGCCGACAAGGTGTCTGTCAGCAGCGGCGAAGAGCAGCTGGTGTACTTTCAACACCCGAGCAAGCGCATGCAGCGGGTCTATTGTAAGGGCTGCGGTGAAACTCTGTTTAACACCAACGCCATGGGTTGGCGCATTGTCTCCCAGCTGTTGATCCGAAAATGTCTGGGCGGCGAGCTGCAATCGCAGATGCATTTCTTTTACGGCCGCCGCATTGTCGATATCGACGATGGCCTGCCCAAACGGCCTTAAGGACGAAGGCCTACGTCGGTATAAACCAGCAATGGCGCTGGCAGGCGATCGTCTATCTGGCAGAGCCAGAGTCGAATCAATTCAATAAATGACTCAGGTCAATAAAACTGTGGCCCGGCTTGAAGTGATATTGTTCATAAGGATGCGTCATCAATAGCTCATTGATAAAAACGGTGGTGCTGACGGGCTTGGCATTAATTGCATTTCCCGCCAACTCGGTACTGTGTCGATTGGCGCTGGAGTAAGGCGCCTTAGACGTCTCGAGCTTTACGCTTATACGCTTGTTGTCGGGTATTGCTGTTCTATTGGACACGGGAGCCGTGTGCGCTTATCTTGTTTGGCTTTGTTCAAATAACAATGGTATTGCAGTCTCTTTTGTTTGGAAAATGTCTGCATGTCGTTGATTGGATCGGTATGGTCGTTTCTTTTTCCGGTTTTGTTTATCTGATTTTATCTGGGGTTTCAGCCCCATCGCTAAGAGGCTTTTTCTTATGGGCGCTGTGGGGTAGCTTGGGTCTTTATTCCCTGAGAGGTCACGATTCGAAAGCCCTCTTATGGATAGCGCCTATAATTTTTTTCAGAAGCCTGCCGTTGATTGTTCTGTTAATGATTTTCACGGTGAGCAATGCCAGCGTCTCCCTAGAGGGCGTTCTTTTGGCTGTGGTGCCTGGAGGTGTCACTTCAGGGATTGGTTATGCGATCTGGTATGTCGCACTGACTGGTCTTTCTTCTTCCCAGACCGCAGTTCTTAAGTTATCAGTGCCTGTGATTGCCACGTTTGGAGGGGTGATCCTTGTGTCTGAAGCCATGACACCTCGCCTTGTGGTTTCAGGACTTGTGGTTCTCGGTGGGATTTTAATGGTGATTCTAGGTAAGCATTATTTTCCTCAGTGTTCATCGGCTGTAAAAACCTAGTAGAAGAAATTTCACCGTAACTCCACAGTTAAGATTAAAAATGGGCCGAGACCGATTATTTAGCCTCTGATTAACCAGCGATGGGAAGATTTTCTCAGGGTAAAGTAGGCGCGACCATTCACGGCAACAGGTGTCAGGGCGCTGCTTAGCGTTAAAACGGATATCAAAGGATACCGCCACAGTATCCTGCTTTGAGCGAATTTGGCGATCTATCAGATCGATCTGAAGTTGCAGCCAATAAAATACCGTTGATCAAGACGAGGTACCTTGCAGGCGTGCTTTAAGGTCGACACCATTGCGCAGTGCGGTCATCTCGGCCAATACCGCCGAAACTGTCGAGCAAGGCCAGCCAGAAGTGGAAGCAGAAGTACCGACGTCTACTAAAAGACGCCGATAAAGAATGTCCGCCGCCAGAGCCTGATCCAGGCGAGAAGAAAAAGGGTCGGCTGGCCCGCAGCAAAGCCAGAAATTTATTGGAGCGGCTTCGTGATTACGAGGCGGATGTGGTGTGCTTCATGGATAATGAAGCGGTCCCTTTTACCAACAATCAGGGCGAGCGCGATATCCGCATGACGAAAGTTCAGCAGAAGATATCAGGCTGCTTCCGCTCAATGCAGGGCGCCGAAATTTTCTGTGCGCTGCGTAGCTATCTATCGACTTGCCGCAAGCACGAGGTGGGTGTGGGTGAGGCCCTGGAGTGCTTATTTGCAGGCACTTGGCCGGGGTTTATTCAGGATAGGCTCGATATCTTGGAGTTGGGTGCTGAATAGTTACCAAAAATACAGCCTTTCTCTGGCGCCACCGATTTCTAGAATTGATTAGCCAACACCAAGCTGAGCATGAGGAGGGGATTGTCGAAGCCGATGAAACATTCTTCCTGGAATCATTT
>Ga0209081_1002545_pt1 | contig 10549 bp, 7 predicted proteins | sample GOMGulsemesocosm_4_FD_184636 | JGI IMG/M metagenome (GOLD analysis project Ga0209081, IMG submission 184636) | Methane-oxidizing microbial communities from mesocosms in the Gulf of Mexico - GOM15B Gulf of Mexico (SPAdes) (version 2) | ecosystem: Environmental > Aquatic > Marine > Cold seeps... | reverse complement strand
TACGAACAAGTGATGGGGCACGATCTAACGGATGAACAATGCGAGGTGCTTCAAGAAGCCATCAGTGAAGTGAAAACGGCTGCGGAGCATACAATATGAAGTTACATTCATTGTGTATGCAAGCCTTTGGCCCATTTGCCAACAAAGAAACTATCGACTTTAGTGAACTGGGAGAGAACCCTTTATATCTCATAGATGGGCCAACGGGTTCAGGCAAATCATCCATATTGCACGGCATCTGTTATGCCTTATACGGAGAAACAACCGATGCAGACCGGAAAAGCCTAGGCTTACGTTGCGACCATGCAAAAGATGACGTATTAACAGAGCTAACGCTAGAGTTCAGCATTAGAGAAGACCGATACCGCATTACACGCACGCCAACACAAATGCGCTCCAGTAAACGAGGCACAGGTGAAACCGAACAAAAGGCAGAAGCTCATCTATGCCAAATAAACGCCGATGGTGAAGAAGAAACCTTAGTCCCTAAAAAGGTAAAAGACGCAGATAAACGCATTAAAGAAATTATTGGTTTATCCGCAGAACAATTCCTTCAAGTTATGGTCTTACCCCAGGGTAAATTCCGCGAACTGCTCATTGCCAAATCAGATATGCGCCAGCAAATACTATCAACACTCTTTCAAACGGAAGTCTACAAGCAGATAGAAGAGCGCCTAAAGCTAAAGTCGGCGGGTATCGAACAGCAAAATAAAGCCTTCGAGAAAAGTAAAGAAGAGGCATTAGCCGACGTAGCAATGGCCGATGCGGATATGCTGGTGAACAGCATAGAATCTACAGCAGCACTAACAGCAGAGGCGGAAGGAAAAAAAGAGCAAGCGGCTACCAGCTTGCAAAAAGCAGTAACAAAACTACAAAATGCCGAAGCATTGGCTAATAACTTTGCAAACCTAGAACAGAAGAAAGCCCAGCAGATAGAGCATCTTAAACAAGAAGAGGGCATCTCTCTCTCGAAAACAGTCATTCAAGAGGCTGAAAAAGCAGTAGGGATAATGCCGAAATGGCAAAACCTGCAACGTGTAGATAAAGAGGTAAAAAACAAAGAAATAGAAGTAGCGCAGGCCGTTTCAGCCAAAGTGCTTGCCGATGAAAAGGCGGCCTTAACAACTGAAATGCTTAAGGAAGCTAGCGAAGTGTACAAACAACGTGATGGCCTGAAAGCACAGGAAGTTAAGTTACAAGGCTATCAACAAAAGCTGGTTAACTATCAGCAATTAAAAGATGCAGCCCTAGCGGCAGATAAGCATTACCAAGATGTATTAGATAACAAACAAAACACCTCCCAAAAAAGCGAAACGATCAACCAGCAAATAGCGACTCTTAGCTCTTTAATAGAGACGTTGAGCAGTGAGGTCGCAAATAAAGCGACTATCGTTGAGCAAAAGCTAAAAGCCAAAACCTTAGCGGATAATCGTGTAAAGCTAGAAGAGCGAGAAATAGAATTAGAGAAATCCAAGAAAGACCAACAACAAGCACAAGATAAAGTTAACACCTTAAAAACCGCCCACCAGCAAGCCGAGAAAGAAGCCAACCGAACAGAAATGCATTGGTTTACCAATCAAGCAGCCGTATTGGCATCAAAGCTTGAAGAAGATCAGCCTTGCGTGGTTTGTGGCAGTTTAGAGCATCCCATTCCCGCCGTTTTCGAAAAGGGCGCTTCGGATATAAGCCAAAAATCGGTTGATCAGGCTCGCTCAGCAGAATCAGTTGCCTTAACAAATTGTAATAAAGCCAACGCCAAGCTAGAAAAGGCGCAAGACCTTGTTACCGAAGTGCTCAAGCGCATAGATGAATTAAAAGCCACCCTAGGTGATCAAGCAGGCCAATCGGTAAAAGAAGTAAAGCAAGCCTTTAATCAACTAAACCAGCAACTAACTACCCTAGAAGAAAAAGAGCTTAAGCTAGCCCAAACTAAACAACAGCATAAAGCTAAAGAGGCAGAGAAGCAGCCCATTATGGCCGCCTTGCAAACAATAGAAGATAGCTTGCCACAATTGAATGCCGCAAAAGCAACAGCAAGCAGCCAATTACAAAGTGCCAATGACGATTTGCCTGAACAATATAGAGTAGCCGGCCTGTTAGATAAAACAATTAACAATACCCGCGCTAAAATTAAAACCATTGAAGGCAACCAGCAGTCTGCAGAACAAGCCGCAGCAAATGCTTTGCAGCAACAAACCGCAAGTCAGTCCCAACATAAAGTATTAACCAAGAATGTTGAATCATTAAGTAAACAGCAAGAGTCACTACAAGCAGAATGGAATAAAGCATTAGCAGATAACCTCTTTGACACGCAAGAGCTCTATGAAGAAGCCTACCTTGATGAGCAAGAACTTAAAGCCATTAAGGCGGACGTCACCACATACGAAGACACAAAGAAAACACTTAAAACAGAGTTGGATTTGCTGAATGAACAGCTGAAAGGTAAAGAACTGCCACAGCTAGAAACTCTTCAACAAGCGCTTCAAACCTTAACAGAAGCCTTTACTCAGGCAGAATCAGTATGGATTGAAGTAAAGCAGCAAAAAACACGTTTAGAAGACACGCAAAATAAGCTCAACAAATTAGACAAACAACAAGCAAGCATTAAAAAACAATATGAAGTTATTGGTGCGTTATCAAAAGCAGCTTCGGGAAAAGGCAATGTCAGAGTCAGCCTAGAGCGTTTTGTTCTGGGTAATCTACTAGACTCAGTACTCAGTATTGCAAGTCAACGTTTACATATTATGAGTAAAGGACAATACCGACTCATACGTCAAAATGAAGAAGCGCAAAAAAGAAACGTAACAGCAGGCTTAGACTTAGCCATAGATGACGCACACACAGGGAAAACAAGGCCTGTCGCCACATTGTCGGGCGGCGAGTCTTTTATGGCATCACTGGCGTTAGCGTTAGCCCTGTCAGATGTAGTGCAAGAACGTTCGGGCGGTATTCAGCTCGATACGCTATTTGTTGATGAAGGCTTTGGCACCTTAGACCAAGAAACCCTACAACTTGCCATCAATATCTTGGTTGATCTGCAAGCAACCGGCCGCAGTATTGGCATTATCTCCCACGTGTCCGAACTAAAAGAACAAATGGCCCAACGAATAGAAGTAACCAGCTCCAGAAGTGGTAGCAGTATAAAAATCATAGCTTAAACGGAATCAATATGAACACCAGCAACATCAAGAAATACGCTCCTAAAGCCCGAGCAGACTTTATGGCAGCGGTCGCTAAGCGACTCAACAAATTTGGTATTTATGCCGACAAAGCAGGGCAGGTAACAATAAGCGAGCCACAGATCTCCGGCTCAGTTATGCAAATAGACGGCAACAGTTTTGATGCCACATTAAGCGCATCGCGCAATAACCTAGCAAAGAAAGCCAAGCAACAAGGCTTTAGCCAGTTTGTAGAGCATACCGCGTACACATGGTTTAACCGATTCTGCGCTATTCGTTATATGGAGCTGCACGACTACTTAGAACATGGCCTTCGCGTACTCTCGCACCCAGATAAAGACAACAGCTTTGAAATACTCGACCATGCCCAAGATGTCGCCGAAGATTTAGGCCTAAAACGTGATCACATCGTAGAACTCAAGTTGGCCGGCAATCAAGACGAACAACTGTACCGTGAACTACTCATAGCGCAGTGCCACAAACTTCATCAAGCCATGCCATTCCTATTTGAAGCATTGGATGATGAAACAGAACTATTACTGCCTGACAATCTAACCCGAACCGACTCGATACTGCGCGGGTTGGTTAGTGACATTCCTGTTGAAGACTGGGAACAAGTGGAGATCATCGGCTGGCTCTACCAGTTCTACATCTCAGAAAAGAAAGATGAAGTCATCGGCAAGGTGGTTAAGTCAGAAGACATCCCAGCCGCCACTCAACTATTTACCCCTAACTGGATCGTAAAATATCTTGTCCAAAACTCAGTAGGGCGGCAATGGTTACAAACCTATCCTGATTCAAGTGTTAAATCAGAGATGGAATATTACATAGAACCTGCCGAACAAACCAATGAGGTTAATGCGCAACTCAAAGCCATCACCCCAGACAGCATAGATCCAGAAACCATTAAAGTCTTGGACCCAGCCTGTGGCTCTGGCCATATATTAGTTGAAGCCTACCAACTGCTAAAAAGCATTTACGAAGAGCGCGGCTACAGAAGCAGAGACATACCCAAACTCATTTTAGAAAACAACCTATACGGCATAGACATAGACGACCGCGCAGCTCAGCTAACAGGCTTTAGCTTAATGATGCTCGCCCGTGCAGACGACCGCCGAATTTTCACCAGAGAAGTACAGCTCAATGTGGTTGCCATGCAGTCCAGTGAATACCTGAGCTCACGGCAGCTGTGGAATAATTTGAACTTAGATGGCCAAAGGCAAAAGCAGCAGACTGATGAAATATTTGGTGAAATGCAAAGCGACTTCTCCGAGCCAGAAAACAATGCAGACTACCAACTGATCGTCGCACTGATAGAGAGTTTCCAACAGGCCAAAACCTTTGGATCCCTGATTAATATCCCCCATACAAAATGTGCCGATATAGAGGCGCTGCAACTAAAACTAATGGCACTGGCAGAGCAGGGAGATACAAAACAAAAGCCAGCAGCCAATGCCCTGTTACCGCTATTCAAACAGGCACTAATTTTAAGTCATCAATACGATGCGGTGGTGGCTAACCCGCCGTATATGGGGGGTAAGTATTTAGCCGCTCCACTTAAAAAACATCTTAAAGATGATTTTAAAGGCTACGAAAAAGACTTGTTTTCAGCTTTTATTATTCGTAATTTGCAGCTTGCAAAAGACGGTGGTCAGTTAGGCTTTATGACGCCATTTGTCTGGATGTTTATTTCTAGTTATGAGCAATTACGCAACACACTCATTAATGAAGAAACCATTTCAACTTTAATCCAATTAGAGTATTCAGGTTTTGATGGTGCAACGGTTCCTATTTGTACTTTTACATTAACCAAAGGGCATACAACTGATTTTATCGGTAGTTATATTAAATTATCCGATTTTAAAGGGCATAAAAATCAAGCACCAAAAACCCTAGAAGCCATTCAAAATCCTGATTGCAGCTGGTTTTATCGTGCAAAACCCGATGACTTCAAAAAAATACCAGGCAGTCCGATTGCGTATTGGGTGAGTGATGGAGTTCGGAGTGCTTACACTCGAGGGCAACTTTTGGGGGATATATCAGAACCGAGAACAGGACTTCAAACAGGAGAAAATGAAAGGTTTGTAAGGGGGTGGACAGAGATAAACATTATTAAATTTAGTGGTCTATGTAACAGCAAAGGAATAAATTATAAATGGGTTCCCTATAATAAAGGAGGGGAATTTAGAAAGTGGTATGGTAATGCTGAATTTGTATTGAATTGGGAAGAAAATGGCCGTGACATAAGAAATGATAAGTTAGATAAACTTAAAAATGGCTTGTGCTTACCAAGTAATTCCAAGCCTAAAAATGAAAAGTATTATTTTAGGGAGTGTGGAAGTTGGGCAAAAATATCAAGCTCACGAATATCTGTTAGGTATTTTCCATCTAGTTATATTTTTGATATAGCTGGCTGTGCTGTGTTTACAAATTCTAGTAAAGAACTAGATTTGATTATAGGTTTTTTAAATACACCAATTTCAATGGAAATATTCAAGATTATTTCACCAACTTTAAATTATCAGCCTGGTGATGTAGCAATGATGCCTATACTTCCAGAAATGCTTGAAGTGAAAAATGAGTGTGTTTCTAAATTAATCAATTACTCAAGGTTAGACTGGAACACCTATGAAACCTCATGGGATTTCCAAAACAATCCATTAATCATAAACCAAACTGACTGCTTATCGGAGATTTACAGCGTATGGCAAGCCCAAAATCGCGCAACCATCACTGAAATGCAACGCCTCGAACATGAAAACAACCGCTTGTTTATCGATGCCTATGGCTTACAAGACGAACTCACCCCCGATGTGCCTTTAGAGCAGATTACTTTAACGGTAAACCCAAAATATCGTTATGGTGGCAAGCTATCCGAAGCAGCCCTAGAAAACCGCTTTCAATCCGATACCCTAGCTGAACTGATTAGCTATTCCATCGGCTGCATGATGGGTCGCTATTCATTGGATAAAGAAGGACTGGTCTATGCCCATGCGGGTAATGAAGGCTTTACTGAATTAGAACAGCAAGGCGCATACAAAACCTTCCCAGTCGATGATGATGGCATAATCCCACTCACCGACCAAGAGTGGTTTGAAGATGATGTCACCCTACGTTTCCGTGATTTTGTGCAAACCGTATGGGGCAGTGGCTCTTTATCAGATGGCCGCGGCGCTCTACAAGCAAATTTAGACTTCGTTGCAGAAAGCCTCTGTTTACATGCCATCAAACCCAAGTCAGGCGAAACCAGTTTAGACACCATTCGCCGCTATCTTTCTACCCAGTTTTATAAAGACCATAAAAAGACTTACAAAAAACGCCCAATCTACTGGCTATTCAGCTCAGGCAAGCAAAAAGCCTTTGAATGCTTAGTCTACCTACACCGCTACAACGCCGGCACATTAGCCAGAATGCGCACGGAATACGTCACGCCATTATTAGGTAAATACGACGCAACAGCCGATACCCTCAGCCAGCAGATAGAACAAGCAAGCAGCACCGCCGAATCCAATCGCCTAGCAAAAAGCCTCACCGCATTAGAAAAGAAACAAGCCGAACTCCGCGAATTCGACGACAAACTAAAACACCACGCCGACATGCAAATCACCCTAGATTTAGACGACGGCGTAAAGGTCAACTACGGCAAGTTCGGTGACTTGTTGGTGGATGTTAAGGGCGTGACGGGGAAGAAGTGATGGAGGGTTCTAAAGTTAAACCATTAAAATATGAAACAAAACTCGTGGCCTTTTTAGATGTTCTTGGGTTTAAGGACTTGGTTTATAGTTCGAAAATATCAAATCAATCAAAAGTAGCACTATATTTTTCTTTAATTGATAAAAAGATAAATGACTTAAAGGGCAGGAGAGGGAAACAATCAATAACATCTTTAGTTGTGAGTGATTCAGTTATCTTGACTATTCCATTTTCTGGCAATAGAGGTAATCAATTAACTAATTTGAGAGAGCTTTGTATTGCCATAAGAGAAATTCAGTTTGAGCTTGCCAAAAGTGACATTTGGTTAAGAGGGGCAGTCACGTATGGTGATGTTTATATAAGTCCAGATGAAAATCAAATTGTGGGTTCAGGTTTTATTGATGCATATCTTCTTGAGGAGAAAGTAGCCATAAACCCTCGAGTAATTATTGACAATAAGCTAATCAATAAGCTTTATACAAAATCAGCGGATACGTTCATTAAGATATTAAATGGAAACCAAGAAAGTCCTAGCGTCCCCTTTCCTTATAAAAGAGTTTTGTTTGATTGGTGTGGTGGGCCTAGTTACGAAAGTGGCTTAACTAAAGACGTAGCATTGTTTATTGATTATTTAGATTTGGCTATGAATGATAAAGATGCGCTTGATTTAATTATCAAAAATATAACTGAATCTATTTATTCAAAGCCTGACACATACAAAAAATTCAGATGGCTAACGGATTACTTTATTGATGTGGTTGGGCGTAGTATCAACTCTGGAACGTGTGAAATTGCTAGTAATGAGGTACATAAAAATTATAAAAGATTGAAACAGTTATAGAGATGAGCTTTTGAAATTGATTGTCTCTCGTTCCTAAGCTCCAGCGTGGGAATGCTGGTAGATGTTAAGGCTGAGCATGGGAGGTTGCCATCAGTATGAATACAAACCATCAAAAATTCCAAAGAAAAGAGTTGGCGGATTTCTATGAGAAGCTAATTTTGCTATGGGAAAATGGCGATTTAATGAGTAAGAAGTTCGATGTTCGCATTGGCAAGGACTATAGGCGTGTAAAAGAAAAATACGATCTAACCATTAAAAGTTTAGATACTAACGATGATATGGATGAAGAGAGTTTGTCTTACAAGCAAGGTGAAAGTGAGGGGGGAAATTATATTTGTTTTTACAATTCCAAGAAGAACCTGTTAAAAAGTTATTTTTACCATATGAGAAATATAGCGGCACATGCCGATTTTACTTTGGTGAAGGAATCGGGTTGTAATTGGTATGTTTTTCATCATACTTTCAAGAAGCAATTAAAATGTTTTGGAGCAATTAAGAGTAAAGATTTTTGGGAGTTGAGAGAACAGCTTCTTGGGTTAAAAAGATAATAAGGTTAATAAATGGCTCTTCCAATCAACATTAAAAGTCTAATCACTAGCCAGCTAATTGAAAGCGAGCGTGTCGAGTTTAAGCAGGGCTGGAACCCTCAGGTTATTTTGCGGTCTATTTGTGCTTTCGCCAATGATTTTAATAATCTGGGTGGCGGTTATATTGTTGTTGGTATGGCTGAGGATAATGGTGTGGCGGTGATGCCGCCTATGGGACTTGAGGTTGCTAAAGTTGATGGCATTCAAAAGGAATTGTTAGAAATTTGTCACTTCATTTCGCCTAATTATTTTCCGATTGTTGATGTTGCGGTTATTGAAGATAAGCATCTGTTGGTGATTTGGTGCCCGCCGGGTGATGTGAGACCTTATAAAGCACCGAAAGGTCTGGGTAAAGATGATAAGCATAATAAGCTTTATTATATTCGCCGAATGTCATCGACTGTGATTGCTAAGGAGGCTGAACAGCAGAGGTTACTTGAACTGACGGCTAAGGTGTCGTTTGATAATAGGATAAACCATCATGCCAGTTTGGGTGATTTTAACCTGACTCATATTGCGAGTTTTCTACAGCAGATTAAAAGTGACTTGTATGAGGAATTGCCTCATTTAAGTTTGGCTGACCTTGCTAGAAACATGGGCATTGCTCGCGGTAGTGATGAGGAGATTAAGCCGCTTAACGTTGGTTTGTTGATGTTTAGTGATGATCCTTATCAGCATTTTAGAGGCGCGAGGATTGAGCTGATTGAGTATCAAGATGATATTGGCGATCAATTTCGTGAAACCTATTTTACTGGCCCGATCTGGAAGCAGTTGATTGATGTGATGCAGCACATTAAGCATCAAGTTGTTAAAGAGCAGGTGATTAAGGTGCGCGGTCAGGCGGAGGCGTTACGTTTTTATAATTTTCCTTATGAGGCTGTGGAAGAAGCGATTGCTAATGCCGTTTTTCATAAGGGCTATGATAAAGAAAACCCGATTGAGGTTAATGTGCGCCATGATTGCATTGAAGTGCTCTCTTTCCCGGGGCCGTTGCCCCCTGTCGATAAAGCGATATTACAAGGAACTAAAGTTATTGCGCGTGATTGCCGTAACAGTCGTATGGGCGATTTCTTAAAAGAGCTGAGTCTAACTGAGGGGCGAGGAACAGGATTACCGAAGATTCGTCGTTTTATGGTAAAGAATGACTCACCTGAACCCATATTTGAAACAGATGGTGACAGTGTTTATTTTTTAACGACACTGCCGATTCATACTGAGTTTAAGGTTGGGCAGTCAGAGGCCCAGTACAGCCAGAGTTACAGCCAGAGTCACAGCCAGAGTCACAGCCAGAGTCACAGCCAGAGTCACAGCCAGAGTCGCAGCTTGCAATGAAAGTATTAGGTCTCTTGGCTTCTGGTGAGTTAAGTAAATCTGAGTTATCGAAGAAGCTGGGGCAGAAAGCTATTTCAGGCGAACTTAATAAACAAATTAAGCTGCTTCTTAATAAGGAATTCATTGAGCGAACAATACCTGATAAGCCTAATAGTCGGTTACAGAAATATAAATTGACTCAGCAAGGTGCTGGTTTTAATGAATAAGCAGTAGTGGGCATTGTGGCCGCTGCTATTGAACAATGCTTTTGTGACGGGGTGATGTTTTTATGTGCGGAAAAGTGTAATAGATCGACATTTGAATGCGCATAAAAGTGTGAAAAATAATACTTTTATAGAGCCTATATTGGTAGTAATGTTTGCGCGCACCATTTCTGCTTGAGCATAATACTATTCGCGTTAGTGAATAATATCTTGATGAAGCCCTGTTAATATTCTTGATCGTGAATAATTGCAAAAGCCGAGTAATTGCTCTATATTATTCGCGAAAGTAAATAATACTGGCGCAATGCCATGTTAATATTTGTTAACGCAAATAAGGAGAGCGTATGGGCTTTGAACTTATGACTGACCGTGACATTGTTATAGCCTTGGGTCGGCAGTATGACCAGCTAAGGCGACACAAACAATTACAAGACAAAGATATATTGGCAACGAGTGGTACAAGCTCATCGGTGTTGGCTAAGTTTCGCGGTGGGAAAGGGAATATAACGCTTGAGACGTTCGTTAAGTTAATGAGAGCTGTTGGTGAGTTGGATAAACTAGAGTCCTTGTTGCCTATTCCTGAGCAATATAGCCCGACACAACAAAAGAAAGTTTTACCTGAACGGGTACGCAAGCCTAAAAATGTGAAGTCTACGTTTAAATGGGGTAATGATCAGTGACTCAGGTGGTAGAGGTAAGGTTATGGGGCACGAC
>Ga0209081_1002542_pt1 | contig 10551 bp, 10 predicted proteins | sample GOMGulsemesocosm_4_FD_184636 | JGI IMG/M metagenome (GOLD analysis project Ga0209081, IMG submission 184636) | Methane-oxidizing microbial communities from mesocosms in the Gulf of Mexico - GOM15B Gulf of Mexico (SPAdes) (version 2) | ecosystem: Environmental > Aquatic > Marine > Cold seeps... | reverse complement strand
GCATATTTACTCGCTAAAATAATAAAGCGCATAAACTGGCTAAGGATGTTTGTGCCTGTTAATGATGTCTGACAAAAAACAGTAAATCGACCTTGTTTTTGTCAGTGATCGATATTTGTTTTCATTTGCACTGCTTGCAAGTGTTTGATACGTCCATGAGCATGTCCTCCAGATAAGAGGGGGCAGTCAGTGATAGGTTTTCAGTAATGCCAGAGAGAGAGTTTGATGAGTATTTGGATGCGAGGGCATTTCAATGTCCTATGCCGTTACTTAAAATGAAACAAGCACTGCGTTATCTAGGCGTGGGTAGTATTTTGAAAGTGGCGGCAACAGACGCGGGATCCGTTAGAGACTTTAGTGTCTTTATAGAGCATAGCGCGCACCAAATGCTCGAAATGTATGAATCAGAGCATGTTTATTACTACTACATTAAGAAACAGGCTCAATAGCAGGTTTCGAATGGTCGAAAATTAAGAGAGAGTTAGATGAAAAGAATTTTTTCAAAATGGATAGAACGTTATTTTTCGAATGAAGAGGCGTTGTTTCTGTTTGTGTTAATTGCCACATCATTGGTTATTATTCTTACATTAGGAGGTCCTTTAGCACCCGTTTTTGCAGGGTTGATCTTAGCATTTTTAATGCAGGGTTCTGTTAGTTGGTTAAAAAATAAAGGGCTATCGCATCTGCTTTCTGTCAATGTTGTTTTTTGTGCTTTCTTTAGCGCATTACTTGCCTTGATTTTTATTGTTATTCCGTTAGCTTGGACGCAGATGGCAAAGTTGTTTAATGACTTACCGGATATTTTTCTGCAAATACAAGCGGGGTTGCTGGTGCTACCTGAGCATTATCCTGATATGGTGACTGAGGACCAGATTAGGCAGGTTATTGCTCTGGCAACACGTGAGCTAGCCTCTGTAGGTCAATGGATGCTGGCCTCTTCGTTTAATTCTTTAGGTACTGTTGTTGCGCTTTTGATTTATTTTGTACTTGTGCCTATTTTGGTGTTTTTCTTTTTGAAGGATGGCGGTCAGCTAGTTAAACACTGGACTGCATTTTTGCCCCAAAAAAAGGAGATGATGACAAAAGTTTGGCACGAGATGGATGTGCAAATTGCCAACTATATCCGCGGTAAGGCGGTTGAGATTTTTATCGTTGGCTTTGTTACTTACCTAGGCTTCATTCTTTTTGATTTAGATTATGCCGCTCTATTGGCTATTATGGTCGGCATGTCAGTGTTGGTGCCCTATATTGGTGCGGCTCTGGTTACGCTCCCCGTTGCTGTCATTGGCTTCTTTCAATTTGGCTGGGGGAACGAGTTTTTGTATTTGATGATGGTGTATGGTGTCATTCAGGCTCTGGATGGAAATGTATTAGTGCCACTACTGTTTTCTGAAGCAGTGAATTTGCATCCTATTTCTATTATCATTGCCGTGCTTGTTTTTGGTACATTATGGGGTTTTTGGGGGGTGTTTTTTGCAATACCACTGGCGACCTTGGTGAAGGCAATATTAAATGCCTGGCCAAAGCCCAGTGAAGAAATAGTAGAGGCTTAAAAGTACTTTCATGCCTAAAGTTTTAGTGATCTGGCTATGTGAGTGCTTTTCCTGTTTGTAAGGCGAGCTTTGCTATATAAAACAAATTAATCGAGAACAATCTTTTAATATGTGAAGCTTAGAGTGTATTATAAAACGCAATTTTTGAGAGCTTAGATTGGTGATGTGAATCCTGCTATGAGGGGTGCTGATTTCTTCTGCTAAGTGTTGTTTTTATTTATTAGAGCCTTACAGTAAGGCTGGTAGCTATGTACGAATTCCTAATCGAAGATGACAATACTGTAGACACTTTGACAGTCGATAGCGCTTGGCAGATTTTGATCGTTGATGATGAGCCTGCTATTCATACAGTGACTAAGTTTGCCCTAGAGGATGAAACCTTCGATGGCAAACAGCTTTCTTTTATTTCAGCGTATACAGCGAAAGAAGCGAAAGAGATATTGCTCGCAAGAGATGATATTGCTTTAGTTTTGTTAGATGTTGTGATGGAAGTTGATACGGCAGGTCTAGAAATGGCTGCGTGGATTAGAGAGGAGCTGGGTAATCATTTAATACGCATTATTCTTCGCACTGGGCAACCAGGCCAAGCCCCTGAAAAAACAGTTATTTTAAATTACGATATCTTCGATTATAAGAACAAGACAGAACTCACTGCGCAAAAACTCTTTTCATGTGTGATTTCTGGGTTACGCTCATATCGTGATGTATTGGCTTTGTCTAATCATTCTAGAGGTCTTAAAAAGGTTGTTGAGACCACTGCTGATTTGTTTAATAAAGATATTCTAACGATTTGCATCGCCAACAATAAACAACGTGACCAAAACAAACTGAAACAATGTCTACAAGAAGGCATTGTAACTAACTATGAAATGGTTTTTCAGCATACAAATGGTAAACATGTTGAAGTACGCATCAATGCAACTACACAACAAACTGATAATGGCATTATTATCACTGCGCTATGTGAGAATATTACCCAAAGCAAAAAAGACTTACTCCGTTCAGATTTATTAGAACAACTGTTATTAGCCACACTTAAAACCAATGATGCTGACAGCTTACTGAGCCAAACATTAGACTTATTAATCGCTAATGACTTACTTGAAATTAATAACCAGGGAGCCGTTTTTAAAACAACTGCAACAGGTAATCAGCTCGCCTTAATTTATAACATCAATTTAGCCAATCCTTTACAGAAACAATGCGCCATCCTGCCTTTTGGCCGATGCCATTGTGGAATAGCCGCCCAATCAGGTGAAATACAATTTGCCAATTGTATTAATGATGATCACCATATCACTTTTGAGGGTATGCACCCGCATGGCCACTATGCCATCCCTATCAAGCTTAAGGGAAAAGTAGTTTATGTCATTATGTTGCACCTTTATGATGGGGTGGAACCCGATCCAGATAATATTAAATTTCTTAATGCTATTACCGATATTTTAACGATTACCTTAACTCGTCTGCAATCAGAGGCATTATTAAAACAATCTAATAACCAATTAGAGGATCGAGTAGAACAAAGAACCTTGGAGCTTGCAAGTGCTGTTGAAAAAGCAAACCAGGCGAATCAGGCAAAATCTGTATTTTTAGCCAATATGTCCCACGAACTTCGCACCCCTTTACACGGCATTTTAAGTTTTGCACGTTTTGGCTTAGATAAAGAGCACGTTCAAAAACCTGAAAAAATACATAAATATTTTGACCGCATTAATGTCAGTGCGGAACGTTTACTCACTCTACTGAATGACTTATTGGATCTAGCAAAACTGGAAGCTGGTAAAATGAGCATAGAAAAACAAGATTATGATTTACGCACTCTGGTAGAAAGCAGCATTACCGAGCAAGAAGCCTGGTTAGCCGAAAAATCATTAACTGTTAACTGGCTGGACTCAACCGCTGAAACCAAAGCACATTTTGATGCAGCACGCATTAGTCAAGTGCTAATGAATTTACTATCTAATGCGATCAAATTCAGTCCTAGCAATACCCAACTACATTTTTCCATTAGCCAAGACACTTTGATTAATCAACAGACTAAGGCAAAAGTTCCAGCATTAAGGTTTACTTTGGAAGATGAAGGGATGGGCATTCCTGAAAATGAATTAGACTCTGTTTTTGATAAATTTGTACAAAGCAGTAAAACGCATACTGGCGTTATGGGTACGGGATTAGGTTTAGCCATTTGTGCTGAAATTATAGACGCTCACAACGGCAAAATTTGGGCTTCATCTGCTGAAAATAAGGGCGCTCAATTTTCTTTTATCATTCCAATTTAATAAAAATTAGTTTGATGGTTTGCTTAGCAGACATCTAATGGATTTAATCTCTGACATCAGAAATTTGTAAGGAAAGAATGACCTATGACAATGCTAATCCTGGCTTCCACAAAACCTGATCAATCGATGGCTCAGTTTATTTATACATCACTTTTTTACGGTTAATAACTAGATGACTCTTTCAGATAACAATACCTATTACCAAGCACTGTTTCAAACATCTGATACTGCGATGCTAATCGCAACCAAGAAGAAACTGTTAGACTGTAATGAAGCCGCCATTCATCTATTTAATACAGACAGCAAAGATGATTTATTAGCTTATCACCCCACTGCCTTACTCACTGAATGGAACACAGAAAACTCCAGCCCGCAACAGAACAAGACACATCATGCTGAATGGTTTATTAAGGGTTTAAATACTGAGCCTATTTTATCTCAAGTCTGTATAACCCTACTTGATAGCAAGCAATCACTCTACTCAATCGTTATCAAACCACTGAAAGCCCAGTCAACGCAAGACACTATCAACAAAGAAGTTTTTACTGCCTCATCCGATGCACTTTTTTTAATTAAATCAGATAAATTAATCGATTGTAACGATGCCGCTATCCGTTTATTTAATGCCAGTGGTAGAAGTACCTTATTATCATTGAATATTGAAGCTCTCTCTCCTGACCGGCAAGAAGACAATGTGCCTTCTAATGAAAAGTCTTTAATAATGGTTGATCTAATGTTTCAAAAAGGCTTTCATCGTTACAAATGGTTATTTAGAAAATGTGACAACAGCACTTTTCCAGCTGAAGTAACCTTGACCCCTATTTTTATAGCGGGTGAAATTGCTATTTATGCAGCCATCAGAGATTTAACCACTGATAGAAAAAGACGACATCAACTTTATTTACTTAACCAAGCGATTGAACAGTCTATTGATGGCATTGGTATCACTGATTTGGATGGCAATATTATTTTTATCAATCAATCCTGTTTAAATTTACACGGAAAAACCCAAGAACAGGTTATTGGCCAGCCTATGGCTGATTTGCATACACCTGAACAAATGCAGAACGATATGATCCCCTTATTTGAAAAAACATTAAGTGAAGGTCATGCATCCACGGAAGTAAGCTGTGGTCCTGATGGAATAAACAAACATAAAGTCCAATTAACTACCACCTTACTCACCGATAAAAAAGGCTATGCCAGTGGTTTATTAGCCATATCACATGATTTAAATGAGCTACAACTCAGCCATCAGCAGTTGGATAAAGAAACTGCCAGACGAGCCGTGTTGTCACAGTTATTAAATAGCTCTTTAAATGTAAAAACTGAACAACAGTTTATTAATGAATCACTGGATATTTTATTGTCTTTACCTTTATCTTTTTTACACAATAAGGGTGCATTCTTTCTAATGCAAGGTAAGCCTGCTCAGTTAGTGATGCAAGCCAGTCGCAATTTGGCCACTGAATTACATACCTTATGTGCCAAAGTTCCTTTAGGCCATTGTTTATGTGGCCGCGCTGCTGCAACAGGTGAAATACAGTTTGCCTCCTGTCTTGATGATCGCCATGAAATTACTTTCGCCGGTATAGGCCCTCATGGCCATTACAACTTACCCTTTTTCCTGGATGGAAAAGTTGAAGGTGTTGTCGTTGTCTACCTTGAGCACGGTGCTATTTTTAGCCAGGAAGACCATGACTTATTATCTGCAGCAGCAGATATTTTAAGCACCTCTTTAAAACGACTGCGCATGGAAGCAGAAATCAAAACCAATAACGAGTTGCTGGAACTGAGAGTTTCTGAGCAAACCACTCAATTACGAAAAACAGCCGAACTAGCTAATGCGGCGAATATAGCCAAATCACGTTTTTTGGCCAATATGTCACATGAATTAAGAACCCCTTTACATGGAATTTTAAGCTTTGCCCGCTACGGCCTTAAAAAAGATATTGTTAATAAGCCTGATAAAATTCTAAAATATTTTGACCGTATAAACACCAGTGGAGAGCGCTTATTAAGAATCCTTAATGATTTACTGGATTTAGCCAAATTGGAAGCGGGTCAGATGGCTATTGAAAAACAGCTGACAGATTTACGAAGCGTAGCTAATACTTCTATTGCTGATCAAGAGGCTTGGATGAGTGACAATAAATTACAGTTATCCTGGAATGAATTAACCATCACAGAAACAAAAGCACATTTTGATGCCACACGGATTGGACAGGTAATTACCAACCTATTATCTAACGCGATTAAATTCACCCCTGAAGGTAAATCATTAATTGTGGCTATTTTTAATGATGAATTGATTATTGATGACGTAAAGACCCCAGCTCTTCGGTTTAGTTTATCTGATGAAGGATCGGGCATTCCTGACGATGAATTAGAAGCTGTTTTTGATAAATTCATTCAAAGTAGTAAAGTCCATTCTGGTACATCAGGTACAGGTCTTGGTTTAGCAATCTGTAAAGAAATTATTGAAGCACACAATGGAAAAATATGGGCTGAACATTCCCCCTCTGGCGGCTCATGTTTTCAGTTTATTATTCCTTGCAACAATTAAATATTATCAATCCTTCATACCCTAAGGAAATATTATGAATAGTATTAGCCTAGTTACTGCCCAGGCAGAAATATTTAAGAAGGCGTTCAACAATTCAGAAGACGGTATCTTTTTGTTAGAAGGTGTACATTTTATAGACTGCAATCCTGCGGCACTAAAAATGCTACGAGCTGACGATGATTTGCAAGTCTTTAATTCTCATCCAGCAGAGTTATCGCCTGAGCAACAACCGGATGGGAGGCTGTCTTCTGAAAAAGCAGGAGAAATGATTACTCTTGCCCATGAAAATGGCTTCCATCGTTTTGAATGGATGCATAAACGCTTAAATGGTGAAGACTTTCTTTGCGAAGTGACGTTAACGCCTCTGCAAATTTATGATGAAGTTTTACTACATACGGTATGGAGAGAAATTGGTGAGACTAAACGTCAGCAACTGAAGCTTGAAAAAAGCATGCACTTAATTGCGCAAAACCAACGCCGTCTAAACAGTATTATTAATACTGCTTTAGATTGCATTGTTACCATCAATGAAAAAGGCATCATACAAAGCTTTAACCCTGCTGCCTGTATATTAACACTTAGATAACCACGTCCTATGGGCGTGGAGAACAAAGGCTGTGCCTATGAATTGAACAAATGTTAAACCTTATCTTGAGTTGAGCCACCAATTCAAGAATAAGGAGAAACAAATGAGTCGATTTAAGAAGTTAGCACATGTTGTATGGCATTGCCAGTATCATATAATTTGGATTCCTAAATACAGATATAAAGTATTAAAGGGAAAGATAGCGGAAGAAGTGCGTAAAACGATAATCATCCAATCAGAGCGGCTTGGTTGTGAGATTGTAGAATTGAATATTCAAGCTGATCATGTTCATTTATTGATTAAAGTCCCCCCTAAAATTGCAATATCCATATTAATGGGAGTACTGAAAGGAAAAACAGCGATAAGGGTGTTTAATAAATTCCCAGAGCTGAAACAACGACCTTATTGGGGGAATCATTTTTGGGCTAATGGGTATTGTGTTGATACCGTAGGTTTAGATTCAGAAATGATTAAAAAGTATGTAAAGTTTCAAGAAGAAAAGTAGTTTAATTTAAGCAAAAATTTGTGGTTCAACTTTTCAAGTTTACCTTTTCTAAAGGTCAGCTTGGCCCCCTTATAGGGGGTTAATCCAAGTCCATGTCCTTTGGGCATGGATATTGAATATTTAATTATTCAGAACAGGAAATAATAGGCCAGAATATTGCGGTCATTGTCCCCTCCCCTCATAAAGAAAACCACGATCAATATTTAAACAACTACCTGAAAACTGGATTGAAACATATTTTAGGTAAAATCATAGATGTCAATGCGCTAAAGAAAAACGGTTTAGAGTTTCCTATTCGTCTGGCTGTTAATCAAATCCCTCTACAAGATGAAGTTTTATTTAGTGGCTTTATCCATGATATGTCGTTACAAAAACAATTAGAAATGGATTTGTTGCAGCATAATGAATTGTTAGAAAAACAAGTTGAAGCTAAAACTAACGAATTTGTAAGAGCAAAAGACGAGGCCGAACTTGCCAACCAGGCCAAGTCTACTTTTTTAGCCAATATGTCCCATGAACTTAGAACACCGTTACATGGCATATTAAGCTTTGCCCGTTTTGGAATTAAAAATGTTGGCAAAGGTAATCTGGATAAACTAGAGAAATATTTTGATCGCATTAATACCAGCGGAGAACGTCTCTTAGTATTACTTAATGATTTGCTCGATTTAGCTAAATTTGAAGCAGGTCAAATGAAACTGGAAATGACTGCTCATGATTTAAATGAGTTAACGCAGTCTTGTGTCGCAGAGTTTGAAGCTCGACTAGAGGAAAAACAGCTAACAGTTCATTGGCAATCAGATAACATCAACACCTTAGCTACGTTTGATCATGTGCGTATGGCGCAGGTTTAGGCCTAGCTATTTGCCACGAGGTAATTAAGGCTCACAGAGGGAAAATTTGGGCAGAACAAGCGGATGACGGTGGTGTAATCTTTAAATTTGTTATCCCCATATAAATATATCGCTTTCATACCAATGACATAGCAAGCAACTCTATAAGCAACCATTAAATAATGAAAAAAACAGTCTATTGATTTTCGTCACTCCATTGTCAGCACATTACTCTTCTGGTTTTTAGTTTTAGCTTTAGTGCCTGTAAGTGTAGTTGCCTGGATTAGCTATGAGCAGGCTTCAGAAAGTTTGTATGAATCAGCTTCATCACAATTAAAACAGATAGCCCAAGCCGACAGCCAATTTATCCAAAACTTGTTTGATTACCGCTTTATGGACCTCAATTATCAGACAAAAGCACCTTATACAATTAAGCTATTTAATCAACTTCATTCTGGCTGGCAACAGAGTGAAGAGCCTTTAGAACAATATATTAAAAGTCATCACTGGAACAATGTTATACAGCTACCAAAAATATTCGTGACCCTTCATCTTTAGTTAAGGACCATGCAATTCCCGTTATTGCTATGACAGCTAACGCCATGCAAGGTGATAAAGAAAAGTGTTTGCAAGCAGGTATGGATGATTTTATCTCCAAGCCTGTTGATCCAATTAAACTAAGTAAAGTCTTAGACCAATGGTTGGCTACTGTAGAAATTAAGCAGCATACAGCCCGTAATAGATCAGCAATCTATTAATACAACTCCCAAAGATGAAGGTAAGGAGCCTGAGGAAGAAGTTCTGGTATTTGATTATGCGGCCATGAGTGCTCGTTTAATGGATGATAATGATTTGATACAAATTATTGCTGATACCTTTTTAGCCGATATGCCTGTCCAGGTTGAACAGCTTAAAGCAAGTATTGATGACAACGACTGTGATCAAGCTGCAGCACTTGCTCATAAAATCAAAGGCGCGGCATCTAATGTAGGCGCAGATGTTTTTAGCGCAGTAGCATTCACAATGGAACAGGCAGGAAAATCAGGCGACATTGAAAAGATCAAACAAACCTATACAGAATTGGAACAGTGTTTCTCACAATTAAAATCAACCATGGAGGAAACAATCAAGTGAAATTATTGATTGCAGATGATGATGCGATATCCCGTGCTATGTTAGCCGCTGTAACAACAAAATGGGGTTATGAAACCAGTGTTGCTGAAGACGGAGAAGTTGCCTGGAAAATGCTACAACAAGAAGATGCCCCTTGCCTTTTATTAATTGACTGGGAAATGCCAAAATTAGATGGCTTGGGTCTTTGTCAGCGCATTCGTCAACAACAAACCAATACTCCGGCATTTATTATTCTTCTTACCTCTCGCAGTGATACTGATGATGTGGTTGCCGGCCTAAAAGCCGGTGCGAATGACTATATTGTTAAACCATTTGCTAACGCCGAACTAGAAGCCCGCTTACAAGTCGGACAGGATATGCTGGAATTACAGCAGAAGTTGAAGAAAACACAGGATATTTTAAATTTTGAACGGGAAACCATAGAAAATATTATTATTAAAACTCAAGGTTCAAAACCTTTTGAACCATCACAATTGAGACACATTGAAATCCCAGTCGAAAGGACATCTGGCGATATTTTATTATCCGCCTCTAAACCAGATAAGACACGGCATATTATGTTGGGTGATTTTACTGGTCACGGGCTAGTGGCTGCAGTTGGCGGCCCCGTTGCTTATGATGTTTTTTATAGCATGACTGCCAAAGACCTTGCCATGCATGATATTGCAACAGAAATTAATAAACAAATACTGGCTCGCTTACCAACAGGCTTATTTTTAGGCGCTATTTTTCTTGAGCTAAGTGCTGATGGTCTTTCTTTATCGGTATGGAATTGTGGTATGTCAGATATTTTGATTTATTGAAATTCTAAATTACAACAACGATTTACTTCCAGCTTCATGGCTCTGGGTATTATTAAACAAGAATTTGAGCCTACTGCAACCATTCCTGTAAAAAAGGGAGATGTGGTTTATGCTTATTCTGATGGTATCACTGATGTCATTAATAGTAATGAAGAGGAATTTGGACAAGAGCGATTAGAGCAAAAAATCAGTGAGTTATTATCTACTCATTCTGAAATTGATTTTCTAAGCAATACTGTTGATAGTTTTCGTGGAGAAATGACACTGTTTGATGATGTTACTTTAGTTG
>Ga0209081_1002541_pt1 | contig 10552 bp, 11 predicted proteins | sample GOMGulsemesocosm_4_FD_184636 | JGI IMG/M metagenome (GOLD analysis project Ga0209081, IMG submission 184636) | Methane-oxidizing microbial communities from mesocosms in the Gulf of Mexico - GOM15B Gulf of Mexico (SPAdes) (version 2) | ecosystem: Environmental > Aquatic > Marine > Cold seeps... | reverse complement strand
GCATCACACACAGTCCATTTATCGATTGCCGAAACAGGCAAATTATTCGCCTTAAAAAATAATCATACCAAGGCATTACAGCATTATAGGGAAGCAATTCAACTGGCTGTTTCTTCAAAAGCGCCTGAAGTTTTTTTTCGTCACTATACCCAATGCGTTCTTGAAAGCCTTGAGCTAACAGGGTCTTACGATGAAATAATTGAATATTGTGTTAATGCCGATGCGCATTACGCTTCCCTGCAACTCAACAGTAGCCTTCATAAGCGTGACCATGGCTCTATTCTAGAGCGATGGGGCTTAGTTCTACTAAAAAAAGGTGAGTCTGAGCAGGCCAAGGAAACCTTAATAAACGCGAAAGCAATGGCAGGTGAAAAAACACTTCCTATTACTGAGGAGATTCTAGCCTGGTTAATTCGTGGATACAGCGTTGATACCAACCGTATTTTGGCTTCTCAACGTAAACATAATTATTTTGTTGTTAGAGCTGAACAGGTTGATGATAACCGCTCTATACCGTTAACAGCGAAAACAACACAAACATTACAAACATTTGATCCAACACAGATTTTGGGCAGATAACACGCTGCTTGTTAAATATTTAGGAGAAGATTATGGCTGAATATGATGGATTAACCCCAGGGCAAGTATTGGCCGATGCCAGCGTTGCTGAGTTTATTAAAACACTGGGTTTGGGTATTGCTGAAGCACAAAAAGCATTGGATGAAAACTCTGTTAACCAAATAGCGGAGTTCATTGAGCCGCTTGAAGGCTTGGGAGGCAAAACTTTATTAGACCTCGGGCTATCACCTGCTTTTTATCATTATCAACATGCTGATATCACTTGCTCACTGCAACTAAGCTTAAAAGTTGAAAAAAACTTAAGCCTTGGGTTAAACCTTAACGGTTCTTTGAATGATACCAGTACTGATTCGGGTAGTAGTAGCAACAGTGAAACCAGCACTGAAAGTGGTAGCAGTACACGTACTGAATCACGACAGGCTAATGTTGAGATTACGTCTGCATCTGCGGGTGCTTTGAGTGTTGGCGGTCAACAATTCCAGCTTAATGGCGGCACGCCGAGTGAACGAATTGAGAACTTAAGAGATGCGCTTACCAGCAATTCTGCTAGTGGTATTACGCGTGTACTTGCGCAGTTTCAACCTTCAGCATTAAATATTACGACTGATGCCGCTGCAGAAAAGGTTTTTGTCACTCAAAACACCGTTTCGCTTATCTCCGGAGGGCTAGACAGTGGGATCATTCGTATTGGTACGAATGCAAACACAACATTCAGCCTAGATGATGCTCCCAATGTTATTACTGCAACGACTACAGCACAGGATTCGCTTGCAAGCTATGCGGCTCATGTAGAAACACAAATTGAAGCACAAGGTTACAATGCCTCAGTTTTTTCCCCTGGAGATAAAATTCGCACTACTTTGTTTGAAACAGGAAAAGCAACACTGCGTGCTCAAGACCAAGTATCAGTCACTAATTCTCTAAAAAATATGGCTGCAGCCATGAGGCAAATGAATTTTCCTGTCAGCATTGAAGGCTTTGCCGATCGTCAACTATACACCAGTGTTAGCACGACTAGTTCAGACAACTTGAATGTTAGATTGGGAAATGAGAGAGCCAACACATTAAAGAAAATCCTTATTGATAATGGCGCCCCCTCCGCTCTAATTTCTACAAGCTCAAGAGGCGATGGCGCTGCCGAAGATGCAAATAATACCAGAGGGCAAGATAATCAGGATTTTCGGAAAGCAGAGATTAAAACACCTGAGCGTACCCATTACTGGGTATTTGTTCATGCCATAGATGGCGGCCCAAACCTTAATGCGGTGCTTCCCGATAAAATAGGTGATACCAGTGCTGAGAATGGTTTTATTTATCTATTTAAACCAACCCCGCTAAATTTATCAGGCAAAAAAGTAACTATTGAAAGCATAGACTTTCCTTTACGAGGCACATCTATCGGTGGCCATGTTTTAGAAAGCCCTGAAGCCTATGCCAAAAATCTAGCGGATGATATTAATGGCAATTCTAGCGCTAATCTAAAGGCTTCCGTATTAAGAAATGTGGTTACCATCTCAAAAGATGGTGATAAATTTCAACTTACCCTTGTTTCATCAGAACAACGCCAGATTACGCTATCCGGAACCAGCGGCATCACCGTTACAGAAGCATTTTCTCGAACACGCTCTTCAAACTTAACACGCCAAAATACTGGCAATCGAACCGTCGCTGTGGGCGCTTCACTTGATGTGGGCTACTCGCGTAAATTTGAAATGAATGTAACCGGAAATTCATCAATATCTGCTCGATTGGTTTCTATTCCTGCACCCGCTCAATTTCTTGAAACCATTCAGAATTTTCTGAATTCAGACGAGTAAGGAGAAAACTATGGCAGACACACCCTCAGTGACACGTGCATTAGTCACAGCGCCCTTACCTCAAATTATTGAGAAATTGGGGCTGGCAATTGCCCAAGCACAATATGCGCTTGATACAAACTCCGTAGAGATTGCAAAAACGATGTCCGAAACGGAAGTTGAAATTGGAGCTGAAACTTATAACTTACTGAGTTTAGGGTTCCAGCCCAGCTTTTATGCCTTTACTGAAGCAACCGTAGAAGCAAAACTGAGTTTTACCATGACAGAGTCCACCGAAACCTCGGTTGCAGTGGGAGTAACAGCGGGAGTTAACTATGGCGTTTTTATGGCAGCAGCTTCAATCGATGTTTCTTATGCAAGAAAGTATTCGGTATCTACCGAAGGCGCTAGCTCCATTGCGGCGCGCTTAATTTCATTGCCCGCACCTGATGTCTTTACTCAGTTATTAAAAAAACAGTATGAAAAACCAATAACCTAACTAACCAGATTTATTAAAGGAGAACTATTATGGCTTCAATTGGACAGGAACTATTAAATGTTCCCATGGGCGATATGATTCGACAAATGGCCTTTGCCATTGCTGAAGGACAGTATCAACTTGATGAGAACTCTATTAATGTTGCAGAAATGATGGGAGGACTGACAACGGTTTATGATGAAGAAGGTAATGTGAGCTTTGATGATAGTCGTGTGTTTTTTGGCTATGAATACATGACTGTAAAAGAAGCAAGAGCGTTTGCCGTTGTTGATGACGCCCTAACAGGTACTATGGGTGACGATGTTATAAAGTTAGATGAAATTCTAGATAAAATTGATAAAGATGTCGATGGAAACCCATTAACGCCTGACAGTGAAATTAGAGTACCAACACGACTCTCCATGATGGAGCTAGGATTTACGCCAGTTTTTTATCAATTTGTGGATACGATTATTGAAGTGAAAATTGCGATCAAAATTACTCGCACACGCGAATATACTCGAACAAGGAGTAAAAAAGAAACGGATCGTACAAATGGGCACCGTCGTAAACGTAGTTTCTGGGGGACTAAAAAATCTTCATCAAATCGCTCTAATGTTACAACCTCTCAGGTTGATGCAACGTACGCTTCAAAATATTCATATACCGCGGAAGGGGCAAGTCTATTACGCACCAAACTAAGCCCAGTGCCTCCACCAGCCATGCTGGAAGAGAGAATTCGTGGCCTAATGGATAGTGAAGAGGCACGTCGAGCAACAAATCTTGAAAAAAAACGAGCTGATTTAGGGCTTGATGTAGTCACTCCCCCCCCTTCTTAATCTAAAGTACTAATTATGGAGAGTTTCAGATGAGTGTTGGAACAGAATTATTAAATGTCCCATTTCCTGAGATGGTCAAAACCCTGGGTATTGGCGTTGCAGAAGCGCAATATGAGCTTGATTTAGTCTCAATGAAAATTGCTCGTATGATGGCTGGTTATGCACCAGATGAAGAACCTGAAGATGGCAGTGCTCCTGCACTTTCTGCTGAAGGGCCACAGCGTACTATGCTAGTCCCTCTTGGTGACGGTAAAGAATATAGCCTACTGGAGCTAGGATTTACGCCTACCTTTTACCAGTTTGTTGATACCATGATTGAGATGAAAATGTCGATATCTATGTCGCGAGAAACGAATATTAAGCGCTCAAGTACGACAGTGAATGCTAGCGTAAAAGGCAGTGTCGGTTTTTTCTCTGCAACCGCCAAAATGCGTGTTTCCACGGTAAGTGCAAGCTATGCGTCTAAATACCAATATTCTGCCGAAGGTAGCTCGTTAATGCGGACCAAGTTGGTTCCCATACCTCCACCCGCTATTTTAGAAGAACGTATTCGCGCCATGGTTGCAGCAAGTACCATCACTGAAGGAGGCTAAAATATGCCGGGGAATACGTGGCGTGATTTGCAAAAGAACTCACCGCCCACACCTCAACGCCAAGGTGTGGAAGATGCGTCTTCACCCGATATATCATCTCTGTCACCACAACTTATAAATCTGCAAAAGCAACGCCAACAACTGCAAGATAAAATGCATAAGCTCACGTCAGGAGAGGATAACAACCTTAACCCCCGTGATGCCGCTAGGTTTCAAGTACCCACGTTTGCAGAACGTCGTGCTCAGCAGCGGGAATGGGAAAATAAACGAGATAGGCTGCAAGAGCAATCAACCCGCCTTAGGCATTTAACTACAACAACGAATCCGCGTGATGGAAGCAGCCTTGGGTCTAATCAACCCTCATTATCCACAGATTCAGTTAATCAATGGCTAAACCGCCGAGATACCCAGCGTACTGAATTACGTGATGAAGCACGAGATCGCCTTTCACCCTTAAATGATGTTAGTCGAGTAGGTCGCCAATTAAACGATAAATTATCTGGCGCAACGAGACAATTGCAGAATTTGGATCAGCAGCTCGCTGAACACGGTTTAGATAAAGAGCGCGATGAATTACGTGCTTTAGGGGCTGATAAATTAAATAAAGCTAGCTCACAAATAAATAAATATACTGAAATAGCTGACGCACCTATGCGTGCAATTAATAAGTTAGATAGCTCTTGGGAATCTCGCCAACAGGAAATCAGTGGTGCAATGGACAAAAGTGGACCGTATGTTGAACGTTCCCGTAGACGTCTTTCAACCGAGACAGGCGGTTCTGGTGACCTATTCGAACGCATGGATAGGAACCGCAGTCGAGCATTGGCACAACGAAAAAGTAAGCAAAAAGAAGAGGCGAGAGATGAAGCGCGCCGAAACCGAGCTAAATGCAATAAACAAAAGGAGTATTAAAAATAATGAGTAACCAAAGCCGTTTTGTCAGCGATTCACTTGGTGCTTTACTGGTATCCATTGCTGATGGTGTGCGTGAAGCACAAGATAGTCTTAACACCGCTCCTCCTACCGATGCTTTCGGCCGCCCAATGACAACCTATCATTTACCCTATCTAGACTTTGAAATAAAAGTAGATATGGAAACAGTTTCTACCGAGGGAGGCCCTTGGTTTTTAAAAATAAACCAGTTGGGCGGTGGGCAAAATAATAGCTCAAGCACTCGAGATGTATCTAGCACAATTTCTGGTAGGCTTGTTGCCATTCCACCTGGCGGGGGGCTGCCCACCAACATTTTAACTTTATCATCAGAAAAACTGACTGCGCGGCGACATAAAATTAAATTGAGCGCAACAAATTCTGCGGGTGAAATATTAGCTGGGCACAGTATTGAACTGAATATTAATCTAGAGGCATCAAAACAGCTTTCAGAACTTGAAGGCGTCAATTTAACCAGCACCAGAGTCGGTACTACTCTACAAGAGGTGCTTTTAGAAACAGACCAAACTGGGAGCGCTGAAACAATTTTCAGTATTGATTCGTCATTACCTGCTAGCACAGTACTGGTTTTAACCGCCGAGCTAGGTACTGAATTTGTAAACCTGTCAGTAACAGTGGAGGGTAATTCATGAAAATAGTTGAAGCATCTGCTCATATCGTTACCAGCGAAGGAAAAAATGTCAGCGGTGTCACTCTAACGTTGGAAACCTTCCAGATCAGCTCTCGCCGCTGGGTAAAGCTGGCGGTAGTTAAAACCACAAATAAAGGTATTTGGCAGACAAAAATAACACAATTAAAAGCAGGCGCATTTTATGCGCCTCAGCTTCGACTCATTGAGGGTGGAAACACTGTTCCCCGCGTATTAGCCCAGAATGGTTTTCTTAGTTATGTTGCTACAACAAGCACTTTATTTGTTGATTTTGGACGGGTCGAGCGATTAGATCGTAATGCTTATTTAATGCAGGCATCCAGCTCTCGATTTAAAAGATCAAAACTTACCGTGGCAGGGCAGCCTAAAAAACCTGTAATATTCAGAGCTGTTAATGCTTCATCAAGGATACCCCTTGCTACCCAACCAGTTCTTTCTGGTGTTGGTTCTACTGCTACAAATACAACACTGAACGCGGGAAATTCAGCAATATCCAACCGTGTTGCACTCGATACGTTTAATGCTGAAGTGCTTAAATTTACAGCAAATGAAGCGCAATTAAATTTACAAATCATTAAAAAAGATCAGTTGCTTGCTGCTAAGCTTACTGAAATAAATACCAATAAAACTCGCATACAAACACTTGAAACACAACTAAACAAAGCTATTGAGTCTGAAAGAAAATTAAAGATTGATAATCAGCTGTTTGAGTCAGAAGCTAAACGTAAAACACCTATCCAGGATATTGCTGCAAATATTGGGGCAGAACTCCATACTGCAAACGAATCATTACGCAAGACAAAACAAGCTTATCAATTTGGCCGTATAGAACTAGATTTAAAAGGCGCTCTCAGTTCCGATGGGCGCACTATATCATTAATTAACTTAGGCGATTTAACAAAGCTTCAAAGAGGTGTAACTCCCCCCAGCCTGAAAATTGAATTAATCCCAGAGCGGGAGAAAACTGAGACATCAGCATTAGTAAAAATACCCAATGTTATTGGCTTGACTGAGACTGCCACTCGACGATTGCTTCAAGCTGTAGGGCTGCAATTGGAATCAGTCAATCAATCACTTGCTGACGATTCAAAAATACCTGTAGGACAATCAATCCAACAAGCACCTAAGGCAGGTAAAGAAACCTCAAGAGGCAGTACCATCCTAGTTGTATTTACTGTAGAAAATTCAAATATAGAGGAATAATCATGAGTAACACCATTAAAAATTTAGTTCATGATGTTGTCGCATCGCCTCTTGGAGATATCATCGCATCAGTAGGTGAAGGAGTGGCTGAAGCTCAACAAGCTTTAGATGACGGTTCATTGGCGAAAACTCTTGAGATATATTCCGAAGGTAATGAAGAAACGCTTAAAGTCTTGCGTGAAATAGGTTATCGTCCAACTTTCTATGCGCTACCAGAAACAACCGGTGAAGTGCGGATATCATTACAATTAGGTAAATCAGCCCAACAAGGTTCACCTAAAACCTTAAGTTCTGGGGCATCTACGGCGCAACCTATCATTAATGCTCAATTGTCTAGGCTAGGTAGAAATATCAGCGCTAAACCTCGCCTCTATGCAACGCCCGTTGATGCTGGATATGCAAACCGTTATGGTTATCAAGCGAATGTCAGTGCAAAATTAACGTTTAAAATTGTACCAGTACCCGCCCCTGACGGGGTGGACGAGCTGCGACTGTTACCAAACTTTATCAATAAATCTATTGCAGAAAGCCAGGTTCTAGCTGAAAGCTTAGGACTTGAACTTAGCATTCAAAATGCTGAGGGTAATTTGCTTGAAAACGCTGATATTAATGCCAAAGTAACCGAACAAATACCTACTCCAGACTCACAACCCTTTGCCCGGTTAGGAGAAGAAATTATTTTAACTATTGTTTGAGTTTGAAAAACTACAGCGATCTAAATTGACAGCCGTTTATCGAGAAATAAATTAAAAAGTGACTGAAGTTTCACTATTACATTTCCCTTTTAAATGAAGCACGGGGTACGCTGGAAGTGGGACCTTAGTCCCGCCTAGACTATAATCATGCGGGACTAAAGTCCCACTTCCAAATGCTTATAACTCACTAAAATGGGAAATGTAATAGATCAAAAACTCGGTCGCAAGCGACCGAGTTTGACGAAGACACAACTCGTAAGTATCCCAGCAAAATTAATTTACCCTTTCTGCGCGCCATCCTAGCTTAGGAAACATTGGGACGCCTTGTCACCTCTGTTCATTCACAGTCAACGCTAACCATCAGAGATAGTATCTACGTTCGATTCAACTACGCACAAAACCTGCTTCGCTAATCCTCCTACCTTATTGATTTAACAGCTATCGGGATAACTACTTGCCTCCCGAGCGAACTCCCCCCCCGATCGCCTACTGCGGGATAAAAAGCACTGATAACCATAAATTAATTACCTAAATATGCTAAAATCGCATGGATAGCTTAAGCAGTCTATTTAGAATAAAATTCAAATTTGTTCCTTCTATTCTTTAGCTTTTTTCCAATTACCACAAAATATTTTGACGTATAATTTTTCCATCAAATCCAGGGAGGGTCACATGAAATATGCTCTACATTCAATTATGGCTATTATTGCTGTATTGGTTCCAACTTCTTCGTATGCTTCAGGCGTTTCTCTTGAAACTATTGACTTAACCCAGCATACGGTAGGCTTTATGGCCTTGCTTGTGTTTATAATTTCTTATACCTTTGTTGCCCTAGAAGAACAACTGCATTTAAAAAAATCTAAACCCGTATTACTAGCAGCCGGCATCATCTGGATGATGATTGCAATAGTCTATCAATCACATGGTATTGATGATGCTGCCTCAGCTTTTATTAGACACAATTTTCTTGAATATTCAGAGCTGTTTTTCTTTTTATTAGTGGCAATGACGTATATCAATGCGATGCTCGAAAGAGGCGTATTCGATGCACTACGTGACTGGTTGATAGGTAAACAATTCAGCTATCGTATGTTGTTCTGGATTACAGGTGCTCTAGCATTTATTATTTCACCCATCGCAGACAACCTAACAACGGCTTTAATCATGTGCGCAGTGGTTATGGCAGTAGGTGTGAATAACCCTCATTTTATTTCACTTTCTTGTATCAATATTGTGGTCGCAGCCAATGCTGGTGGTGCATTTAGTCCTTTTGGTGATATCACTACTCTAATGATCTGGCAAAGTGGAATCATTGAATTTAATGTATTTTTCAAGCTATTCATTCCCGCTGTTGTCAACTTTGTTATTCCAGCCGCCATTATGTACCGCTTTATAGATGACGGTAAACCCACAGATACTTTGGGTGCAGAAAAGGCATCTATCAAGCGAGGTGGCTTGGTTGTTATGGGCTTATTTCTACTAACGGTTATCACCGCAATTAGCTTTCACACTTTCCTCCACCTTCCTCCGGTAATAGGAATGATGACCGGTTTAGGTTATTTAAAATTATTTGGATTTTATTTAATGAAAACTCACCAACGTGAAAATGCGCACTTTGACGATATTCCTGGAGGAGAAGAGCTAGACACGCCTTTTGATGTATTTCATCATATTGCGAGTTCCGAATGGGATACCTTACTCTTTTTTTATGGCGTTATTCTATCGGTGGGCGGCTTGGGATTTATCGGTTATCTTAGCCTAGCGTCAGAGTTTATGTATGTCGAGCTAGGGCCGACTACAGCAAATATTTTAGTCGGTGTTATCTCGGCAATTGTTGATAATATTCCAGTGATGTTTGCAGTGCTGTCGATGAACCCGGAAATGCCAGAAGTACAATGGCTATTAGTCACCTTGACCGCAGGCGTAGGCGGAAGTCTATTATCTATTGGTTCTGCCGCTGGGGTTGCCTTGATGGGACAGGCTCGTGGCAACTATACTTTTTTAGATCATTTAAAATGGTCGCCTATAATAGCATTAGGCTATTTTGCAAGTATCTATACTCATCTTTTAATAAACAGTTGAGGTAGGCACATCTCTTTTTTAAGGCTTATATCACAGATGCATCACTCACAAGCAAGGCAGAAAGCAGGATTAGGCTGAGTGATGCCTTAATTAATTACTCAAAAATAGGAAAAACAGCCAAAGATGACTTGTTAGGTGATTATGGTATGTAAACTAGTGCTGCAATTTAACCACCGCGCCACAGCACTAATGAACAGCGACAAAACCCCTGCATTTAAGTTTAAGGATTTAATTTACTTGGTTGATGAATACGCCTTAAGGATGGAGGCGCGCCAAGTGGATGTTGAGCAATGGCGTATTTTATTTTTACTGGCAACACGTTTTGTAAATGAAATATAAACCGCCTGAATTGCGCCCTGTGATAATTAATTATCATAAAGCCACGAATAAGGTTTTAAACTCACACACCAGCAGCATGACAAAACTTTGTAGGCTAATGGATTTTATGTGGGACTACGGAGACAGAATTAAAAATGATTATTTGATTGAAGAGCATGATCGAGAAGTTTTTAAGGCTATTTCAATTAGAGCAATAAAATTACAGGAATAACAAAAGATAGCATTAAATTTCAAGCCGTGGCGATAACATCAAAGCGGCTTTTTTATGCCTAACGATTACAAAATAATGCCTTTGTGTTTATTTCATTTGGCAACTACATGACAACTAAAAATAAATCAGCAGTAAAA
>Ga0209081_1002540_pt1 | contig 10556 bp, 7 predicted proteins | sample GOMGulsemesocosm_4_FD_184636 | JGI IMG/M metagenome (GOLD analysis project Ga0209081, IMG submission 184636) | Methane-oxidizing microbial communities from mesocosms in the Gulf of Mexico - GOM15B Gulf of Mexico (SPAdes) (version 2) | ecosystem: Environmental > Aquatic > Marine > Cold seeps... | reverse complement strand
GGCGTTTCAAAAAATGTTGTCGATAAAATAGGTACTACTTTTAAAGCTATTTGGAGAGGAAGCTATGATGGGTTGCAAACAATACCGATTAATAGGTCAAGCGTTAATTATTTATTAAAGTTATATGAAAAAATAGAACATAGAGAAGATATAAGATTATCGCTTATGAATGAGTTAATTAATATTTCAGCAAACGAGGATTTACCAAGTCGCTCACCGCAGTATTTAAAAATTCCTGATTGGTTGAATTATACAACAGGTAATTTTGCTCATCAGGGAAAGGCAGTATCAGCATGGATCAAAAATAATGGGCGAGGAATATTATCTATAGCAACAGGTGGAGGAAAAACATTAACTGCGCTAGTTGCAGCATCTTTGATTGCATTAAAAGAAGATGGTTTGCTGGTTGTAGTTGCAGTTCCTACAATAGCTCTATTGAATCAATGGGCTGACGATATAGAAGCTTTCAATGTTGAACCTATAAGTACCCAAGGAAATAACTTAGGGCTACAAGTTAATAACTCTTTAAGACGCTTACGTTTAAATAATTCTAAGAGTGAAGTTATGGTTGTCACTCATGAAGGATTAAAGTCAGAAAAACTTCTAAGACTTTTAGGTAAGGCAAAAGGTAATATGCCTTTAATGCTTATTGGAGATGAGGTTCATAATTTAGGAAGTATGGGGTTTCAGAGTGTGGCTCCTGAAATATTTAAGTATCGATTAGGGCTTTCAGCTACTTTTGAACGCCAATTTGATACAGAAGGCACACAGTTTTTGTTAGATTATTTCGGTGATGTGGTTTTTGAGTTTGGTTTAGAAGATGCCATTGGTGTTTGCTTGGTCCCGTTTGATTATTTTGTTCATCAAGTTTTTTTAGATGAAGAAGAGGAGGATGAATGGACTGAATTAACTTATAAAATTAAGAAATTGAGTTATGCTGCTGAATTAGCCAATGGTTCAAATGAAAAAGAGTTATGGCAAGCATTATGTATAAAAAGACGAAGAATAGTTGAAAGTGCTTCAGGAAAAGTTTTTCTATTAGCCTCTAATTTGAATGACAGAGATAAGATAAAAAGAACGTTAATTTTTTGTACGGATAAAGATCCTAAACAACTTAACCAAGTAAATGGGCTGCTGAATGAAAGAAAAGTAAACTTTCATCAAATAACTGCTGAAGAAACTTCAAACAAAAAAAAATTAACAGAGCTAATTAATGAGTTTGATTCAGGGGCGTTGAAAGTTTTAACTTCAAAGAGAGTGTTAGATGAAGGTTTTAATATTCCTCAAACAGAAATTGCTTATTTATTAGCAAGTAATACTGTATATAGACAATGGGTTCAACGTTTAGGAAGAGTTCTAAGGCAATCACCTGCAACAAGCAAGAAAAAAGCTGTTATACATGATTTTGTAGTTATGCCTTCTATTAAGAATGATGGTATGGATTCAGATTTAAAGGGATTAGTTAAATCTGAATTACAACGAATTCAATTTTTTAATTCGCTTTGCCAAAATGGATTAGAAAGAGGTGGTGTTGAAGAGGTAGTTGAAGAACTTTTGGAATTATTGGAGCAGTAATGAGCATAAATTATAAAAGAATGTCAGACTTAATTGAACAGGAAGTAAGGAATCTACCTGAATTATCAGGTAGTCAATCTGAGCGGTTAGCAAAACTAACAAATAAAATTTATTTAATAGAGTCTACTCAATCAAGTAGTCCCTCAAAAATGACTGAAGACATTATGTCAGAGATTTCTCTTGCTTCTGACGTGTGGAAAAAATAGGGAAATAAATGAAACTTATAAGTGCACATATACAAAACTTTAGATTATTAACTGACTTGAAATTAGATTTTTCAACGTCCTCAGAGACTCCCCTTACTGTTATTAGAGCAGCAAATGAGACAGGAAAAACAACAGCAGAAACGGCTTTGATCTGGGGGCTATATGGTTCGAGTGCTCTACCTGGTAAAGGAGTGAAATATCCACTTTATCCATCTGATACCTTAGCTAAGAGAGAGCGGAAAGTAGAAGTTTCGGTTGAAATTGAATTTGAAACGGAACAAGTTGTACCAATAGGTAAAGGGAAACAAAAAATTAAAAATGTGCATTACAGATTGTTAAGAAGTTGTACCGAATATCCCTCCACCTCTGAATATGTTAAGCGAGAACATGAGGTTGTATGTTTACACGAAATAACAGGTAAGGGGGTAGAAAGAATTCTAGACTCTAGTGTAAAAGAAATTATTGAAAATAGTATTCCTGAAGCCCTAAAAGATGTTTATTTCACTGATGGAGATAGTGCGATGTCTTTTATTGAGGCAGCTGCGACCCAAGGGGCAAAACGAAAAAGAGTAAAAGATGCTATAGAAGCGTTACTAGGGCTTAAAGTTTTAGAGCAAACTGTTAAACATTTAGATGGTGCAACTAGAAGGTTTGGATCTAAAATTGATAATACAGATTATGCGCAAGAATATGAAAAAATAAATGATAGGCTTGATAATGCTAAGGAAGATATAAAAGAGTGGAGTGAAGAATTAAATAATATTGCGAATGAACTTACCTCTGGAGAAAAAAAGCTTAGTGATGTAGAGAAAAAAATTGAAGATATTTTAAAGCTAGGTGATAAAGAAAAACTGGTTAATGAAATACATAAAAATAAAACTAATATTAAACGTGAGCAGGGTTCAGCCGATAGGGCTTTAAAAGATTTATCTTCCTTAATGAGAAGCCCTGATATTGCTTCTTCTATGATAACTAAAGCTGCAAACAGTGGATATAATATACTGAAAGAACGTTATAACGAAGGAGATCTACCAAAATCTAGTATTCCAATTCTTAAAGAGTTGCTGAACCGCACTGATTGTTTTTGTGGTGAAGACTTATCTGAAAAAACTGAACAAGGTAAAAGAAAGCGCCAATTAATTGAAAATTTAATTGAAAATAGTCGAAATGCTGATGTTCTTTATGAGGCGGCTACAAGTCTTTTTTTTAGTATAGATAATGAATCTTTTGATTCATCAGTAAGAGAAAGCTGGATGGAAAATTACAGTTCTTTTTGTGCGAATTATGAAGAAAGAGTTGTTAATGTCGATCATTTATTAAGTGAGCTCAAAGAAAAGGAAGCAGAAAAGGATAAAATTAATGACGAGCAGCTACAAGAGTTTAGATCTCAAGAGCAGTCCTTAAAAAAGAAATTAAATAAAGCTAGTAGTGAGGGCGGAGGATTACAGGTAAAAATAAATTCTTCAAAAGATAAGGAGTTAGATTTAAAAGCAGCACAGAAAAAAGTGGAAAGTAAATTAAATAAAAACGATACATCAACAGACAAGCTACAGTTAACTCGTTTAACTCAGACAGTGTTTGAAAATATATTTGATTTTTTAAGGAAGAATGAAGTCAGGCATGTTAGTCAAGAAATGAATCGAATTTTTCTTGATATGATCGGAGCAGATCCTGATGCTAATAATTTGGCAACTATAACAAAAGCAGAGCTAACAGAAGATTTTGATATTCTTGTATATGGTTCAAATGGACATAAGCTAAATCCCGACCAAGATTTGAATGGGGCATCAAGAAGAGCAATTACTTTAGCATTTATTTTAGCTTTAACGAAAGTAAGTGAAGTGAAAGCTCCTAATGTAATTGATACCCCTCTAGGCATGATGTCAGGTTATGTGAAGCAATCAGTTTTAAATAAAATGCTTGAAGAAGGCTCGCAGATAGTTTTATTTTTAACTCATGATGAAATACAAGGTGTAGAGAGTATTCTTGATAGAAAAGCAGGAAAGGTATACACACTGACTAACCCTGCTCATTCAAGAATGTTAGTTAATGAGCTTAATGCAACTAACATAGGAGTTATACGGTGTGAATGCAACCATCGGGAATCTTGTGATGTTTGCGCAAGGAAAAACATTGAAGGAGTGAGGAGTTAATTATGAGTAATAATCCATTTGCAGCATTTCAAATAGAAATTCCTAAAAAGTATCAGGACTCTGTTAAAAAGTTTTGTAAAACAGGGGATGGAGGACAGGATAAATGGAATCCTGAATTTACGCCTTTTCATAGGCAAGTTGACTTTTGGTATATGGCTTTTTTAATAGCTGTAAATAAAGAATTAGAACCCGTTAAAGAGACTGACACCTATAATGCAACTCTTGCCCATATCCTATCTTCAGACTCTAAAAGAGTTGATTTCATGCGCTTAGTAGTTCTAGGAATTACTGAGGACTTTAATATTCTGGCTAATGATAAAGAGATCTTTAATTACTGTTTAGGTTTAGCTAATGCTGGTATTCCTCATTTAATTCAAATTTTGGATGACCCTGATGATAGACCTTTATGGGCTATTTTGGGGGAGCTTGAGATGTTAACAAAAAATAAATAAGGTCTTTGTCAATGTTAGGGCCTTTTAACAAATTGTTAGTGTTTTAACATTATTTTTAACTACGTATTAAATGAATGATAAGAGAAAAAACAAAATAATGTAAGTAAAGTATTGCTTTAAAGAATCAAGATTATTTAATTTATAAACTATAAAAGATATTAAGGTAAAAAATAATGGAGAAGAAAAGTATTCCAGCTAATGCCGGAAAGCTCTTAAATGCAGTGGCAAGTATTGGGTATGATGTTGAAGTTGCATTATGCGACTTAATGGATAATAGCCTTGATGCAAAGTCAAGAAATGTGTATTTACATATTGAAGAGCTTGTCGAAGATAACGAAGAAACAGGTTTAATTTCAAGATATATTATTGCTGATGATGGTATTGGCATGAAAGAAGAGTCTCTTATTAATGCTTTTACTTTAGGTAGTGATAGGGGATATAGCAATGGTTCGCTTGGTAAGTTTGGTTTAGGGTTAAAGTCAGCAGGGTTGTCGCTAGGTGATAAGATTATAATTATTACTAAATCTGAAGAATTAGGTACCCCTATATGTGGTGTGCTGTCATTAAAGGATGTAGAGGAGGCAGGGGATTATCAAATCTCCTTTGGAGAGGTAAGTGGTGAATATTTATATTTATGGGATAGTTATTCATTAAATAGTGCTCATGGAACTATTTTAGTTATTGACGATATTGATAGTGGGCAATCTACAGCTAAAGATTTTATAGAGTATTTAACTAGGTATTGTGGCCAGGTATACCATATGGCTATAGAGGATGTTGAAAACCCTATTAGTATTTTTATAAACAACAATGAAATACTTCCTATTGATCCTTTGTTTATTAAGGAAGCTATTAGTAATGGGGCGTTAAGTAACATAGAAGAATGGGATGGTAAAACAGTACATTTACTATTAGAAGATACCTCGCTGCACTTAGGTGATGACATAACGTGTAAAATTTCTGCAACTAACCTTATTCACCCACCAACTTTTGAAATTGAAGGTGGAGTTGATTCGTCACAAAGTGCTAGGAATCAGTATCAAGTTGATACTGATTCATATACAAGAAAGGCCCGTCATGGTTTTTATATATATAGAAATCGCCGTATTATTGTTATGGCTGAAAGGTTTCATGGACTCATTTCTCCTGCTACTCAAGCTTGGGGATTTAGAGTGCGTTTAATGTTTGATGAAACAGCGGATAGCATATTGGCTTTAGATGTTAAAAAGAGACATATGAAACTTCCAAAATCAGCAAGAAGTAACCTAAAAAACTTAATGGCTGCCTATCAAACAAAAAGTATTAATGCATGGAAATTTCGTGGAAAAATATATGGTGAATGGAAGGGTGAGGAAAAAGATAGTGTTGCCAATAAAAGTGTAGCTAATACTCCAGTGGGAAGGTTAGACTATGTTCCTAACTCTACTATTTCAACGGAAGGTGATCTAAATGAACGGATAAAGTTACAGCAAGAAATTGGTAAAAAAAGTTTGGAATCAATCCAAGATAAGAGTCTGACAAAAAAAGAGTTAGAAGAGTTTGCAAGTAAAAATTACTCTATTATCCCGACTAATGGGCTTAAAGGTAATGCAATGTGGCTTCCATATGCAGCCGTTGAGCTTGGGAGGGCCGAAACAATTTTGAATAAGCAACACTCCTGGGTAAGCGATGCTTTTCAAGCATCTGAGGGTAACCCAGAGGCTGCTATTATCCTGTACCAACTAATTGCCATAATTTCACGAGCAGAAATGGAAGTAAGGACAACTGCATGGCCAAATATTAGCTCAAAAGTAGTAGATAAAATTTTTGATATTTTTAGAAGAAAAGCAAGTACGATTGGGGAAGATGTCGCAGATAGTTTAAATGAGGAAATAACTAATCTGAAAAATGGCGGGATGGAGGAAGAGTAATTTATGAGTATGCAACGATATACGCCTGTAGCTCATTTCAATGGCACTTTAACTAAAAAAATCAGTATGACCGAGAAATTACCTTGGTTATATATAATTGCTTCATTAAAACAAAAGGTATTATATATTGGTGAAACTTTTGATGAAGCAGGGCTTGCAAGTAGGCTATCAACTCATTTTGGTCGGCCTCTTAATAGCAGTTTTAAGAAGTGTGCGGCAGACAATGCTGGAATCCGAAATGTTATGCCGCCCTATCTTGTTATAGGCGCGCGTTTACCCTTCAATGATGATGATGCGCCGTTCAACGGCGAAAGCAAAATAGTTCGGAAGGCATGTGAATCATTATTGCATGAGATAATAACATCTAAATTTATTTTACCGAACAAATGGATTATTATTTCTAGTGCCTCAACAAGTATTGAGCTAACCGATGAAATGAGATCATCATGTATTGAAATATTTGATAACTTCAGTGCAAGCTTTACTTTTTTTGAGAACTTATCATCAGAAGTTTTGCCGTTCAACTTAGTGATATTAGACAGACTTATAGAAAAAGAAGAGGCTCCTCTCCCTAATATAGGTGAAATTATTGAGGATATTGAATTGCAATTATTTGATTGGATTTTGCAAGTACTAAAAAATGAACATGAAAGTGATTGGTGGACACAAGGTGTAAAAAGACCGATTCGAGTAAGCTGTGCAACACGGCAAGAAGAGGAGGGGGCAAATGATAGTGTTCCTAAAGAAGCATATTTAACACTTATAGATATTAAAGCAATTATTGAAGGGAACTGGGGGTTATTCTCTGCTGTAATGGAGGAGGTCTCGGGCTTTCAAGGTAAAGTAAAAGCTACTAACTGGATAGGTGATATTAATGAAAAGAGAAAATTGTGGGCGCACCCACTAAAACAAAGATTTATAAGTATTGATCCTAGCTCAGTAAATATGGTTAGTAGATACCAATCAAAACTTAGGCATGCAATCCTAAATGATTTATAGATAAAAGTTGAGTTTTGTCTGTCTTGACCTTACATAGCGCAACATCAGAGGTGCTATTAAGATAGTGTTCAAGTTTGATTGTAAATTTCTTCATCACTCGTGTAGATATGGGTATTATTTATTTGATGTTTTTATTTTTTCGTATAGAATCTAAATCCTTTGATTTCCAGTTTATTGTTTTCAAGTAAGGCGTGTAAGGCATCTAAACGAATACCATAACGTGTAGGGGGTAATAGTAGCCCCATTCTTTTATCAAAACTACATTGTTTTTTATAATTAGGATAATCTTCTGTCAGATAATGTGATTTAAAGTAGAGCGGTTGTGGAACATATTCCTCGCTAGCATCAAAAAAATCTGTGGATTGTTGAGCTAATTTCACTTTAGCGCGACCTTTTAACAAAGGTAAAGGTGAATCATCAAAATTCTCGTATTCCATAAAAGACACTTTGCCCGAATGGAAATGAATTTTAATGAGCTGAATTTCATCTAAATCACCAAACAGTTGATTACCACAACCAACGTAGACACGTAATAGCGCAGGAAGCAGTTCGATAAAGTCTTTATGAAAAATCAGTGAGTGATTATCAAGTAAAACACTGGCGGGTAGTGCTTCGTGGGCTTTTAGACAATTATCTATGACCAGTTCTGTATTGGATATAGAGTAGAGCAGCTCACGGGCAACTTCAATCGCGGTATTATAGTTACCGAAAAATGCTTTTACATCGCGTTGAAGTGGGTCGGGCAGATGAATATAAGGTTTTCTTTTTTCAAATTGCGAAAGGGCAAAATAGACTAAGAGGTCTTCTTTACGGTAATGTTCGGCAGCTTCAAACTCATTATTCTCAAGCAGTGAATTCAATAGGGTAAACACTTTACTGTGTGAGCCAACTAATTCCTTAAGCTCGTCTACGTGTTCAAATTCATCATTGGCAGGTATACGTCCTAAAATTAAACAGGTCTGCCAAAAATCTTTAAATAAAGCTTCGTGCTCGATATACACGAGCTCGAACTTTTCTTTGCTACTTGTGGGTCGTGTAGTGATTTGTTTCCAGCTGTGGTGACGAGTTTGTCTGTTAGCTAAAAAAAGCTGCTCTTCTAATTTGTCTTTAAAAATAAAGAAAATTCCAGGGCCTACTGCAATTGCGTTTTCATCAAGTGTATTTTCAATAAAGCTTTGTAACTCAGACTGAGAAAAGTATTTTTGAAAAGTATTGAGTGAGGTGATAATGCCGTCTTTATACGCAGTGAACTTTTGTATGTGAGCGTCGCCAGCAATCATGGCGGAAACAACGAGGAGTTTATCAGCAAGCTCAAATGCTAATTGCACAGCTTCTATGCGTTCTTCACGATCTTCAATGACATTGATTACAAAACCGATATTGACTAAATCACAAGGAAAACGATCAACTTCAGGGCGGTGTGTTGGATCCCAACCAGCGGCATCAATGCCATGGGCTTCTAATTCTTTTAGGTCATCCCCTAAGCCACATCCATAATCAAAAACAGTGTAATCTCCGTTGAGAAAGTTGTGTTTAGCTAGCGCCTTCATTGGAGAAGAAAGCCCTTGGCGTTGTATGGCTGTTTTATGCCTGTCTATTTTCTCTTCACTATTCCCTGCATTAAGTACCGCAGCTGCTCTGAATAAGCGTCCATCGACTAGCTCATAGCCTTTTTGTCGAATAATACGTTGCCATGATTTCTTAAAACCAATAATGCGGCTATTTTCATAAAGTCCTGCCGCGACACCTTCTTCTGTAATACTGATAAATTCAGGGTAGTATTCATCAGTAGGGCTGATAAATAATTCTTTACGATGCAAAATAGGCGCATTTTCTGTTTCAGTATAATTCGCAACTTTTTGGGTCTTGTTAACTAAATCAACCGTGATGCTGTTGTGTAAAGCAGGGTAAGCATCGCTGTAAAAATCGGGGTAATTTAAATAAGATAGGCGAAATTGCTGAGTATGTAGCTTAATGATATTCCAGTCACCTTCAGGAATTTTTAATGCATTAGCAATCAGCTGAATGAAGTCTGTCAACTCTGTCGGTATTTCATCAAAGGCACTATGATGCAGGTAGCGAGCATTACCCACTAGCTTACCTAGTTTTACTTTTTTAATGAGTTGGTTGAATTCGTTCGCATTCATAGGGTTACTCTTTTAGCAGAAAAGCTTCATTTTTAATGTTTTTAGGGATGCGGCGCTCAGAAGGTGATTGCTCTAATAGAGTAATCGCATAATTATTTTCTGGAGCAATACTGATATGAAGAGGCCTATCTTTTCCATAAAAATACAGGCGGTCAAAAGGTAGATTTAACACAATCCATTTTGCAATCGTTAAAGAATCAATGCCCGTAATATAAAAATCACAAGCAAAGCCATCACGTTTGCAAATACGATTTCCTCGTGAGTTTACTTCGTAGCCTGCATGTTGATCAAGTTGCGGGGCAATTCCTGGAGAAGGGTGCTTTTTTATTTGCAGTAATAGGTCGTTAGTACAGAGGCCGTATGTTAGGTTGATCTGGCCAAAGTTTTCAGTGATTGGCTCTAATATTAAATTAGCCAATGCTTTGATTGATTCTAAAGTGCGTGGGTCTTTTGCTGTATTTGCAATCAGTGTTTTAGCTTGAGTAGTGCCGCATTGAGTAAAATCGCTGTATTTAAAATGTTTGCTGCAGTGTGTATTCATCGCTGAATTGAAGGAGTGTATTGTTATGTTACTTATGATGCTATTTGTTGGTGGCGCTTAGTATAACAATACCTCTGGTTAGGTGGCTAAATTAACTATGCCATTACAGGGAAAGCCTGAATGTTAATATGATTTAACGTAAGTTAGGGGCTGAGTGTCTAGTTTTCTAAATCAGCCCTAAATACACTCACAAAAGCTATAGGATTGAGAGGGGGGGTAGGGGCATTTAACTCAGGTAGGATTAAAGAGGTTATAAATGACTACAAGATTATTAGACTCTTACAAAAGCTAATGCCATTACTCACGAATGTCATTAATAGTGATAGCGACATTGAACAACAATAATTGACTCATCAGACACTTTATAAACTAAACGATGTTCGCGATCTATTCGTCGTGACCAATAACCTGACCAGTTATGTTTTAACGGCTCAGGATCACCAAGGCCTTCAAATGGTTGTCGCTTAATATCTTTAAGCAATAAATTAATACGTTTAAGTACTTTCTTATCGGTTTTTTGCCAAAAAAGATAATCTTCCCATGCTTTTTCAGCCCAAGATAAAATCATTCTTC
>Ga0209081_1002538_pt1 | contig 10557 bp, 7 predicted proteins | sample GOMGulsemesocosm_4_FD_184636 | JGI IMG/M metagenome (GOLD analysis project Ga0209081, IMG submission 184636) | Methane-oxidizing microbial communities from mesocosms in the Gulf of Mexico - GOM15B Gulf of Mexico (SPAdes) (version 2) | ecosystem: Environmental > Aquatic > Marine > Cold seeps... | reverse complement strand
TCCCACCGTAAGACCCATAACCTCAGCGGGCTCGCTAAGAGTTTCAGCGTTGTAGGATAACTCACGCAGCTGTTCAATTTGTTCAGGGAGTAAGTCCGCGGCTAGCTGTTGCTTCAATTCAGCTTCAATAGATGCTTTCTCAGCATCAAAGACCAGCGTCTCACTCTCCTCTAATTCGGTCAGACGAATAAGGTGTATACCGCTATCGATCTCTACGGGCTTAGAAACTTCACCTTCGCTCAGGCCAAGTACGGCCGTTTCAAATTCGGCAGGAAAAGCGCCTGATTCTACAAAACCCAAATCGCCACCTTGCTCCGCACTTCCCAGGTCATCACTGTGCTGGCGTGCAAGCTCAGCGAAGTCAGACCCACTCGCAAGTTTGGCCTGGATTTCTTCAATCTCTGCAGCCTGACTGCCATCATCAGAAGCCTCAACAAGAATATGCGCCACGCGACGTCGCACAGAAGCCTGTTGCATCTCTTGGCGGGCAGTAAAGAGTTCCCGAATCATGGCCTCATCGACCTCAACCTGATCGACAAGGTTTCGGGTAGATAATTGGATATAGTTAATTTCAAGCCTTTCTTCAGTACGAAACTTTTCCTTATGCTCTTCGTAATAGGCTTTAACATCAGCCTCTTCAACAGTGGTCTCAGCAACCAGAGGCGCAATCGGCACTGTCAAATAGTAGTAGTTACGGCGCTGCTCAAATATTCTTGCCGCTAATTCCAGGTCGGCATCAGTCACAAAACCCGTATCGACAACACCACTGGCAAATTGACTAAGTAATAAGCCATTGCTCATGTAGCTATGATGCTCTCGGGGGGTGTAGCCCATTTGCCGAATCGAAAATTCGTATTTATCCCGATCAAACGCCCCATCTGTTTGGTACACATCAACGGTCTGTAGCAAAGAAGCAATCGTCGCAGGAGATACACCCATATTATTTTCTAGCGCAGTCAGTTCTGCAGCCTTTTCGCTGATCAAACGCTGCCTGACCGGTCCCCGGAGTATCGCATCATCAAGAAGCGCGGGGTCGATATCGCCAAGCTGTTGTAACAGGCGTTGTTTATGAATGGCCAATGCGCGGTCAACAACGAGGCGAGAAATACTATGTCCATCGACATCCAGCTCCGCATCACTGGCAGGGCTATTTGAAAAAATTGAATCAATGCCAACGAAAGCAAAGGGTACGATGATCAAAATCACTATGAAAAAAGCAATGCCTTTCATGCTTTCACGAAAATCTTGCAGCATTTTTATTCCTTACCTTTCCTGAACGATAGCCCCAGGCTAAAAAAGAAGAAAGGCGCATTAAAGCGCCTTTCCTTACTACGTATTTTGCTACTTTATAGCAGCAATCTAACTAGCTATTGACTGCTTCTTTAAGGGCCTTACCAGCTTTAAAGCCAGGTACATTTGCCGCTTTAATTTGAATCTCATCACCTGTCTTTGGGTTACGGCCTTTTCTAGCAGGTCGATGCTTAACTGCAAAAGTACCAAAGCCAACCAGCGAAACAGGGTCGCCTTTCTGTAAAGACGCTGTAATCGCTTCTACAACTGCATCCAGCGCTCTGCCGGCAGACATTTTTGACAAGTCAGCTGATTCCGCAATTGCGTCGATAAGCTCTGATTTATTCACATTAAACCCCTTTAAATTTGATTGAAGATCCTACAGCTTGTTAACTAACACGCTGAGACGAGACTTTATACCAACCGCCCATGAAGCGGTCAAGCACGCAGCCAGATATTTTAGTGTGTACTAATACGTGATGCTGATTTGTCACCACTTTCGCCCTCTGGCGATAGAGTAGATCCCAATGATTTACTGTACTCTTCATCCGATAGCGGCTTAGGCATCTGCTCTAAAGCCAGCTCTAACACCTCATCCACCCACTTCACCGGGTGAATAGTCAAATCGGCCTTAATATTATCAGGGATTTCTTTTAAATCACGCTCATTCTCTTTGGGGATGATAACTTCGGTAATCCCCCCTCGATGAGCGGCAAGTAACTTTTCTTTAAGACCGCCAATTTTTAATACCTGACCACGTAAGGTAATTTCTCCCGTCATCGCCACAGCGGCCCGCACCGGAATATTGGTCAATACCGAGACCAAGGCTGTGCACATCGCAATACCTGCACTGGGCCCATCTTTGGGTGTAGCGCCCTCTGGCACATGAATATGTAAATCGTTGCCACGGTGGAAATCCCGATGAATGCCCAGCACCTGAGAGCGGCTACGCACCACCGTTAGGGCTGCCTGAATTGACTCCTGCATGACATCACCGAGGGAACCTGTTTTAACAATGGCGCCCTTACCTGGAACCGCTGAAGCCTCAATCGTTAAGAGCTCACCGCCGACCGAAGTCCACGCCAGCCCCGTTACCTGCCCTACCTGGTTTTCATCCTCTGCACGGCCAAAATCAAATTTGCGCACACCCAGCATGTCTTCAAGTTCATTGGGGCCGACATTGACCGGCTGCTGATCTGCATTTTTGGCATAGCCTGTCACGACCTTACGGCAGATCTTGGCTATCTCCCTCTCCAGGCCTCGAACACCGGCCTCGCGAGTGTAATAACGCACAATATCGAGTATGGCAGTCTCCTCAAGAGTAAACTCGCCATCTTTCAAACCATTCGCTTTCCGCTGCTTAGGCAAGAGGTATTTCGAAGCGATATTGGCTTTTTCTGCTTCGGTATAACCAGGAATACGGATAACTTCCATTCGGTCGAGCAAAGGCCCGGGGATATTCATCGAGTTGGAGGTACAGATAAACATCACTTCAGACAGGTCGTAATCAACCTCCAGATAGTGATCGTTAAAGCTGTTATTTTGCTCAGGATCGAGAACTTCCAGTAAAGCAGAAGCGGGATCACCGCGGTGATCCATACCCAGCTTATCCACTTCATCAAGTAGAAAAAGTGGGTTCTTCACCGTTGTTTTGGAAATTTTCTGGATTAGCTTACCTGGCAAAGAACCAATATAAGTGCGTCGGTGACCACGAATTTCAGCTTCATCACGAACACCGCCGAGGGACATGCGTACAAACTTTCGCCCCGTTGCTCGCGCAATGGATTCACCCAGGGAGGTTTTACCAACACCTGGAGGCCCCACGAGGCACAACACTGGGCCTTTGAGCTTTTTCACACGGCTCTGTACTGCCAAAAACTCGAGGATGCGTTCTTTCACCTCATCGAGACCGTAGTGATCTTCATTAAGAATTTTTTCAGCAAGCACCAGGTCATGACGAACTTTTGAGCGCTTTTTCCAGGGGACGCTAACCATCCAGTCAAGATAGCTGCGCACCACAGATGCTTCAGCCGACATAGGCGACATCATTTTCAATTTATTTAATTCGGCAGAGGCTTTTTTCAAGGCCTCTTTTGGCATACCCACTTCTTTGATACGATTTTCAAGCTGCTCCAGTTCGTTGGGCACATCATCAATCTCACCCAGCTCTTTCTGAATAGCCTTCATTTGTTCGTTGAGGTAATACTCGCGCTGGCTCTTCTCCATCTGTTTCTTAACGCGACCGCGAATACGCTGTTCGATCTGCGCAATATCAAGCTCAGACTCCATCAATACTAAAAGATGTTCAATACGCTGTTTTTCATCGCTGATCTCGAGCACTTCCTGCTTCTGCTCAAGAGTCAGTGTCATGTGCGTCGCTACGGTATCAGCCAGGCGGCCAGGCTCATCGATGCCAGCAACGGTGGTTACCACCTCTGAAGGTATTTTTTTATTTAAACCGACATACTCTTCAAAGGCATTAACAAGAGTGCGGACTAAAGCATCGTGCTCTTCCTCTACGGCGGCAGCACTATCAATAACAGAATAATCAGCAACAAAATAACCATTGTGCTCTTCGATAGCATCAATATTGATCCGCTCTGAGCCTTCAACGAGTACTTTTACTGTGCCATCGGGCAGCTTAAGTAGCTGAAGAATCGTAGCTACAGTACCAATTTCATAGACGTCTTTAGGGCCGGGATCATCACAGGCCGCATCGCGCTGGGCAACCAGTACAATTTTCTTCTGCTCCGCCATTGTGTCGTCGAGAGCGAGAATGGAGCGCTCTCGACCTACAAATAGAGGAACAACCATTTGTGGAAAAACGACAACGTCTCGCAATGGCAGCATCGGCAAGCGAGTCTGCGATAAATCTTTTACTGTTTCCTGTCCCATTATTACCTCTTATTCCAGCTCAATGCAGGTTCGGGTGAATACACAATGGTATGGGGCCAATTTCAATAAATACAAGCACCCATAAACAAAAACGGGCCTCAAGGGCCCGTTTTTGTTTATGCTTCGTCGCTAGCTGTCTTCAGTTGTTCTGGATTGTCGTAAACCAGCAAAGGTTCAGAGTCTCCATTAATAACTGATGCATCGACAACGAGTTTGTGTACATCCTTACGCGAAGGTATGTCATACATACTATCTAACAACGTATTCTCGATAATGGAACGCAAACCTCGAGCACCCGTTTTACGAGTCAGAGCTTTTTCAGCAATAGCCTCCAGAGCATCCTGACGGATATCAAGCTCAACATCTTCCATTTCAAAAAGTGCGGAATACTGTTTAACCAGAGAGTTCTTAGGCTCTACTAATATATTGATCAAAGCATCCTTATCAAGCTCTTCAAGGGTTGCAACGACGGGAAGACGACCGACAAACTCAGGGATAAGACCAAAGCGAATCAGGTCTTCCGGCTCCAGGTCTTTCAAAATATCGCCGATGTTGCTTTCTTCATCTTTGCTGCTAACACTGGCAGAAAAACCAATGCCGCCTTTCTCAGAGCGGTCACGGATAATCTTTTCCAGACCCGAAAACGCACCACCGCAAATAAAGAGGATATTTGAAGTATCGACCTGCAAAAATTCTTGCTGGGGGTGTTTGCGCCCGCCTTGTGGAGGAACCGAGGCAACGGTACCTTCGATTAACTTCAATAATGCTTGCTGAACACCTTCGCCCGATACATCGCGCGTAATAGAAGGGTTGTCAGACTTGCGTGAAACCTTGTCAATTTCATCGATATAGACAATGCCCTGCTGCGCCTTTTCAACATCGTAATCACATTTCTGCAACAACTTTTGAATAATATTTTCGACGTCCTCACCAACATAACCTGCTTCGGTCAATGTGGTTGCATCAGCAATTGTGAAGGGAACATTCAACAGGCGAGCAAGTGTCTCTGCTAGCAGTGTCTTACCACTTCCCGTGGGACCCACCAGCAAAATATTACTTTTACCAAGCTCAACGCCACCTTTCGCAACTTTGCCACCTAACTGAAGGCGTTTATAGTGATTGTAAACAGCTACCGACAACACTTTCTTGGCGCGTTGCTGATCAATCACATATTCGTTAAGTGTCTCGCTTATTTCAACCGGTGTTGGCAGCTTTTCAACGGTCTCACTGGTTTTTGCTTCCTGCAATTCTTCAGAAATAATATCGTTACAGAGGTCTACACACTCATCACAAACAAAGACCGATGGCCCAGCAATAAGCTTGCGAACCTCATGTTGGCTTTTGCCACAGAAAGAGCAATAGAGAAGTTTATCGCCGTCTTTATCATCGCCGCTTTTATCGCTCACTACTTTCTCCTCGCATCAAATAAGTACTTAAAATACATGTACTTATTGCTAGATCTCACCAAAACTTAAAAAACAGGCTACATCGACTATGCGCGCTTGTCCAACACTTCGTCAACCAAACCGTACTCTTTCGACTCTAGCGCACTCATAAAGTTGTCACGCTCAGTGTCTGCGGCAATTTTCTCAACCGTTTGACCTGTATGTTTGGCCATCGCTTTATTCAGCTGCTCGCGAATCTTGAGTATTTCCTGGGCTTGAATATGTATATCAGAGGCCTGCCCCTGTGCGCCGCCGCTGGGCTGATGAATCATGCAGCGCGAATTAGGTAACAAAAAGCGCTTACCCGGTGCTCCAGCCGCAAGAAGGAAGGCACCCATACTGGCCGCCTGGCCAATACACATGGTGCTGACATCGGGCTTGATAAATTCCATGGTGTCGTAAATAGCCATGCCAGCTGTTACTGAGCCACCGGGAGAATTAATATAAAGGTGGATATCTTTATCAGGGTTTTCGGACTCGAGAAACAGCAATTGGGCGACAACCAGATTGGCCATAAAATCTTCAACCGGGCCAACCAGAAAAATAACACGCTCTTTAAGCAGGCGAGAATAAATATCGAATGAACGCTCACCACGAGCAGTTTGCTCAACCACCATTGGCACCAGACCACCCGCTGCCGTGGTCTCATTATTATATTTCATACCGTCTTGGAGCATAGTAAATTTCCAGATTAATCAGTCATCATCGGCTGACAAAGCCCGCAATGTACGCAGGCTGTACTCCATGTCATTGGGTTAAATTGTCACTTTACAACACTTAACCCTGCACCCGCCGATAAAATTAGTCTTCGCTATCGTCAGACTCTTTCGTCTCAACAGGGTCTGGTGTGAGAGCACCTTTATAATCAGTAGCTTCTTCAGACACCTTGGCCTGGCTCAGCACGTGATCCACAACCTGTTCTTCCATTACCGCAGATTGCACACTATTGAGCAATTCCTGGTTCGAATAGTGGTACTGAACAACTTGCTCAGGATCGTCATAGCCCGCAGCTCGATCGTCGATAAAGGCTTTTACTTTATCGTTATCGACTGTAATTTCCGCGACTTTAACAATTTCGGCCATTAAGAGGCCCAGTGAAACCCGCTTACCAGCTTCATCAGCAAAGAGCTCATCGGGGAAAATAGACATATCCATTTGTTGAGCGCCTTCACCGAACTGCCCCAGCATTTGCTGACGTAAAGCCTGTATTTCACTGCTCAACAAAGCCTGAGGTATATCAACGGTATGCAAGTCCTGCAGCTGAGTCATTAAACGCGACTTCACTTTATTTTTGATCGCAGTTTCAAGCTCACGCTCCATGTTCGAACGAATCTCTTCGAGGAACTTTTCTTCGCCGCCTTCTTTAACACCAAACTGCTCGTAAAACTCGTCATTCAGTTCAGCAAGGGTTTGTTCTTTAATGGCGTTTACTTTCACAGCAAACTCAACAGCCTTACCCTTAAGATCCTCAGAGTGATAATCATCGGGGAATGACAGGGAGATAGTTTTCTCATCACCTGTGGACAAACCAACAATGCCATCTTCAAAACCGGGGATCATACGACCTGAGCCCAATACCAGATCAGAAGCTTCCGCAGTGCCACCGGCGAATTCTTCACCGTCCTGCGTGCCTTTATAGTCAATATTAACCTGATCGCCATCTGCTGCAGCGCGCTCAACCTCATCCCAGCTGGCACGTTGCTTACGCAAGTTTTCAACCATGTCAGTGAGGTCTTCATCAGAGACTGTAGCAACAGGGCGAGCAAGGCTTATTTGAGCAAAGTCCTGCAAATCGATTTCTGGGTAAACTTCAAAGGTCGCGATATATTCAAGATCGGCGCCCTCTTCATCTTTAACGGGTTCGATAGCTGGCTGACCAGCGGGACGTAGTTCTTCTTTAGACACTGCCTCATAAAAGGTGCGGCTCAACACTTCACCAACAACTTCCTGTCGCACACCAGTACCAAAGCGTTGCTTGATAACCTTTGCAGGGATTTTACCTTTACGAAAACCATCAATACGGGCTGTCTGCGATGCCTTCTGCAGACGTTGAACAACCTCTTTATCAATTTCTTCAGCGGGAACACCCACAGTCATACGTCTTTCGAGCCCGGAGGTTGTCTCTATAGAAACCTGCATGGATTGTCCTCATTACTGTCATTTAAATGATTGAATTACGTCTGAAGTACCCCACACTGGGAATACTCAATAATAGTTGGTGCGGAAGGGGGGACTTGAACCCCCACGCCTTACGGCACTGGTACCTAAAACCAGCGTGTATACCAATTTCACCACTTCCGCTAAACCTGCTCGAAACGAGTATCGTCTCGACTTGATCCACCCGTACCGCCCTGGCCACCTGTACTTTCCAGGCCTGGTTTGCCGGTACAAACTTCACACTTGTGCGAGTGAGAACTTACCTCATCCCGCAAAGGGGCGCAGATTTTGCCACAGCGCCTCCTCAGGGGCAACAAGATACCTCGATATTCCCTCTTCTCATTTACAACTGTTACTAAACGCCCCTGTTCAAGGTGGCAGAGTCAGTGATAAATCAGTAGTAAGAGCCAACTGCATCAATTAGAAGCAAGAGGCTGAGAAAGTAGAACGATGCCATCTCCCCGCCCATAATTGAGAATAACGGTGCCCGCACCAAGGGCTGGCAACAATACCGCTTCCTCAGCGCTCAAAACTACCCCATCGCCATCAAGCCCAATATCGCCAGCGACCACCATCAACAATTTATAATTATCACTTGGGGGGATTTGCCAACTAACACCTGGCAACAAAGTAATACGCTGCACCTGAAAATCATCAAAGGCAACAACTTGCTCACAACAAAAGCCCTGTCCCTGCTCTAATACGGTCAGTTGCTCTTCGGCCTCTGACTGCAGCGACATCAGCGCAACCGCTTCTTCCGTATCCCAGTTGTCCTGAGTTAAGACTTTTTGCCCAAAGGCGAGTATTTTTCGCTCGTAAACTGGCGTCTGAAATTCGACCGTACGTACACCGTGTTGCAGAGCATGGGGCAACAAGCACGGCACTTTGACCACATCACCTTCTTGTAAAATCCGCATATGTGTAAAGCGATTCATGGCCTTACGTAAAGCCGCTTCTTCCTCCTGCAGGTCAGACGGCAAACCCTTATGCCACTGCTTTAATAGACCGCTATCGAGCGCTTGATTCAATGCCAGGCCTTGATCAACGCGCTGCTGATCAAAGTGTTGATCAATCGTTCGCCTTACCCTTTCATAGTCTCGAACCGCTTGTAGATAGGCCTGGCGGAATGTATCAGAGCTAGAAAACTCATCACGAACATGCTTATCAAACCCAAAGCGGATTGCACCTTCCCCATCCGGCCAACTCTGCCTGTCGACATGCGTAACAACATACACTTCACGTTTTTCTTCGTGGAGCTCAAAATAAAGATCGCCGTAGACAGGCTCTGGCAAAGGATCGAGAATCTTCAGTAAATTCAAACTGGGCTGGCCCGCCCCAAGTAGCCGATTAGGTATTAGCGATAACAACCAGGGAATGGGTGCACTATAAGTGCCATCACTAAATCCGGACTGACCTCGTTCTTCAATACCCGTATACCAAATTTCCTGCCCCCAGGGCTTGGCAATAGAAATGGGCTCGAGTAGAAGCGGGCAATCGAAATTAAAAAGTGGGGCCGCCAGGCGGGTAGATAGTTCCTCGAAAGCGTCGGATGTTAAAGGCTCAGGCAACACATCGAGAAGGCGTTCCGCATCTAGTAACTTATCAGTCAGTAGCAGGCGCGCACCCGCCTCGTCTTTAAAAAGAATGGCCAGCAAAGTGATAGCAGGCTCACCGGGTAGATAATATTGGGCAAACTCGTAACGTAGAGCCAAAGAGCGGTCGGCAGACAATAAAAACTGATCGACCACCTCTTCTTGAGTAAGCCCTTTGCCAAGCTGTTTTATCACCCACAAGCCCTGAGTTATTGGATTAGCCAGTAGTTTAACAAAGTTGCTACAGGCTTGAAGCAATCTCCAACAGAATAAAGAGTGCCTCAGAGCAGTAAAATAATGAATAACAGTTGACGTTTTGCCTTACAAGCACTATTAATGCGCATGCTTCAATGCACGCCGCATTAAGCTCACAACCCTGGAGTTTTAATTATGTCCATATTTAAAAAACCCGCTGTTATAGCTGCCTTATTCAGCCTTGTTATTTTTGGTTTGTCAGCTTGTGGGGGAAACGACTCCGACGCCGATAATGCCGAAAAAATAAGGGGCGCAGTAAAAGACGTTGCCTCCAAGGCTAAAAGTACTGCAGAGACGGCTGTTGAGCATGTAGAAGACAAAATACAAGCCCCCACAGCTGGAACTGATGACGAATAAATAAAAGGACTCAGGTGTTGCCTCGTGGATTCGAGGCAACACTACCCACAAACTAACGCTTAACCCACTTACGACCCACGCCAGGCATTCTCGACTTAGCTTCTCCGGCTCCGATAAAAGCGAATTTGCTTCACACTCTCTAGCTCACCAAGGTCTGGCTCAGTAACAGCTCTCACCTGGCCACACAAAGTAAAACCCTGCTCGGCAAAGTCTTTAACCCGCGAATCGGCAACCACTACCTCGTTAGCCACTTCGCGAAAACGCTGTACTAGCGGCCTGTTGTCCGAATCATAAAGCACATCGGATGCAAACAAAATATCCACTTTGCCATCGAATTTAAAAAAATCATCCAGGTATTCCAGCTCAACCGTATTTTCACTGGCATTCAGTTCGCTCGCATTCAAGGCTAAAGGGTCGATATCGCAAACAATCACTTTAGCTGCGCCAGCCAGGGCAGCGGCGATGCCAACCACCCCGGAGCCACAACCAAAATCCAGTACCGTTTTACCCTTCACGGCATGCGCCCCATTCAGTAAACGTTCCGCCAGAGCCAGGCCACTACCCCA
>Ga0209081_1002537_pt1 | contig 10559 bp, 7 predicted proteins | sample GOMGulsemesocosm_4_FD_184636 | JGI IMG/M metagenome (GOLD analysis project Ga0209081, IMG submission 184636) | Methane-oxidizing microbial communities from mesocosms in the Gulf of Mexico - GOM15B Gulf of Mexico (SPAdes) (version 2) | ecosystem: Environmental > Aquatic > Marine > Cold seeps... | reverse complement strand
TAGCGGCGGTTTGGGCCAAAGAAAATACCCGCGAAGAAATCTTTGCAGCATTTAAGCGCAAAGAAGTCTATGCCACCAGTGGCCCACGAATCGGCGTGAGAATGTTCGCTGGTTGGGACTTCCCTGCGGGCGCAGAAGACTCCAAAAAGTTTGCTGATATTGGTTATGAGTCTGGCGTACCTATGGGCTCAGATCTATCCAGTGCCAAAGAAGGACAGGCGCCTAAGTTACTGATCCGTGCCAATAAAGATCCAAAAGGGGCTAATCTAGATCGAGTACAAGTGGTCAAAGGTTGGGTTGATAGTCAGGGCAATACCCATGAAAAGGTATTTGATGTGGTTTGGTCTGATGATCGCGTCGCTACCGCCGACGGCAAGATACCGGCAATTACTTCAACCGTGGATCTGGCAAGTGCGAGTTATGATAATCGTTTTGGTGCGCCCGAACTATCGACCCTTTGGCAAGACCCTCAATTCGATGCCTCCCGGCGGACTTTCTACTATGTTCGAGTCTTAGAGATTCCCACGCCTCGTCACTCGACCATGGACGCAGTTGCCTTACAAGAAGCTCCGCGCGATAGCTACCCCACCACGATACAAGAGCGCGCATACACCTCACCGGTTTGGTATACGCCTTAAGTACTTCTCTGAACTCTAGGAAACACTTCTCCGAAAATCAAAAGTCCTTATAAAACCATAAGGACTTTTGATTTCTCTTGTTAGACCTTTCACTCTACAATCCCATTACGCTCAATCCTGAGCGCGCTTGTGCCCCTATTTTCTGATGTGGTGAAAACCTCTCGGTGGTTTAAGCTTAAATCATAGATCTTTTGAACGGCTATCAAAACCAGAGGTGATGAATGGTTGTCAGCGTATTCGATCTCTTTAGCATTGGTATTGGACCATCTAGCTCGCATACCGTCGGGCCAATGCGTGCGGCGAATCAATTTATTCAAGCCTTGCGATCACAGCTGCGCTCTAACAGCACTTACTGCCTAAAAGTGACTCTCTACGGATCTTTGGCCGCCACCGGCAGAGGCCATGGAACTCATCAGGCGATTATCTTGGGTGTGTTAGAGCAACAGCCTGAAACTTTGAATCCAGATGAAATTGATCGTTATCTTGACTCTGTTGAGCAATCTGGCGAGTTGCTGCTCAGCGCTGGTCAGAAGCTTCGGTTTAGCTCAGCGGATATTCATGAAGAGTTGATCGTTCTGCCTTATCACCCCAATGGTATGAGGTTTCAAGCCTTTGACGAAATCGAGCAAGAAATACTCAATAAAGTCTATTTTTCGGTGGGTGGTGGATTTGTGGTTGAGGAAGGAGTCGAGAAAAATTCGCCACAGAAAGACGACGATAACGAGTTTTCGTTTTCCAGTGCTGAGCAATTATTGGCTATTTGCCGAGAGAAGAACTTAACCATTGCGCAGCTGATGCGAACGCGAGAACTTCAGCATATCACTGAGCAAACGGTGCACAAAAAGCTCGGTGAAATTTGGACCGTTATGCAAGCCTGTGTTGAGCGAGGCTTTACTCAGCAAGGCGTACTGCCCGGAAAACTCAAAGTAAAGCGTCGGGCGGCGAAACTGTTTCGAGATCTTAGCGACAACAAAGATCTTGGTGATAGCGACCCTTTGCAAGTAATGGACTGGGTTAATCTATACGCGCTTTCAGTCAGTGAAGAAAATGCCGCAGGTGGTCGAGTGGTGACGGCACCCACCAATGGCGCTGCCGGCATTATTCCCGCAGTGCTGCACTACTATCGCGATTTTGTGAAGAGCTATAGTGATGAAGGGGTTGAGGAGTTTTTACTGACGGCAGCGGCGATTGGCTCTCTCTATAAAATGAATGCGTCGATTTCTGGGGCTGAAGTTGGTTGTCAAGGCGAAGTAGGTTCAGCCTGCTCAATGGCGGCGGCAGGGTTAACGGCAGTTTTAGGCGGCACGCTTGGGCAAATTGAATACGCCGCAGAGATTGCCATGGAGCACAATTTGGGTTTGACCTGCGACCCCGTCGAAGGCTTGGTACAAGTGCCCTGTATTGAACGCAATGCCATCGCTTCGGTGAAAGCGATTAACGCCTCTCGCATGGCCTTACAAAGCAATGGCGAGCACTGTGTCTCGTTGGATGATGTGATTAAAACTATGCGCGAAACGGGTCGTGATATGAGCCAAAAATACAAAGAGACCGCTACCGGCGGGTTAGCCGTTGAAGTGCCTGTGCGTATTATTGAATGTTAACCATAGTTATTGCTGGATCTGCAGATTTTGTTCAACGCCTACTAACGACAGTGTAGAAATCTATTGGCAGAGCCGCAATAAAGGAATCAAAGAGCTTAGCGTCGCGACGGGTGGCTAACAACCCAGGTAACGCCCATCATCGATAGTAGCCCCAGCCATATAAACAGGGTTTGCAGCAACGGGTAGTGCAATTGCAAGATCAACAAAGCCGAGCCCGAAAGTAACAGCGCTAACCACAGCTGTACCTTAGACGCGGTTTGATTGGATGACTTTTTTTCCGCTCTTCTCTTCGCCGAAAAAAAGAAACTTCCCCAGAGCAATACGATTACAGTTAACCAGATTATCGCTGTCACGCTTGATGCCCATCCACAGTGGTATTTAATGTATTGGTATCGACGGCCGCAGTACTGGCGGTTTCGATATCGGTTTGCGCGGCGCTGTGTTTCTGCGTTTTCACTTGCGACTCGGGGCGTTGTTTTGGCAATCGCTTGGCGAGAACGCCCAAGCCTATCCCTAGAGCCAATAGGCTTAGACTCATCGCGGTAAAGTGCGAAAACAAAAAGGTGTTGAACAGGTGGCGCTCTAACGTTAAAGCGTCGGCGAGCGGCAGCAGCAGCAGCGCGGCCGACGAGACACCCAGTAAGGCGCGACAAGTCTGATATTCGTTTTTACGCAGTTGCGAGAGAGTAAGTGCGATGGCCCACACGGCAAAAAAACCTTCCTCAGCCCACTGAGGCGCTAATCGCTGAAAAATAAATAGACTGCTACAGGCTAAAACAAGCCCTGCGCACGACCCAATCGTGAACCGACTGAGGTGAAGGTAGTGGCGAGGTGCAAGATTGCCCTCGGCGCCATAGGCGCGTCGCTCAACCCATATCATCATACCGGTTAGCGCAATAAGTGAGGTCGAGAGGCCAAGTACGGCCCAGAGTATTCTTAACGGGACGCCACCAAAGTTACCGAAATGCAGCGGATAAATAACATCGAGTATTTGACTGCTAGCGCCACCGACGGTCTCGAAACGCGTGGTGGTTTCTAGCGCTTGAGCATTAGACATTTGAAATTTGTGATTTTCTCTGGGCATGCGCTCGCGGTTGATGCTGTCGACAAAACCCACTGCGTTTTTATCGCCCCAGCCGTATATCGAAACTCTAAACGGTTCCAGTTCTTGGTTGTTGTACACCTGCTCCAATATGGATTGCACTTGCATGTCGGCGGAGGTGGCTGACAGTACCGGGTAGACTTCAGGCGATAGAGTTTCCAAGAGCTTTTCTTGATCACCCGAAAAGCTGACAAACGCCGCAGCGGGGACCAGTAAGACCGTCGCTAAGCCCAAAAATGCACCGGTAAAACCGATCATTGAATGAAACAGTAGGCCCCAGACGCTGATGACTTTGTGAGTATCGGTGAGTAATAAGCGCAAGCTGCGATCGGGGCGAAAGCTGAAAAGCTCTTTTAATATTTTTCGGTGGATGAACAGTCCGGTGGCGATGGAGGCCATCAAGGTTAACCCCAGCAAACCCGTTAGAATCAGCCCCACGCGACCCAAGTGCAGATCGGCGTGAAAGCCGCCGATAAAGTCAGAGATATCTTGCGAGCGCTGTTCAAATAATTCTTCGGTATTACCCTGCCAGCGTTTAACCAGCTCTAACGTCTGTGGGTGATATTCTAGCCACAGAGCTTGGGCGTCGGGGTCTTCATCATGATCCTGCTCTAAAATCAGCACCAAATTTGTCCACACCCGAGGGCCGGGCAAGAACGCATGAATTTCATGGTGGAAGCTTGCGTCGGTATTGTCGGCGGCATCGTGAATGAGCTCGGCGATAATTTCTGGTGTTGCCGCGCTGGGTTGATGCAGGCTTTCGTTGGCCCAGAGCTTAATGTCGGGTCTAGCAAAAACGGAAACAGCGCCGGTGAAGGCAATCACAAACAACAAAATACCGGTAATGACGCCGACCCAGCTGTGCAAAATGTAGAACTTTTTTAATTGATCGCGTTTCGTTGTTGCCATTGTTTAACTGCCCTTCAAAACCCAAGCGATCAAACCAAGGTGGCTGATCAGTAATACTGCGAAAACACTCCAGACTCGGAGTAGTGATTTTGCCATGACGCTGTAGATAAACAGCGTCAACCAAATAAATGGGAATAGCAGCGTCGGCCCTGCAATGCGGTCGCCTTGATTCAGTGGCAGGTACGCGGGCATCGCTGCAGTAATGACAACGCTCAATAACAGGCAAGCGGCAACCGCCGTGAGTGTTCTATACACAGGGGCCGAAAACAGAGTGGGTTTCTTCATTTTTACCCGGTGGGATTAATTATCGTTTGCAAATGATAATGGTTGTGATTAGGATTTGCGAGTTTTTCTTGCGGTGACTTTTGAAAATGTGGCTCAAAGAGCTCGCGCTTTTCGCCAAATGGGACATTTTTGACCGACGACACTGAATAATGAGGATCTTGGGGATTTATATGAAAGTTAAATTATGGACGCGTTCGACTTTGAGCATTGCCATTGCCACAGCGCTGGCATCAACGACGGCGTTAGCGAATGCGAAGAACGATATTGAAGAGGTCGTAGTGATGGGCTTGAAGGTAGAGCGCTCGTTACAAGATACACCGGTGAGTATCTCCTTAACCACCGCCGAGGATATGGAAGTCCAGGGCATGGTTGATCTCTACGACGTACTCTCGCGCACTGCAAACGTGTCGGCCGAGACCAGCAACAGCTTCAGTATTCGGGGTATTGATGCCTTCAATGTCTCCACCACCGGTCATTCTGGCAGTAACAGCGGCTTGGTGAGTGTCTTTGTTGACGGTGCTTCCCTACCGTATCGCCAAGTTCAGTTGGGCGGTTTAGGTATTTGGGATGTTAAGCAGGTCGAGGTGCTGCGCGGTCCTCAATCGACCCTTCAAGGGCGAAACACTCTTGCCGGTGCGGTGGTCGTTACCACTCAAGAACCTAGCTACGAATGGGGCGGCGATGTAAAAGTCGTAACCGGAGAACATGGTCAGAAAGAAATGGCGTTTGCTGTTGGTGGCGCTCTTGTTGACGATCAATTGGCAATTCGTGTAACGGGTGAAAGTCGTGAATTCGATGGTCATAACAAGAACATCACCAACGGCGACGACGTCGATCATCTCGACAATGATTCTGTCACGGTAAAAGCTTTGTTCGAGCCAGAAGCGCTGCCAGGTTTCAAAGCGTTGCTTAAAGTCAGTCGCAACGATCACGAAAACGGCGCCACGTTTGTGAATATTCCACCGGCAGGACAAAACCCTGAGAGTCACCGCACACTCGATTTTGATATCTCGCCTATGGAGTATACCGAAACTGATCTCTACAACTTGCGCTTAAGCTACGAGTTCAACGATCAGTGGAAGTTGGAATCCATCTCGACTTACACCGATGCTATTTATGGGTATGTCTGGGATGGCGACGCTACCGCGACGCCTGGATTGGAGTTGCTCGATCAACGCGACGATCGAACCAAAAGCCAAGAACTGCGGTTGGTGTTTGATCTCGACAAGGTGTCGGGCGTGATTGGCGCTTACTATTCGGATCTCGAATCAGAAGACGTCTCGAGTGGAGGTCGTATTTTGCCGTTGGCCAGTTTGGGGTTGTCTGAAGCTAGCTTAATGGCTCTCTATAATTTGGACGCACCAACCGCGGGCTTAATCATGGGTCTATACGGCCCAATTGATCCGGTGGAGTTGGGTACCAACAACGCAACTGAGCAAAATATTTCCTCTAAGGCGATTTTTGCCGATATCACTTGGAGCTTTGCCGAGCAGTGGGATTTGATGCTGGGCGCGCGCTACGATCAAGAATCCCAAGAGTTCGGCTCATCAAGTCTATACACCGTCGATAACGCTTCCCTGTTGCCAGATCCTACTGCTGTCGAGGGAGTATACGGCGCAGCGGCGGGGGGATTAGTCAATGGTATAAACGGGTTGTTACTCGATCAAGCGGCATCGGCCTCCACCGCAGTACCTTTGTCGGATGAAGATTACAGCGAACTACTGCCAAAAATTGGCCTGACTTATCATCTATCTGATGACATGAGCGTCAGCGCCATCTACCAAGAAGCCTATCGCTCTGGTGGAATCAGCTACAATATCCAACGCGGTTATGCCAAGAAATACGACGCTGAGTTCACCGATAACTACGAGCTCTCGCTTCGAAGCGTTTGGTTGGATGGTCAGCTTACCGTTAACGCTAACCTGTTCTATTTGGACTGGAAAGATCAGCAGATTTCAGTCAACCTAGGCGGCGGTCAGTACGACACTGAAGTTATCAACGCTGGTAGCTCAACAGTGAAAGGTTTTGAATTCAGTGCCGACTACGTACCAAGCACAAATTGGAATGTTTATGGCTCGCTAGGTTACGCGAAAACTGAATTCACTGACTACGTTACCACTCAAGGTTCCTTCGACGGCCGTCCTTTTACCGATTCACCGAAGTGGACGGGCGCACTTGGCGCAACCTATCGTGCGAATAACGGCGTGTTTGCTAACGTCAACGCGGTCTACACCGATGAATCCATCGCTCAGTTAGTACCTAACGGCACCAGTGGACAAGAGCTGAAAAATGAATCTCACACCCTGGTGAATCTGCGCGCAGGCTATGAGTGGCAAAATGAATTGGACTGGGGTATCTACCTTAATGTTCAAAACCTGTTTGATGAAGAGTATGTGGCTCAAGCCGAAAAAGGTGGCGTCGGCACTCATGCTCTCAGCACGCCAAGACAAGCAAGCTTAGAGCTGCGTGCCAGCTTCTAACGCTGCCGTTACACGACTCTCTTTCAAGCCGGCCCAGTGCCGGCTTTTTGTGATCGAAATTTTCGACAGAACTCAAAAATATCTCAGAAAATTAGAGAGTTACCGACGACTGCCTATCTCAGAAGTACAATCAAATCACTTGCATCGACCACTTCTCTATCTAACGCCAATCCGGCAACGAAAAGCTAATGGTATTGCTTCTCAGTGTTATTCTTAACTTGCTGATATTTAAGGAAATATTGGTTGCTTCCCCTATAATAAAACGATATTTTTGCGCACAGTGACTTGTACTAAGCTTCAATCACATTCTTATTGATGAATGGTGTTGCAGGCCAAAGTCGAAACCATCGATTACAGACTATCGGATTTTTAAGGAGCCCAATAATGAAAGGCAACAGTGACGTTCTCAACGTACTCAATAAAGTACTTTTTCATGAGCTAACTTCGATCAACCAATACTTCCTGCACGCGCGTATGTACCGCAACTGGGGTTTGGAAGAACTGAACGAAAAATCCTACAAAAAATCCATCAAGGACATGAAGCAGGCTGACGATCTGATTGAGCGCATTCTGTTTCTCGAAGGGATTCCGAATCTACAAGATCTAGGAAAATTGAGAATCGGTGAGCACGCACAGGAAATGTTGCAGTGCGATATGGATTTTCAAATGGATCAATTGCCGCTGTTACGCGATGCCATCGAACTATGCGAGATGAAACGTGACTACGTCAGCCGAGAGCTGCTCGAAGATATTCTGGAGTATGAAGAGGATCACGTCGATTGGATCGAAACGCAGCAGTCGTTGATTAAAAATGTCGGCATCGAAAATTACCTGCAATCAAGTATGGAGGATTGATCTTATGCAAGGCGTCAAAAGAATCATCGATTTACTCAATCAGCAGCTGACCCTTGAGCTAACGTCAATGGATCAGTACCTAGCACATTCTAAAATGTATGAAGACTGGGGAATCCATAAGTTACATGAGCAACTGGCTCATGAGTATGAGGAAGAGTTGGAGCACGCTCAAAAACTGATCGAACGTATTTTGTTTCTAGAAGGCACTCCCGACACAGCATCGCGTAAACCCATTCATGTCGGCTCAAACGTTAAAGAGATGTTAGAGAACGACTTGGCGGCTGAACGAACGGTGGCAGAGAGTCTGCGTGACATCATCGAAGCCTGTGAGCAAGAGCGTGATTATGTGAGCCGTGAAATTTTAGGTACCTTACTTGACGATACCGAAACCGACCACATTTTCTGGCTTGAGCAGCATCTAGGATTGATCGACCGCATTGGACTACAAAACTATATTCAGTCGCAAATGAAGGGCAGTCCTGCCAGCTAGAGGAACACCACATAGACATTTTCTAATGGATCTCTTGATTAAGAGGTCCATTTTTTTTGCCTGAATTTCGAGAGTGGTTCACTCTATGAAGCCGGCTTTATCGGTCTGTTTTTATCGGGCCAAGTTCACTGATTTTAGTTCACAGGGTTTAGTTCTATGGGTTTTCGTTAGCGATTCAACTCATAGGCACACATGTTAACGGCCGTGGCTAAGTTGAGAGATTCCAATACGCCGTTGCCCTGAATCGAAAACGATTGCACGTTCAAGTCGGTCAGCTGTTCACGAGGCACGCCGCGAGCTTCATTGCCAAAAATCAAGCACTGCTGATCACTAAAGCTTGGCGCCGACAAAGCTGCGCCTTCAATATCCAAACAGGCGAATTGAGTAAAGCGATGTTGTAGGGCGTTTAGGGGGACATCGACTTCAATCGGCACGTGAAAAATGGCCCCCATACTGGCTCGTACGACTTTGGGGTTGAAAGGGTCAACACTATTGGGACTGAGCACACATTTAAAACCACCAAACCAAGCCAGTGTACGCAAAATGGTCCCTAGGTTACCTGGGTCTTGAATCTCGTGCAGATAGACTGTGCGCTCTTGTGGGTTGTTTTTCTCGGGTACTAAAACGGCACTGAGCGGCACTACCGCTACGATGCCCTGAGGTGATTTTGTGTCGGATATCTTCTGCATGTGTTTGTCAGAAATCTGCACCGATTCAAAATCTGTTTCAAGTGGCCCATAGCTCTCGCTGGCATATACCTTAGCTGCCGCCAATAATGGATTGGTCTTAGCGGCTTTTTCCAATTCTAAAATAAGGTGTTCGCCCTCCACCAAAAAACAACCTAGCTCTGTGCGGTGCTTTTTTTGGTGGAGTTTTTTGATGTTATCGAGCTTCATTGGACGTTACTCGAGGCGTCATTATTGTGTGTTTGGTTGGCGTTATTTTCGCTGGCATTTTCTTCGTAGCCACTGTCTTCATAAGCAAAGTCGTCGAGCATGGCCTTGGCCAATGACTCGCCAATCTTAACGCCATCAACACCCGCCGACAAAATTCCGCCGGCGTAGCCTGCACCTTCACCGGCCGGATACAAACCTCGAGTGTTCAAACTTTGCAAAGATTCTCTGTCTCGACTGATCCGCACGGGTGATGAGGTTCGTGTTTCTATCCCGGTTAAGATCGCATCGGAGCGATCAAAGCCACGAATTTTTTTACCAAAAGCTGGCAGCGCTTCTCGAATGGCCTCAATGGCAAAGCTTGGCAGGGTGGTCGACAGATCCCCCAGCGTGACGCCGGGCTTGTAAGAGGCTTCTACCTCGCCAAACTCTGTCGAGGGTTTATTTTTTATAAAGTCGCCGACTAGCTGCCCTGGCGCGCAATAATCTTCACCGCCTGCCACAAAGGCGTGAGACTCCAGCGCTTCTTGTAACTCTATGCCAGCCAAAGGATGGTTGGGGAAGTCTTCTTCAGGGCTGATGTTGACCACGATACCGGAATTGGCATTGCGCTCATTGCGTGAATACTGGCTCATGCCGTTCGTGACCACGCGGCCCTCCTCTGAGGTGGCCGCGACAACTGTGCCGCCAGGGCACATACAAAAACTGTAGACCGCTCGGCCATTTTTGGCGTGGTGTACGAGCTTGTAATCGGCAGCGCCCAGCTCTGGGTGGCCAGCGTATTTACCCAGCCGCGCACGATCTATCAATGATTGTGGGTGCTCAATACGAAAACCAATGGCGAAGGGCTTGGCTTCAACATAAACTCCCACATCGTGCAGCATGCGGAAGGTATCTCGGGCGCTGTGGCCGACCGCCAGTACCGCATAGCGACTTTTAATCTGCTCGCCATTATTGAGAGTGACGCCTTGAACTCGGCCGTCTTCAAGATCGAGTGAGGCCACTTTACTTTCAAAGCGGACCTCACCGCCAAGGCTGATAATCTCTTCTCGCATGGCGGCCACCACACCGGTCAAACGAAAGGTGCCAATGTGGGGCTTGCTCACATACATGATTTCATCGGGTGCGCCGGCCTTCACAAACTCCGCCATGACTTTGCGACCGTAGAATTTAGGGTCCTTAATTTGGCTGTAGAGTTTGCCATCCGAAAATAGGCCCGCACCGCCCTCACCAAATTGCACATTGGATTCTGGGTTGAGCACTTTGTTGCGCCACAGTGCCCAGGTATCTTTGGTGCGGGTGCGTA
>Ga0209081_1002535_pt1 | contig 10560 bp, 11 predicted proteins | sample GOMGulsemesocosm_4_FD_184636 | JGI IMG/M metagenome (GOLD analysis project Ga0209081, IMG submission 184636) | Methane-oxidizing microbial communities from mesocosms in the Gulf of Mexico - GOM15B Gulf of Mexico (SPAdes) (version 2) | ecosystem: Environmental > Aquatic > Marine > Cold seeps... | reverse complement strand
TTCAATAAGTTTACCAAATTGGTTACGTGCTTTGTATGCATAAGAGGGCATATTAACGTCCTGAACCTGTAATGCGGATCACTTCATCTAAGGTTGTTATGCCTTGGCGAACAAATTCAACCGCACATTCTGTAAAGGGGGTAAATCCTGGGGTGTTTTTTGCTGCTAATGTGAATGCAGCAGAATCATTTCGGCGTAAGGCATCTAATGTTTCATGGCGCATTTCTAATAACTCATAAACACCAATTCTGCCTTTATAGCCTGTTTGATTACAATGTTGACAGCCTTGCCCTTGTTTAAAATTAATAGTTTGGCTGTCCACTTTTAGTGAGTTTTCTAACCAGGTTTGGTGAGCTTCTTCTATTTCTGTATCAGTAGAACAATATTCACATATTCTTCTAACAAGTCTTTGTGCAATGATAACTTGTAATGCACTGGCTAAAATATAACCTTCAACTCCCATATCTAATAAGCGAGTGGCCGTTTCAACTGCGCCATTGGTATGTAAGGTTGAGAAAACTAAATGGCCTGTAATAGAGGCCCTAATAGCTATTTCTGCTGTTTCAGTATCACGCATTTCCCCTACAAGAATAACGTCAGGATCTTGGCGTAAGGCAGAGCGGAGTACGCTGGCAAAAGTTAAGCCTATTTTTTCATTAACTTGTGATTGGTTGATGCGTGGAAGGCTATATTCTACAGGGTCTTCTGCGGTAATTATTTTTGTTTCAGGCGTGTTTACTTCTGATAATGCCGCGTATAAGGTTGTGGTTTTACCACTACCCGTTGGGCCAGTGACTAAAATAAGTCCATGAGGATTTTTTATATGTGATTTAAAACGGTTTAATAATTCCTCTGGAATGCCTAATTTATTAAGGTCTAGTAAACCTTGAGAGTGATCAAGTAATCGCATTACGACTGATTCACCATGAGTAACAGGTAGTGTAGATAACCTGATATCTAACATTTTTCCTTTTATGCGGATGCTAAAACGGCCATCCTGTGGAAGCCTTTTTTCAGAAATATTGAGGCCTGACATTAGTTTTAAACGCACAATTAAGGCGGAAGCAATTTTTATTTCATTTAAAATGTGCTCATTTAATACACCGTCAACACGTTGTCTGATTCGCAGAACTTTTTCATCAGGTTCAATATGAATATCTGAAGCATTTACTTGAGCCGCATCCTCAAAAATAGATTGTAAAATTTTTACTACAGGGGCTTCTGCAACCTCATTAGAGGTAATCAGTGAGTTAAAGTCAAAATCGTTATCACTTAATTCTTCGTCTAATATCCCTGCTAGATCACTGATTTCACCTGTACGTCTATAGCTTTGATCAATAACCTTGAGTAGATCGCTTTCCCTAACGACTACTTGGCGAATTCTCTTTTTAAGTATTCGCGTTAGTTCATCTAACCCCATTAGATCCGTTGGGTCGGACATCGCTAATAAAACATCATGTTCATTGTTTTCTAGCAATAAAACGCGGAAGCGTCTGGCTAGGCTTTCGGGTAATTCATTAACTACCTTGTCATCTTTTTGATAGTGAGCAATATCAATAAATGGAATTTGTAATTGGCGTGATAGAAAGTTGAGTAAATCTGTTTCACTAATAAAATTTAGGTCGATTAGTGTTCTACCTAGTTTTCTACCAGACTTTTTTTGATCGGCAAGTGCAGACATGAGCTGCTCATGACTAATGATCTTGTTTTGAACCAGTAAATCACCAATACGAATTTTCTTTCTTGGGTCCATATGCTTTATTTTAAGATGCTTATTCTTTGTTTAATATAGCTTACTATTGCAGTTTTTAGGCTGTTTTTATTGAGAGCTTGTTGATAAGCATTAAGTGCTTGCTGTTTATGGTTTTGTTTTTCATATGCCATAGCTAACCCTAACCAATATTCTGCTTTATTTGAGTTGATGGATAATAATTTTTGATAAACCTGTAATGACTTTAAAGGAGCGTTACTTTGTTGATAAGCAGCGGCTAGTAGGGCTAAATATGTTTCATCTTGGATATATCTATCATCAACTTGTTGAAGCAAAGTTAAAGCTGGGCGCGCTTGTTTGTTTTGTAAGAATAATTGACTGCGTAGGTTTATAAGTTGTATGTTTTGTGGGAATAAGGTCGTTCCTTGATTTAATAGTGTACTGGCTTTTTCTGTTTGTCCTTGCTGTAATAATGTGTTTGCTAATACTAACCTAGCATTAATATGTAGCATATCTAGTTTTAATGCTTGCTCTAGTTTTAATTGTTTTTCTACTAGGCTGGTTAGTTTTTGTGCAGAAGTAAATATCTGAGATGCAAGTTGGGTATTTGAAAGTTGTTTTAATTTTTTATGTTCTACTGGCTTTTTATCAGCTATTTTAATTTGTAATTTATCTGTAATAGATTCTTTTATATTGGGAATAATAAGCGTTTCTGGCTTATCTTTTTTTTGTAAAGCTAATGTTTTTGTTTTTGTTGCTTGTAGGGTGTCTGGAATTGTTTCTTTGATAACAGGATTAATAAGTATTTTTACATATTTTTTTGCTGTCGTATCATTGATGTTTTTTGTTTCTTTCATACTGTACATAATGGCAAAAACTAGCAGTAACAAAGAAATTAGTCCGACAATATATAAGTATGCCTTTGATTGGCGCACTGGAGTTGCTTGGATGTTTTTTAACCCATGATGTTCAGAAATATTTGTTTCATTTCTTTTTTCTAGATCTTGTAAAACTTGATTTAATAAACTCATGAATACATTTTCTGTAACTGGCTCATATTTGGCTCAATATTAAGGAACACAAAACTAAAAACAGAACTAAAAGGAATTGTTTTTGATATTCAAGAGGGTATTTACGTCGACGTGTATCTTCAGTATCTTTAGCTGCAAGTTGTATTTGTTTAAAACCTATTTGCTGTATGCCTGAGCCATATGCAGATAATAAGGCTTTATGAGCGAGTATATTAATTAATCTAGGTGTTCCAATTGTGTAAAAGTGCAAAGCATTAATTGCTGTCTTTGAGAAAATAGTTGGATTGTAACAGTTAGATATGGTTAGGCGATGCTTGATATAGGCTGTTATATCTTGTTTAGACAGTTTTTTTAAAGTGTAACTAAAGCTGATTCTCTGCCTTAGTTGTCTAATGGTTTTTTTTTGTAACAAAAGGTCTAGTTCTGGCTGGCCAAAAAGAACAATCTGTAATAACTTTTGTTTTTCTGTCTCTAGGTTTGTTAATAAACGTAAGGCTTCTAATGTTTCTAAAGGTATTGCCTGTGCTTCATCAATAATAAGTACTATTTTTTGTTGATTAGCAGCCGTTTTTAGCAAGAGAGTATTAATTTGTTGCAGAATAATACTCTTATTGTCTTTACGTTTGTATGTTATCCCCAGCTCATCAGCGATAGCCTTGTATAAACCTGTAGCCGTTAAATGTGGGTTGGGAATATAGGCAGTGATAAAAGGGTTTTGTAATTCCTTCAGTAGTTTTCGACATAACATGGTTTTACCCGTACCTACATCCCCTGTTATTTTAATAAAGCCTTCGCCATTATGTAAGGCGATGAGTAAAACATTTAATGCCTCTTGATGGCTTGGAAGCTCAAAATAAAACTGAGTGTCGGGTGTTAGTCCAAAAGGGAATTCTGTTAAACCAAAATGCTTGAGATACATTTTTTATTATTCCCATAAGGGATAGTTTTGTAACTGCTTAAGTTGTTTTCTGCTTGACTCCATTGAAGAAGACCAGTCGTTATCGTTCTTGATAATTGTTGGTTTTAATAGAATAACTAATTCAGATTTTCGTACTTCTCCTGTGTTTACTCGGAATAAGTTACCTATATAAGGAATTTGAGTTAAGCCTGCAACACCATTTTTGTTTTCTTTAGTTATTTCTTGCATTAAGCCACCAATTACCACAATTTGTCCATTTTTGGCTTTAACAATGCTATCGGATTCTCTTACGGTATTTAATGCCATTGGTAAGGAGCCATCTTCACCATTGATAGTAAATTCTTTAACTTGATTCTCTACCCGAGTAATTGAAGGATGAATATGTAAGGTAATATCATCCATATCATTAATTTGTGGCGTTACATCTAATGCAATACCTGAGAAAAAAGGAGTCCAGGTAATATCTGGATTAGTGATAGTACTAGAACCTGTGGAAACAGTATTTGATGATATGTCTGTAATAAAGTATTCATCACTACCCACTTTAATAATAGCTTTTTGATTGTTCAGTGTTGAAATTCTAGGGCTAGATAGGATATTTGTTTTTCCTTGTGTTTCTAGCAATTCAACCACTGCTGCAAAATCACCCCATTGAGCACTAATACTAAAAACCGAACCTACAGCACCGATGCCTGTCAAAATGGGCGCTAAATTTTTAGCCTCTCTCACAATACTTTGCCAATTAACCCCCGCTTGGTGGCTATCATTAAGAATCACTTCAATGATTTTTGCTTCAATAATAACTTGTCGGCTAATTTGGTTTTGAGTGGTGTTAATAAATTGTTCAACTTCTCTTAACTGCATAGGCTTAGCGCGTACAACGATAACGCCAGATTGGCGATTAATACTTACACTTGTTTGTGGGTCTATTGAAAGAATTGTTTGTAACGCTATATTTATTTCATGCCAGAAGTCAGTTTGTGTTTTTGTACTGATCCAGCTGCCCGATGTTGAAGTTGAACTATTATTAACCTCATCTTCATTTGAATCATCATCATTTTCAGAGAGTTGGCCAGAAGATACCCGAGTATTTGATTGGCCTTCCCTAACGAGATCAAGTCGATTAATTTTGAATATTTTAGTTTGCAATGTTGCTGGGTAAACAATATATCCCATCTCATTTTTTTTGTAATCATAGCCGTAAACTTTTTGTACGGCATCCATTACTTGTGCAATGGTGACATTTTTTAGTTCTAATGAAATAACACCACTAACATCAGGATGAACAAGCATATTTTCATCAGTATCAATGACTAAACTCATAAAAAATTCACGGGCATCTACTTCGTGTAAAGAGATAGAAAATTTTGCCGCTTGTTTTATTGGCTTATTTGCAAAAAGGCTTTGATTAAAACTAGGGATTAAAGCCTCGGTTACAACAGCTGGAGGGGGAGTGATATCAACTTGAAGGTTCGGCTTATTATCAAACATTTTATCTATCGTTTGATTATCAGCTGTTGGAATTGTTGAACAAGAAAGCAACAGGGGTAATATTATGAGTAATATAGGTTTGTTCATGAAATCGTTGTTCAATACTTATTTAGTTTTATAGTTACGAGTCAAAATAGAAAGCTTTTTGGTGATACCATTTTGTTTAATTTTTACCGTGTTTTTATAAATTTTTAAAACTTTAATATTAGATAGAATGACATCACCTTGTTTGGCTACGATGCTATTAATGGTTGCCCGTTTAGAATGTCCCGAAATCCAAATAGATGTTAAATTTAAACGATCTGTTTGTAAGTGATCTATTTGTGAGGCTGAGCTAAAGTGCGCTGGTTTTGTTGGGTCTCTTAGTTCTGCGATACTATTGGTATTGTAGAATACAATAGAGAATAAAAGGAAAGCTGTTTTATAGTCCAAGCCAATTCTCCTCAAAACTTAAGGTATATATACTAAGAGTTATTTCAGCAATAGGGTATTCTTTAACCTGGTAGTCAATTGATTTCCAATAAAAACGCCAAGGTAAGTTCTCTAAAGATTCTAAATATTTCAAGCTATTAAAATAATTACCACTTAAAGTAATAGATAAGCCATGACGGTATACCCATGATGTTTTAGAAAATGTAGATATTGGTAAGGTTTTTAAATTAAGTAATTTTAAACCAGCATTTTGTTGTAATAAATTTTGCAGAACTGTTGGCATTAAATGGGCAGGAACAAACTTCTTGTCCCCTGTATTTAATTGTAGTTTAAGCTGTCTAAATTGTTGTTTAATTTTCTTTAGCTGCTGTTTATTTTCTTTGTTTGGGTCAATTTCCACCAAGGCTTCTATTTGGTTTGCAATATGCTGGTTTGTTGTAAGGTTAACTTTAAGAGTGGAAAGTTCAGTATTTAAAGACTTTAATTCAGTTGTTAAAGGCTGATAAATAAAATTATCCCATGCTCCCCAAATTGTTATTATTATTGTTACTAAAATAATAACTCTCTCTCGTAGAGTGAGTGTATCAAACTTTTCTACTACACTATTCATTAGGGTCTTTTTGAGCTGAAAGTTTATCAGATGTATTGATGATAAAGTTTAGTTGATCCTTGTTTTTATCAGATTGAATTATCATTAGTTTTGCAAAAGACCGACCTTGAAATATACGTTCATGTTGGAGTTTTTGTAAAAAAACAGCTGTATTATCTGCTTGGTAAGTACTACCTTTTATATCAATAGTATGTTGTTCTCCATTCACGCTAATGCCAGTTATCCATACTTCAGGAATGCTTTGTCTTGCTAGTGCAATAAAATATTGAGAAAAGCCTTGTGTCAGGTCAGAAGTAATATCGGTTAATTGATTGATAACATGAGTTAAATTATTAAGTTTATTTTTGGAGTAAGAAATTTCTTCAGGCAATAGCTTGTTAATTTTTTGTTTTGGATATTGAGTATTTAGAAGACGTATTTTTGATTCAGTTTCGGTAAGTTGTTGCTTAGCTAACTGAATATTGTTTTTAGTTGTATTAATATCTAAAAACAAAGAAACACCATAAGCAATTAATAAGATACTGATGGCGACTAGCGCATAAATATAATTGTTAATTGATGGGCTGCTTTGCCCTTGTTTAATGCTGTCTTTGTATAAATTAACTTGTTGTATCATAAGGTTTCTAAGCTATTTCTTAATGTAGCGCCAATAACAGAAGCACAAAGTGATTGGGTGGCATCATCAAGTAAGATATCGCTATCAATAATAGCGGATAAATCCATGATTCTTGCTGTAATACCGTGGTTGTTATTGAGGACATTTAATAAGTCCTGAGTATCTTGTGGTAGAGGGATAACTGCTAAGCCTAAAATAGGGGGGATACCATAATAACTTTCCACATAATCAAGGGAACGTTGGATTTCCAAAGCCAAACCATTTTGTTCCATAGAAATTTGTTCATTGCTTAAGAAGCTATCAGCAAACCCTAGACGATCAAAGCCTATCGCGAGTTTTCTATTAAGATAGATAGAGCTTTGTCGTTCAATAGTTACCTGACCTGATTTTTTGTGTAGATGCAGGACAGCAATGCCTTGCTCATTTTCTGGAAGTAACGTGGCAAGGTTTCTTAGCGTGGTTTCTTGAATATCAATAATTTGTAGTTGTAAATTACAATGAAGGCATAAATCAACTAAAGCTTGAATAGTTTGTGTTTGGCTAGCAATTACTTCAAGCATTGGATTGCTATTGGCGCGTTCTGATATGGGTAAAGCGTAGTAATCTGTTATTGCATCATCAACAGGAAACTCAAGCAAGTCACTAATTTTCCAAAGAATTGCTTCGTTAAGTTCATTATCTTTAACTATTGGTTTCTCAATTGATATTAAACGATAGTCTTCAGAAGAAAGTACTAGGTGGCAATCGTATTCTGTTAAATGATACTTCTCTGTTATATTTTTTAAAACTGATAATTTTTTATTGGTATGGACAAACTCGCAATGAGTAAGTTTTGTTTTTTGATCGACTGTATATTCGGAGATAGCTAATGCAATGCCCTCCGAAGTAAAACATAGCGCCACAATCCCTTTACTAGTCCTTTTTTTACCTAATAGTTTGTTAAAAAAATCCACTTTTAATTCCTATAACTTAATGGTTTAAGTCTATATCAATGATTTAGAAATACAAGGCTGGCCCAGATAAAGAATTGTTAAGAGCAGGTAGTATATTTTAGATAGGGGCTAATGCTATTTATTAGAACGAGGTGAAGTCCATTAATGTAGAATGCTACAAAAATAATAACAATATAAAATAATGAACCCACAAACTAATTTCTCTAATTTACAATTTTTAAAGGATTGTTTTAGGCGGATACTGCCGAATTCTCAGGCTGTCGCTTTGGCATTAATTTTAGTGGTTGGTTTCGTTCTTATTATTACCTTATCTGAAGTATTAATGCCTGTGTTTGCATCCGTGGTGTTAGCCTATTTATTACAAGGAATTGTTAAGAAATTAGATAATATAATTCCAAGGTTGGCTGCTGTATATATTGTCTTTTCTGGGTTTATTACCTGTTTGGGATTGATCATTTTTGTTTTAATGCCAATGGCCTCAGCCCAGGCTGTACAATTAATTCAGCGGATTCCTGAAATGGTAAAAAGTGCACAAGCAGAAATTATGCGATTACCTGAAATGCACCCTCAATATATTACTGATGATGTTATCAAGGATGTAATGTTTTCTATTCAAGATGAATTATTACATTATGGGCAAGAGATAATTTCAAACTCTGCTTCTTCAGTTGTTAGTTTAGTAACTGCAATGGTGTATTTGTTCTTAGTACCACTTATGGTATTTTTCTTTCTAAAAGATAAACAACCTATTGTTAAATGGTTTTTGCAATTTATGCCTAAAGATCGGAGTTTAACAGTCAAAGTTTGGGAAGAAGTTGATATGCAGATTGCAAACTATGTTCGAGGCAAGTTTGTAGAGGTCTTTGTATTAGCCTTGGTTAGTTATGTTACGTATAGTCTTTTAGGGCTAAATTACGCCATCTTGCTATCTGTATTAATGGGTTTGTCTGTGATGATTCCTTATGTAGGTGCAACGTTAGTGACATTTCCAGTTCTCGGAGTGGCTGCAATGCAGTGGGGTTTTACGGCGGATGAGTTTATGTATATAGCTATTGCATATTCAATTATTCAGGCAATGGATGGGGTTGTACTGGTTCCATTATTGTTTTCAGAAGCGGTAAACCTACACCCCGTTGCTATTGTTGTGGCAATTTTGTTTTTTGGTGGTGTGTGGGGGTTTTGGGGCGTATTTTTTGCTATTCCACTTGCAACAGCTGTTAAAGCTATTTTAAATGCATGGCCGACGCTAGGGGAAACTCGATTAGATACTTCTTTTTAAAGGCAGAAAGTTTTTAAATATAGAAAACGAAGAGGGTTCCTGACCTTAAAAAGATAACCCCCCCCTTTTTATTATTGTTAGGAAATTTCTTGTAGCTTTTGTAATACTTCTTCAATATGAATTTTTACTTTAACTTTACGCCATTCATATATTAAGACGCCTTCTTCATTAATTAAAAAAGTACTTCTTTCTATTCCTCGGACTTGTTTTCCATACATGTTTTTCATTTTAATAACATCAAATAGATTGCAAAGGCTTTCTTCTTTATCTGATAAAAGTTCAAAAGGAAATTCTTGTTTTGCTTTAAAGCCCTCATGTACTTTTACACTATCTCTTGAAACGCCAAATATAACGGTATTAAGTGTTGAGAATTGTTCAATATTATCCCTGAAGTCTTTTCCTTCCTGAGTGCAGCCAGGTGTGTTATCTCTAGGGTAAAAATAGATTAGGACTTTTTTTCCAAGAAAATTAGAAAGTTTGAAGGGTGTGTCTCCTGTTGAATCAGCTTCAAAATCAGGAATGGCTTTATTTATTTCTACAGTCATATTAGCGTTTTATGGGTTCGATAATAGCATCAATATTTAAGGTGTCACAAAAGTCTAAAAACTCTTCTCTGAGCATAAGCAATCGAACTTGTGGAGGAATAAGAAGGATAAATTTTGTTGAAAAGATTGAAGTCTCAACATAAGGAGCAGGGTAGCTACTAGCATTAATCTCATCTATACACACTTCACGTTCATAGAAAAAATTAGTAATATCTTCTATAACATTATGCCTATCAATTGATACGGTTTCTAAAGAGTAAGGAATATAACTTGGTTTATGAGCGCTTTGTTCAGGTCTAAGGGTGTTTATTTGTATTTCTAGACGTTTTTGAAGGCTTTCTAATAAGGACTCAACTTTAGCAATATGATTCCAGTTACCATCAATTAATAAATAGCTTGCAGTTGATTGAGCAAGGTTAGATGATTTAAGATTTAACACGGTGCAGTTGCAACTAGAAATAATGGCTAGGATTTCAGCCACAAAATTAGGGGATTTATTGCCTAGAGCTGAGATTGTTAGTTGCATAGAGGATATCCTGATTTTTTTGGCAGTGTAGCATCAAAATCAACAAAAAACATGAAATGTTGGAAGAGAGGGGTGATATTTAATTAAGAAATACTAGAGTCGGCCGACTCTAAATAAGAAGAAGGTTATAATCTTAGATTAAATTTATGATGTAGTTGCTTGAAGACCTGTTTGAAGGAATGGAAATGGCAGATTCAAAGAATAAAAAAAATGATGATTCAACTGATGATTTTGCAGACGATTTAGATGCAATGCTTAATGATGCTGAATCCTCAATGGATAGTGGGGAAGATGAATTAATTGATGATGAAGATGTTATTGATCGATTATTAATGGATGATACTTTTGATAATAATTCTGAAAGTAATACTGAGGATGAGTTTGCAGCTGATGAGCAGGTTTATTCAAATGTAGAAGAGAGTAGTACCAATACAATGGCCGAAAAAC
>Ga0209081_1002531_pt1 | contig 10567 bp, 10 predicted proteins | sample GOMGulsemesocosm_4_FD_184636 | JGI IMG/M metagenome (GOLD analysis project Ga0209081, IMG submission 184636) | Methane-oxidizing microbial communities from mesocosms in the Gulf of Mexico - GOM15B Gulf of Mexico (SPAdes) (version 2) | ecosystem: Environmental > Aquatic > Marine > Cold seeps... | reverse complement strand
GCGGCACGACGCCAAGCGCTAGCTCCGCGGGCGGCGAACAAAGTGATGCTATTTCAGACAGCGAATTTGACGATTTGCTGGATCAATTACACGGTAAAGGCAAAGGGCCCGGCAAAGACGCTCCTGCACCGGCGGCACCAGCGGCACCAGCGGCCGGTGGCGAAGGCCTAATTACAGAAGACGAATTTGACGCACTGTTAGATCAGCTGCACGGCAAGGGCAAAGTGCCCGCGGGCGCCCAAACGGAAGCTCCCAGTACGCCAGCACCAGCGGCAACACCCGCCGCAAAAGCTCCAGCCAAACCAAAAGCTACGGCGGCTAAAGCAAAGCCTGCAGCCGCACCAAAACCCGCTGCCAGTGAAGCGCCGGCTAAAGCCCCTCCCGCGGCACGTGGCGCTAGAGAAGGTGCCGCACAAACGAATGTGGCCGCCGGTGAAACCACGGTAAGGGTTGATACTCAACGCCTCGACGATATTATGAACATGGTTGGCGAGTTGGTGTTGGTTCGCAACCGTTTAGTGCGTTTAGGCTTAAAGAGTAGCGATGAAGATCTCTCTAAAGCGGTGAACAACCTAGATGTAGTAACGGCTGATCTGCAGTCTTCAGTGATGAAAACTCGTATGCAGCCCATTAAGAAAGTGTTTGGTCGCTTTCCTCGCGTGGTGCGTGACTTGGCCCGCAATCTGAAAAAAGAAATTAATCTAGAATTAGTCGGCGAAGAGACAGATCTCGATAAAAACCTCGTTGAAGCCCTAGCTGATCCCTTGGTTCACTTGGTGCGTAACTCGGTTGACCACGGTATTGAACTGCCTGCTGAGCGAGAGGCCAGCGGTAAATCACGTACGGGTAAAATCATTCTTGCGGCTGAGCAGGAAGGTGACCACATTTTGCTTTCCATTACCGATGATGGTGGCGGCATGGACCCCGATAAGCTGCGTGCAATTGCCGTGAGTAAGGGTGTGCTTGACGAAGATGCCGCCGCTCGCTTGTCTGACACAGATGCATTCAACTTAATTTTTGCACCAGGATTCTCGACCAAAGTAGAAATTTCAGACGTGTCTGGCCGCGGAGTCGGTATGGACGTGGTGAAAACAAAAATCACTCAGTTGAATGGTTCAATTGAAATCAAGTCAGTTATGGGTGAAGGTACGAGTATTATTATTAAAGTGCCTTTAACACTGGCCATTATGCCCACCTTAATGATCATGGTGGCAAAGCAGACTTTCGCTTTACCTCTGGTGAGTGTGAATGAAATCTTTCACATGGACCTCACTAAAAGTAATATCGTGGATTCTCAAGAGTGTGTCACCGTGCGTGAAAAGGCGGTCCCCATCTTTCATCTGAAGCGTTGGTTGGTGCAGGGCGCAGCATTTGAAGAAACACCCAAAGAAGCTCATGTGGTGATTGTGTCTGTAGGCACACAGCGGGTGGGTTTCGTGGTTGATCAGTTGATTGGCCAAGAAGAAGTAGTGATTAAGCCCTTAGGGAAAATGTTACAGGGAACGCCGGGTATGGCGGGCGCTACTATTACTGGCGATGGTACTATCGCACTGATTCTCGACGTGCCCAGCATGTTGAAACGATACAGCGGTTAAACAATATATGCCCATCAAAGTTCTAGTTGTTGATGACTCAAATTTTTTTCAGCAACGCCTGAAAGAAATTATTGATGAGCATCCAGATTTAAAAGTTGTAGGGATTGCCGCGAATGGCCGAGAGGCCATTGAGAAAGCTGAATCTCTGCGCCCTGACGTTATCACCATGGATTTCGAAATGCCTGTTATGGACGGTGTAACTGCCGTGCGTGCAATCATGGCAAAACGTCCTGTGCCGATATTGATGTTTTCATCACTGACCTATGAAGGTGCGCGTATTACTCTCGACGCCTTAGAGGCGGGTGCCGTTGATTTCATGTCAAAAAACTTTTCTGAAATATCACGTGATTCGGCCGCTCTAAAACAAAAACTGCATCAGCGAATTCGTACCATCGCACGGAAAAGTGCGTCGTCTGCAAGTCGAACTGCGCCGCTTGATAATGCTGGATCGTCAGCGCGTGCCAAACCCGCAAAAGCCGAGCCCGGCAAACTCAAAAACAAACTTAATTTGTTACTGATTGGAGCCTCAACAGGAGGCCCTGTTGCGCTGCCTGAAGTATTGAAGGCACTGCCGGCAAATTTTCCTCTACCCATTGTGTTAGTGCAGCATATGCCAGAAAACTTTACCAAGGCTTTCGCTGAACGTATGAACAAGCAGTGTAGCGTGGAAGTTCGAGAGGCGGTTGATGGTGACTCATTGCGGCCGGGGCTCGCCTTGCTGGCGCCGGGAGGCAAACAGTTAATGCTCGACAAGCGCGGAGGTCGTATTAAGATTTTGGACGCAGACGCTCGCGTTAATTATAAACCCTCAGTGGATATCACCTTTGGGTCTGCCGCTAATGCTTTTGGCGAGCGAGTATTGGCTGTGGTGTTAACGGGCATGGGTTCCGACGGTTGTGAGGGCGCGCGCCTATTGAAAAGTAAGGGCAGCACAATCTGGTCGCAAGATAAAGAAAGTTGTATTGTGTATGGCATGCCAATGGCCGTTGCTCGGGCCAATTTGACCGATGAAGTGCTTAGTTTAAAGGCTATCGGTCCACGAATTCTACAGGAGGTGTAACGTGGACGTGCTCAGTATTCTAGGTGTGCTCATCGGTTTTGCCGCACTTCTGGGAGGTAATTTTTTAGAGGGCGGCAGTTGGGAATCTTTATTGAATGGTCCCGCGGCCGTCATCGTTATTGGTGGTACCTTGGGTGCGGCAATCCTGCAGACGCCTATGGCGAGTCTAAAGCGTTCGCTGGCCTTATTTTCCTGGGTTTTTGTGCCACCTACGGCTCCTTTTAGTGGTGGGCTTCGACAAATTGTGCGTTGGGCTGTGGCCGCGCGCAAAGAAGGTTTACTTGGTTTGGAAACGCTATCTGAGACAGAAAGCGATGCTTTTGCAAAGAAAGGCTTACAGCTTTTGGTTGACGGCAGCGAACCTGAAATTATACGCCGGGTGCTCGAAACCGAACTTATCCTGCAAGAACAGCGCGATCAAGATGCGGCGAGTTTCTATGAAAGTATGGGAGGCTATGCGCCCACCATTGGTATTATTGGCGCCGTCATGGGGCTTATTCACGTAATGCGCAATTTGGCTGAGCCTGATCAATTGGGAGCGGGTATCGCCATAGCGTTCGTTGCTACTATCTACGGCGTAGCGTTTGCAAACCTATTTTTGCTGCCTGTGGCGAATAAATTAAAAATGTGTATTAACGAACAATCTCAATATCGAGAGCTGATTATAGAGGGCATTATTGCCATTGCCGAGGGTGAAAACCCCAAAGGCATTGAGTTGAAACTTAGCGGCTATTTGCGCTAAGTTCTCATTCAATCGTTTCGCAAAGGTACTTCACATGCCACGCCGTCGACCGACTACTATAAGCATCAATCACGAACGATGGCTCGTATCGTATTCTGATTTTATCACCCTGTTATTTGCCTTTTTTGTGGTTATGTACTCCATATCACAAGTCAGTGAAAGTAAGTATCGGGTATTGTCTGACACCTTGATGGACGCATTTAGCACTGAGCAGAGAAGCATCTCGCCTATTCAGGTTGGCGAGCCCACCGTTAATTTTATTCCTAGTGCTATCACAGCGGCCGAGCCCGAAGTGGGGGAATTTACCGGCGATGGGGCCTTTGATAAGACCGCCGACTTACCGCAATTAACAGAGAGCTTTAACGAGCAATTTTCTGATTTAATTGATGATCAATTGGTGCAAGTGAATAGCAATGAGTTTTGGTTGCAGATCGATATTAGCAGCAATGTTTTATTTGCCAGTGGTAAGGCTCAGCCCAATCTTCAGGCGCAAGTTATATTTGATGAAGTCGCACAGATGCTAAAAGGGTTCGACAACCCTATTCAGGTGGAAGGCTTCACTGACAATGTGCCAATCAACACCCCCAAATTTCCCAGTAACTGGGAGTTATCAGCGGCTCGAGCGGCGGCTATTGTCAAATTGTTGATGGTGGGGGACATAGCGCCTGAGCGTTTGTCAGCCGTGGGTTATGGAGAATTCCGGCCGATATCTGATAACAGTACAGAGGCTGGCAGGCTACAGAATCGTCGTGTGGCTCTCATGATTTCTAGACAAAAAGCAGACCGTCCTCGTGTCGGGAATCTATCTGAGGTTGAAGAGGTGGTGCAGGGCACCGAGATTGTGACCAGTCAGCCCTTTCCTCAACCGGAAGACAGCACGGGTTTGCCGGCCCCGGTGACCGCAGCAGCGGAAGGCCTCTCTGAAGAGGCTCTGAAAGAGCGACTGGACTCCCTATTAACACAAGGTGAGGATGAGACCAGTACTTCGCTGGGTCGTATACTAGACGCCGCCGAGGAAGCGGAGCCAACAAATTCTATACCTGAGGCGCTTCCCAAGGCGCCACCGGCGCGGGCTGGTAATATTCAGCCCGTTGAGCTGGAGGGTGGAGGCCTTATATTCAGTAATAATCCTGATTTACCCCGCCAACAACCCTAAATAGCGAGCTGCTGGTATAAAGTTTGCTTTGGTTTAATAAATTACTGATAAAAAGAACAGCCGACAGAATTTTGGCGCTTGAATTAAGGGGACTGCATTGCAAGTTTGGACCGTTGCAAATCAAAAAGGAGGCGTAGGTAAAACTACCACAGCTGTTTCCCTTGGCGGTTTGGCCGCAGAGCAGGGGCAGAGGGTTTTGCTCTTAGATCTCGACCCACACGCCTCCATGAGTACCTATTTTGGCGTTGATACTGATACTGTTGCGGCGAGTAGCTTTACCTTATTTCAGCAGCGTAAAGAACTTACTCGATCTTTGGTTGCAGGAATTGTTCAATCGACAACATTTGAAAATATCTCTCTATTACCCGCTACGACCGCTTTAGCAACCCTGGAACGTCAGGCTATCGGCCAAGACGGTATGGGTTTAGTGGTAAGCCGTGCGCTGACCTGTGTACGGGACGATTATGATCTAGTGGTCATTGACAGCCCGCCGCTCTTAGGTGTGCTTATGATTAATGCATTGGCCGCCTGTCAGCGTTTGGTGGTGCCGGTACAAACGGAGTATCTGGCGCTCAAGGGCCTTGAACGCATGGTTCATACCTTGGCAATGATTAGCCGTTCTCGCAAAGAGCCGCTTGCATACACTGTAGTGCCCACAATGTTTGATCGGCGCACGCAGGCTTCAGTCAGTAGTCTACGAGTGATACGCAATACGTATATTGACCATGTGTGGCCCAGTAAAATACCCGTTGATACTCGTTTTCGCGACGCTAGCAGGGCTGGAATTCCGCCTCATCTATTTGATCCAAAAGGTCGGGGTGTTGAAGCTTATCGCTCGCTTTTAAAATGGATGTTAAAAAGTCAGGTCGGTGAAGGCTCTGCGCCCGGATCTTGACTGTGGACGAACATAAATCGCCAGAAGAAACACTTCAAGATTATTTCGACGACTTATTTACTGGGGCTGATGGTACGATTGCGCCTGCTCAACCGCTGCACATCACCGAACCTGAGCTTCCTAGTGAAGACAAGCTTATTGCGCAGCCTTCAGTAAAATCGCCCCCCAAGCAGAGCACAAAAACCCTAAAAAAACCGACTGAGCCTGCACGGTATCAAGCTCCCGTGGCGGTAGTGCCCGCAACGTCTTATGCCGAACCCGTCATTTTGCCCCAGCACAAAGCGAAAGTGGAAAAACTGTTGGAGGCGGCGAGAGTTCAATTAAAGCCCAAAGTGGCGCCGACAAGACCCGCAGTAGTTGTTCCCGAGCTTGTGGAGCAAGTTGAGACTAAGCGGCATGTAGAGTTTGAACGCGCAATAGAAGCGACAGCTGAGCTCGATGTTGAATTGGCAATTGAACTTGAGCCCGAGTTTGAATTAGAAGGTTTGGCTTGGGAGGCTAATGGTCGCCCACAGTGGGCTCAGGGGGACTTTGATGTTTTGTTATTTAAAGTTTCTGGTCTCACCTTGGCAGTGCCCCTTGTGGCGCTTGGACAGATACAGCCAATCACAGACGAGCTAACCCCAATTTTTGGCCAAGCCGACTGGTTTATGGGTATACAGCCAACGGCATTAGGTAAAATTCGTACCGTAAATACCGCATTATTTGTCATGCCTGAACGGTATGATGAGGCATTTCTTAAAACGGCCAAACTGGTGATATCGATTAATGGCCTCGAGTGGGGCTTGGCCGTGGATTCGGTAAATCAACCGATAACCTTGAGCCCTGATGCTGTGAAGTGGCGGAGTGAGCGTTCTAAGCGCCCGTGGTTGGCAGGAACAGTAAAAGAACAGATGTGCGCATTGATTGATGTGCCTATGATGGGTAAATTACTCCTTGAAGCGGATAGAAATACTCATAAAGTTTGAGCTTGCTCAATGCAGCACAGTAAATCTCGCCTTAAAATGCGCATTTTATTAAGAATTAATGACAAGTAGTCGATACACTGGCATAGAAGCTGCACTTAACTATAGTTAGGAGTAGTTACGTTTGTTTTTTGACGCCTGTCCTAACGAGGAAAAGAGGTTATGGCAACCACTTCAGTAAAAAGTAAATCTGGCGAAGATCCCATGTTGCAGTGGGTCACTTTCAAGCTAGCGGGTGAAACCTACGGCATTAATGTGATGCAGGTGCAGGAAGTGCTGCGCTATTCAGAGATTGCTCCTGTACCAGGTGCGCCTCCCTATGTGCTGGGCATTATTAATTTGCGCGGTAATGTTGTGACGGTAATTGATACTCGCCATCGCTTTGGTTTGCAGTCGGGCGAGTTGACCGATAATAGCCGTATTGTAATTATTGAAGCCGATAACCACGTAGTGGGAATTTTGGTAGACAGTGTCGCTGAGGTTGTTTATTTACGTCAGTCTGAAATAGAGACGGCGCCAAATGTAGGCAACGATGAAAGTGCGAAATTCATTCAGGGCGTGTGCCACAAAAATGGCGAGCTGCTGATATTAATTGAACTTGATAAATTGTTAACAGATACAGAATGGGCTGATTTAGAAGTTTAGTTCTGTGGGTTAACGCAAAGAGAGGGTAGGCGGTAATGGCATTGATGGATTTAGCTTTAATCGGCAGCGTGGCAATCAGTTGGATAGCTGTTTCTGCGGCTCTGTATGCCATGTTCCGAGTGCGTCGTCAGGCCGCTTTAACGGAAAAACTCTATCGCCGCCTTAGCCACGACATGCAAGTTGCTAATAGTGGTTCTATGGGTATGGGTAAGCGCCTATTATCCTTAGAGCGCTCGCTACTCGACACATCTCGCAAGCAGGAACTTATGGAGACCAAGGCCGAGCAGACTGCGGTAACTGAGCTTGATGAAGTGCCTTATGCGCAGGCGAGTTTGTTATTGAACGCAGGTTTGGATGCAGACGATGTTGCCAAGCGCTGTGGATTGTCGCGGGCCGAAGCGTCATTAATGGCGCTCATGCAAACACACCAGCAAACTAACATAGCGGCGTAGTTAGGCATATGCGCCTCTCGTTACATAGAATTTTTGGGTTTCTTGGTCGCAGCGTTCTGCTGATGGCGGCGTTGTCGATGGCGGCGTGTAGTTTTGTTGATCATCAGCGCGATGTGAGTTTTGGCGGTGCGGGCAAGTTGGTTCCAAGTAGTGTGCTTGAGCAGATAAAGCCTGGTAAAACGAGCCGAGCTTGGTTGCACGCAAATCTAGGTGAGCCCACCAGTCGCTCGATGAGCGATGACGGCGAAGAACTTCTAACCTACGCCTTCGACACAATTAAGCAAAAGCGACTCCGTATTCTTTTTGTTTATCAATCACGACGAACTCAAATCGACAGCAAACATGTTTATGTAAGCCTGAAAAAAGGGCTTGTAACACGCTGCTGGAAAGACTTCTCATACGCTATAGACATGGCGGAAGATGAGGCTTCAGAAGATATTCGTTAGTGGACAGTCCCAATCCTACCTACACATTACGCAACTTCTTTAAAACGCTTTAAAGAATTGATCTCTACCTTTGAGTCGACGCGGATGCCTTAAGGCAATACAATTCAAGATATGACTTTTAAATTCTTGTTAATAAATTATGGAATTGCCCGTGACAAGCCTTACAGTATTTGATCAATCCGCCTACAAACCTTCTCCTCAATTACTGGAAGGCAAAATTATTGCCGTGACTGGCGCAGGCTCGGGCATAGGTCGAGAAGCAGCGCTCACCTATGCCGCCTATGGCGCAACCATTGTGCTGCTTGGTCGCACCACCGAAAAGCTCGAGCAGGTTTATGATGAAATTGAAGCTGCTGGGCATCCCCAAGCGGCCATCTACCCAATTAACTTCGAAGGTGCCGTTGAAAAAGATTACCAAGATATGTGCAACAGTCTTGACGATGCCTTCGGCCACCTAGATGGTTTGTTGCACAACGCCGCCGAACTTGGCGAGCGAACGCCTCTCGAAAATTACAGCGCTGATACCTGGCAGAGAGTTTTACACGTAAACGTAACCGCCCCCTTCCTTATGACAAAGGCCTTGTCACCGCTCATGCAGCGCGCAGAGGCCGCCTCACTTGTGTTTACCGGTTCCAGCGTTGGTTACAAAGGTCGAGCCTACTGGGGTGCATACTCCGTTTCAAAGGCCGCTACCGAAAACCTAATGCAAATATTAGCCGACGAATTTGAAGAAGTAACAAACATAAGATGCAACAGCATCAATCCCGGCGCAACACGCACCCGAATGCGAGCCGCCGCATTCCCCGCCGAAAACCCCGCGACAGTAAAAGAAGCCGCAGAACTAATGCCACTTTATTTATATCTAATGGGCCCAGATTCCGTTCAAGACAGCGGCATCCAATTCCAAGGTTAAAGCCACAAATTTGGTAATAATTTAATGTCATTAAATTATTACCAAATGAAACGAAGTACAGTAGTAGGTTCGGTAGCGTCTTGTGTGTTGCTGCGCCCATTCAGAACGCGTCACTCGCTTAAAGCGCCTACTTTTGGTAGCTTTTGCCTTCTGGCCAAGGTCTTTGAGCGAGGACTGTTTGAGTCCGGCACGGGCGAGTTCCGCAGCGGGTTGGTCAGAAGGGAAAAGCGTGCGTTCGGGCGCAGTAACACGCAAGGCGCTGCCGAACCGGGGCTTCACCTAAACGCGGGCCGTCACCAAATACCAGAATAAAGAGCCTGCCCCCTAAATTCGTCCTTCAAGAATTGCCCAAATATCCCCAGCAGACTCAACCAAATATGTAGCCCCCCAAGATTTCGCACAATCATTTTCGCCAATATAACCATAAGCCGCCGCAACAGTATCCATTCCCGCATTCACCCCGCATTCAATATCCCGTAAATGGTCACCCACATAGATCGCCTCATCCACAGAGCAGCCGGCCGCCTCACAAGCCATAAACAAAGACTCCGCGTGAGGCTTCGGAACATTCACATGATCCGGGCAAATGACAACATAGGGTTGAGAAGGAAGCGAGAGAGCCGCCATCAAAGGAGTCGTGAACCTCTCAGGTTTATTTGTCGCAACCCCCCAAGCAATACCATGATCGCTTAAGCGAGAGAGTAGATCGTAAATGCCTGGGAACAGCTGGCTTTTAGCGGACAAATTGGAGGCGTATGAATCCAGTAACTCCTGCCGCAAAACATCGAAACCCTCATCGCCTTCCTCCAGGCCAAAACCCAGCGTTACCAGTGCTCGAGCTCCCTGCGACACCGTATTGCGAATTCGCTCAGCCGCAATACCGGGCTGCTTGTGACGAGAGAGCATTTCATTGAGAGTAAGCACAAAGTCGGGCGCCGTATCCAGTAACGTGCCGTCCAAATCGAACAGCACCGCCTTCAAGCGCTTCATGCAGGCTTCCGAGTGTGGATCAGATAATTAACCGACACATCATTGGGGTCGAGCTTGTAATTACGGGTAATCGGGTTGTAAGTCATACCCGTAATATCCACTAATTCTAGCCCCGCAGCACGAATCCAATTGCCTAACTCCGAGGGGCGAATGAACTTGCTGTACTCATGAGTGCCCTTGGGCAGCATCTTTAACAAATATTCCGCGCCTAAAATGGCAAAAGCATAGGCCTTGGGGTTGCGATTGATCGTCGAAAAATAAATATCGCCGCCCGGTTTCGTCATTGCCGCACAAGCTTGAATGACCGAGCCGGGGTCGGGCACGTGTTCCAGCATTTCAAGGCAGGTCACAATGTCGAATGATTCAGCGTGCTGCTCCGCAAAACTTTCAGCCGTGCTCTGCTGATAATTGACCTCAAGTTCACTTTCTAAAGCGTGTAAGCGGCCAACAGCCAGAGGGGCCTCGCCCATGTCGATGCCCGTGGCAATTGCGCCGCGCTGAGCCATTGACTCAGTGAGAATACCGCCGCCACAGCCGACGTCAAGCAATGCGCGGCCAGCCACAGGGGAGCGACTGTCAATGTAGTTTGCGCGCAAGGGGTTAATCTCGTGCAGCGGTTTAAACTCGCTATTGCGGTCCCACCAGCGGCTGGCCAAAGCTTCAAACTTTGCCACCTCGGCGCTGTCGACGTTGGCGTTCACAGACTCT
>Ga0209081_1002528_pt1 | contig 10573 bp, 9 predicted proteins | sample GOMGulsemesocosm_4_FD_184636 | JGI IMG/M metagenome (GOLD analysis project Ga0209081, IMG submission 184636) | Methane-oxidizing microbial communities from mesocosms in the Gulf of Mexico - GOM15B Gulf of Mexico (SPAdes) (version 2) | ecosystem: Environmental > Aquatic > Marine > Cold seeps... | reverse complement strand
CGTTAGAAGACCCTTAAATGGTATGCGTAATACTGATGAACTTTCTTGATCTAGATCAAGAAATCAAAAAGAGCAAAGAAGGTGAAGAGATATCATTGCATGACTTGGACCGGCCTTGATCGTCGGCTATGAGTAATTTCTCGCAGAGATTTGTACGCAATGAAATCGTTGAATAGAACGTTTATGGTCGCTTGAATGACTTTAGCTTGCCGTTTCCAACATGAGTCTCGGTGCTATCAGTGTTTATGATTCAATCAAACTTACACATCATGCAGACGATGGAATCGCCACATTTTGGTAAGGCCTATCGATCTTTCGCCGGCCGAGCCAACGCAGCTCGAAAACTCAGAATCATTCAATATAGGACTCTTCTAAGCTCTTGGCGACGAGCTTCAATTTGTAAACTGTATTGGTCGAATCATCCGAAAGGAACAAGCGTGACTTGAAAACCTATTTTTAGCTCTTTGAAGTGTGCCTATCTAGTGTGTTTGTGAAATATGTTCAGTGTTGTTTTCTAGGAAGCACTGACCCGGTCTAGTGAAAAAAAGGCTAGCACATCTATAAAACTTCAAACTCTCTTGGCACTCTGAAGGGGTTAGCGTGTTGGTTGTAGTACAACGACTATAGTCGTATACGTTAGATGGGCGTCCTCACAAAACCACTGGAATGGGAACGTCCAATCTAGGGAAAGTTTGATTTCTGCCTTCCCTTTTGGCTTGATATAAATAATTATCCGCTGCATTGATGACTTCATCGATAGTCTGGTCGGGCTGCATTATTTCAATGCCCATACTAACGGTCACTGGGATTTTTGTTTCTTGATAAAGAATAGTTTCATTTCTTAGCGCGCCATGGATCTTCTGGGCAACAATTGCGGCATCCTCTGCAGAGGTATGGGGTAAAATAAAGAGAAACTCCTCTCCTCCCCATCGAGCTATCATGTCCTGACCACGGATTAATTGCTTAAAGATCTGTGCAAGTTGGACCAACACGGCATCGCCAGCATTATGCCCATACCGATCATTGATCTTCTTAAAGTGATCTACATCGCAAACGATAACCGATAAAGAATCACGCTGACGAATCATACTGGGCTGCTCAATCTCCAATTTCTTAAGTGCGCCTCGCCTATTAGCCAGCGTTGTTAATTGGTCGTAGTGAGCCAATTTTTCATACTGTTTATTCAGCTCTAAGGTATAGCGTTGCGATTGTTCCCTCGAATACTCATAGCAAGCCGAAAGAAATGTCACGGTTAAAAAAGATAGCATTAGACGTATTCTAAATTCAGGTATATAGCTTTCGTTAGAAAAAAACTCACCGGGTACAAACATAATCAGAAAAACAATCGATAGAAAAATGGAAGTTTCGACCAAACCTTGCTTGAGACCGCGAATAAACAGGGCCACAGGAGACACCAGAAAAATCCACAGAGGTCCGGTATTTTCTACCCCGCCGCTATAAACCAAATAGATCATTAAGGTGTAGAGTGAGAAAATAATAACGGCCGAGGAAATTATTATTTTTCCGGTGATGTGTTGAAAAAGGTAGGCAAGCAAATATACCAGGCTAGCGATCATTAGTGAAAAGCCCAGCGGGCTATCGCCTCGCATAAAAGCCAAAATTCCCATCGCAGCCGTAAGTGACAGCCCTACGATGGCAAAAAGGTTCAGCACAAAGGCGTGCCTTTTTACTTCACTGTATGTACTACTTGTATGATCTACCGACAAAAAAATAGCCTTCTTTTTTAGTTATTGGCTGTTTTTTAGAATATCACTGGTCATTATATTTGGATAGTACTTAGTGAAGTGATTATTCAAGTCACCGCGTATATAACCAAAAAATCTAGCCCGCCTAGAATAGCGTGAAAATTGTTTTGTCAACCGATTGTATTTGCGATAGCGCCGCGTAATCAGGAGTGTATCATTCTACCGTAAAGCCAAGGGCTGGCCAGAGAACCAGATACGCGTGGGTTTGCGCTAGGCAACCATCCCCGACGATTGAGAATGCCCCGACTGTAGTGAAAGCAAGGCCGATTTCGAAATGGCCATGCAGCAAGGTAACAATGGCGGGTACGCCCTATCAGTAACACTGACATTCCCCGAGGGACACTCGGGCGTATTTGATGAGCGACTTCGCTACGCGGCTGTCAGTCCTGTGTGTTTGTCTGCTCAGTATATTGTTCATTCGAGAGCGTCGCTTCGGCTCCAAATAACGATACCGTCTTTAACCGTCTGTACAACCTTGATATCACGGATGTCCTCTCTGGCTGAAGTCAGGGGGTTTTCGTCTAAGATCACTAAGTCGGCAATTTTTCCTAGTTTTAAACTACCCTTTCGGTCGCCTTCAAAGAACTGGTAAGCGGCGTTTATAGTACTGGCCTGAATGGCTTGATACTGCGTTATCTGTTCATCTTTTCCACCGACGATCCCGCGGCGACTGGTGCGATTAACAGCACTCGAAATCAGCATCATTTGATCCACGGGATGAACGGGGGCGTCGTGATGAATCGTTGATGATATGCCGAGATCCATCGCGCTTTTGATAGGGTTGAGTCGATCGGTTCGCTCGGGGCCATAGATGTAGCCCCTGTGATAATCACCAAAATAGAAATTGTGCGCCATCTGAAAAGTGATGGTGATATCGAGATCCTTTAAGACATTAAACTGATCAGGCTGAACCTGTTGTGCGTGAATTATCTGCGTTCTTTTATCGTGCGGGGCACTGATGTTGGCTTCTGCGTATTTTACCGCATCGATACTCATATCAATTGCCGCATCGCCAAGGGCGTGAATAAAAATCGGTACGCTGTTTTGGTAATAACTATCGACAAGAGTATTAAGGGTTGATTGCTCTTCGATCGTGGGGTAGCCCCTGTAGTCCGCAGCTTGGCCGTGGGTCGGTGTGTGGTAGGGATCGCGTAAATACGCGGTGCGTCCGGGCGAACCGCCATCGAGAACAACTTTTCCGCCGCCTACACGAAAGCGGTTATGGTAGTTATTGGAGTAGGCTTTTTTTACTTCATCGACGCCCACTGTTTCAAAAAACTGGAGTGCGATAACATCTTGATTGAGACGTTGTTTACTGGCCAATTGTTTGAATGCCATCAATTGTTGAGGTGTGGCACCACCCTCAATAACCGTGGTAAAACCGTTTTCTGCATAAATATCTAAGCCTCGCTCTATAAAGGTCTTGCTGCCATAGCGGCTGCCATCACCTAAGCCGGAGAGTATTTTGAGCAGCGGTGCTCGCATGGCTGTTTCTTCAACAATCCCATTGGGTTCATTGCTGTTGGCCATACGCACAATGACACCACCTGCAGGGTCAGGCGAAGCGACGGTAATATTCTCCATTTCGAGCGCTTTACTGTTGAGTACCGCCATGTGCATTGAGAAATGGATAATAATGATCGGTATCTCGGTGCTAACCCTATCAAGGTCGGCTTTTGTCGGGTGCCTATTTTCCGCCAGCATGGCGTTGTCGTACCCCATACCCAAAAGCCATTCACCTTCTTGGAGCGGGGTATTGAGTAATCGAGTTTTTAATTGACTGACGATATCGTCGATACTGGTGACATTTCCAGCGGGTTTTGAATCCAAATTGACGGTGGCTAACTTCATCCCGACGCTCGCTAGATGACTGTGCGAGTCGAAGAAACCAGGCAATAGAGTTTTCCCTTCGAGATCGATAACTTGGGTATTCTCGCCGCGATACTTTTCTATGGACAATGCCGAGCCTAGCTGAGTGATTATTCCATCGGTTATACCAATGGCCTCAACATATTCAGGCGTTAGGCCTTCTACCGTCAGGATTTCGCCACCGAAATAAATGGTGTCAGCAGTCGTGAGCGGTAAGTCTGTGGAGCAAGCTCCGAGTACGGTTGTCGCAATAAGTGCTAGTAGTCGCGCGTGCATGACGGAGCCTCTGGATTTTTAAATATGGGGGACCAAACTTGGTATGGTACGGCACGTTAACAAATAATGATTTGGATATAACGACAACCTAATTGCGAAACTAAGCCGCTTGGCGTCGAGCTAGAGCGGTTAGAAGACTTAGCCTCCATCCACGACCAGCGTCAAGCTCTTTACTCGCTTAACGGCAAGCTTCATAAAAATTATGGACCGATCGTTCTTCAATTGCTACACTCATTAAAGACCAAATGGTACACAACCTCCTACACAGAATAATATATGGCGCGCCCCACAGAATTTGATCGACAAAAAGCCCTGCAAGCAGCCATGCATCTGTTTTGGCGTCAGGGCTATACCGCGACATCACTGCAACAGCTATTAACCTCAATGGTAATCAGCCGTAGCAGCCTCTATGCCGCCTTTGGAGACAAACGCCAGCTGTTTATCGAAGCTCTGCACCTATTTGCCGATCGTACCTACACGATTCTTACCAAGGTTCGAGAGGAGAATAATCCGGCGGTCGCGATTCGTCTGTTCTTTGCATCAACCCTATTTGATGTCCCCGCTAGGCGCATGCATCGTGGCTGTATGATGATCAATAGCGTGCTAGAGCTAGCTGATGTCGATCAGGGACTGTCCCAGCTGGCGGCACGTAGATTAGCTGACATTGAAGATGCCTTTACCCAGTGTTTTGAGCAGGCCATCGATAGCGGTTTGATGCTGACGGATAAACCCCCAAAACAGCTGGCGCAGTTCATCATGACCATTAATCAAGGCGTCCGAGTCTCCTCCCGTAAACAAGTCCCGCAAAGCGAACTGGAATCTATTATTGATACAACCCTGTCGCTACTGGGCATTTAACCTTGGCGATAACCCCATCCACACCAATACACTCTTCAAAAATATTAGGAGTACCTATGAATTACGAACATCTGTCATTAGACATCAGCAACCATATTGCCCACATCACCATTAAGCGTGTGTCCATGCATCTACCGTTTATGAAAGAGCTATTGGATATCGCCATGCGCTGTGACGAAAACGACGATGTTCGCGCCGTTGTAATCAGCAGCGACCAAAAGCTATTTTGTGCCGGCGGTGACCTAGCATATTTTGCCGAAAGCGACGGCAACATCGCTTCGGCCCTGAAGGAGCTAACGGTTTATCTACACTCAGCCATCTCACTGTTTAATCGCATGGACAAACCTACCATCGCCGCCGTTCACAGTGTCGCCGCGGGAGCAGGCATGAGCTTTGCCGCCCAGTGTGACTTTGTGATTGCCGGAGAGAAAGCAGGTTTTATCGGCTCCTACACCGCAGCAGGTCTGTCACCAGACGGCAGCTCCACCTACTTCCTACCGCGCCTGATCGGCGAGCGTCGCGCCAAAGACATGCTCATCACTAACCGCAAAGTCAGCGCTCAGGAAGCCCTCGATTGGGGCTTGGTAAACCAAGTAGTGGAAACAGGCAAAGAGCTGGACTCCGCAATGGAGCTGGCACAACAACTGGTGCAAGGTGCAACCGCTGCGTTTGGGAGCGTTAAGCAACTGATCACATCTTCTTCCACCCAGAGTCTCGAATCACAGATGGCGATGGAAGCTGAACTCATCGCTGCCAACGCAATCGGCGCCGATGGCCAAGAAGGTATCAGCGCCTTTTTGGAAAAACGCAAAGCCGCCTTTAAGGGTAAGAGGTAATCGCTAAATAGGAGTTGAATCTCGATTTCTTCTCACTTTCTATACGAACAAAGCCGATCCGCATGGTCGGCATTCACCCCCGTCCGCCGAAACAGACAGAGATAAATACCATGGCTTACAGTAAAAAAGTGTTGGAAATACAAGGCAAGAAAATCGCCTATATCGACGAAGGTGAAGGCGATCCCATCGTATTCCTCCACGGAAACCCCACATCATCCTACCTTTGGCGTGACGTCATGCCCGAACTAGCAGGTAAGGGTCGTCTGATTGCGCCCGACCTCATTGGTCAGGGTGACTCTGAAAAACTGGATGCTAATGAAGGACCAGAGCGCTACAGTTTTCACGTCGCCTACGACTATCTGAATCAGCTTCTGGAATCGCTCAACATCAGTAGCAACGTCACTCTGGTCATCCACGACTGGGGCAGTGCCCTAGGTTTCCACTGGGCCAATATGCACCGCGATGCCGTAAAAGCTATTTCCTATATGGAGGGTATTGTCATGCCGGTCGAATGGGAAGACTGGCCGGAATCCGCACGCGGCATCTTCCAGGGGTTTCGCTCAGAAAAAGGCGAAGATCTGGTACTTAACCGCAATATGTTTATTGAAGCGGTATTGCCCAGCTCTATTTTGCGTAAGTTGAGTGAAGAAGAAATGAACGAATACCGTCGCCCCTTTCAGACCCCGGACGATCGCCAGCCGACGCTCAATTGGCCCCGTTCAATTCCTATTGCAGGTGAGCCTTCGAATATGGTCGAGCTGATCAATAATTACGGGGAATGGCTTAGTGGCTCCCCTATCCCCAAACTGTTCGTCAACGCCGAACCCGGCTCTATACTGGTAGGTCGACAGCGAGAGTTCTGCCGCAGCTGGCCCAATCAAACTGAGGTTACGGTAAAAGGACTACATTTCATTCAAGAAGATTCAGGGCCAGAAATCGGCCAAGCTGTAGCCAATTGGCTAGACCAACTAGATTAATCCTTCACGGTGCCATAGCTGGGCTGCATAGCCAGATCTTCATAACCAGACAAGCAGCCTCCAAGACCATCGTATCGAAAAGATAGCCCTACCCGCACCGAAGGCTCGCCCGGTCAAGCTGCTTGGCCGGTAGCCTGAACGGCGCGTTCTCACTGTGAGATTCAACCTTAACTATTACGGAGAGTCATGTTACTTTTTCTTTTCCATTTTTGCTTTTAAATCGGCAAACGGGTTATAGGTTGCTGCTTTTACTTCGGTGGCTGATGTGCTTCCATAGCGCACAAGGTTTTCGAATTTGGTATGTTCTTCATCGTGGCAATAGATGCAGAGAAGCTCCCAGTTGCTACCATCGGTGGGGTTATTGTCGTGATTATGGTCAGTGTGGTGCACGGTTAACTCTGACAGGTTCTTGCGGTCAAACTCTCGTGTGCAGCGGCCACAAATCCATGGGTATAGCTTCAGTGCTTGCTCACGATAACCCTTCTCTCGCTGAGCGTTGTACTTGAGTTGCTCAGCTCGAACTTGCTCGAATTTACTGGTTGGCGGCTTATTAATACTCATGAAGGTTTCGCTCTCGTGGTTCCATTAGCTCTGTACGCCCGCCTCCCCTGTGTGAGTAGTCTACTAATACGCTCACAACAGGTATCCAGCGACTGGACAACTTATCAATATAGTATCAGCAAATAGCTTCTTGAGGTCGCCAGATGACGAATCTACTTATGTAGATTAAAGACTCAAACGCTCGGCATCACCATTCCAACACTATAGGAATCTAGGGTTTTTACAGTTCGTAGCTCGCTCTAGTCCTAGGTCAGCCCTCTTTTGCTTCGCGCAATGGCGGCTTTAGATAAATGCCATAGAGCCCCAAGCTACTCTATTGCTCTGCTGCTGACTCAGCTCGGTTGATGAAATTTTGCTAAACTAGCGTCTTTTCAATATTGGCACGCTCCAACATGACAGACACCAGTACCAGCTACTCCAGCTACTACATCCTCAATCGTGAGTATTTCAGTGAATGCTTCGATGAATCCGCCAACACCAAGACCGACCTTAGAACATACCGTCTGGCCATACTCTTAGGTATCGTGGCCGCGATACTATTTACCATGGAAGCTGAGGCTTATCTCGCTTGGTTTGTACTGTGTCTGAGTGGCGTCGAACTACTGTCGATTCGATATAGACGAAGCTGGTGGATTACTCGCCAGATGTTCAGCCGAGCAGCGGGCAGTAAAGTGAATATTCGCATTGACGATCAAGGTATCTTTACCGACAGTGCTCACCACCAAAAACGCATGCTCTGGAACGAAATCACTGAAATCAAGAGAACAGAGAAGGGCTTTGTGATCAGCCACAGCAGCGGTATTCATTATCTTTCTCGAAGTGGACTTGATGAAGGCGTTTTGACCTTGCTGGCCGAAAAACAAAAAAGCGTTAGCATAAATGAAGTCTGACCCCACTGCTGTTATTGAGCGGCGGCATAGAGCACCCTATCACGAGCGCTTATACCGTAATATTGACGTTTACTATAGTGCTATGGTTAGTCGAATTTCTCCCTCTCTTTTGTAGAAAAAACTGCTAGAGTTGCGCTTTGTATACCCACAATAAATAACAAGGCAACCCAGATGAAACTACTCCCATTTATTTTACTGTCACTATCGCTGTGTTTCAGTATTAACCTTTCAGCCGCTCACCACGGTGAAGACACTGGAAAACAAAAAGCAGTATTGGTAACCGGATCTAACTCTGGGCTTGGCTTGAAGATGGCAGAAGAGTTATCACAAAATGGTTTTTATGTTTACGCAGGCGTTTTGCATAAACACGAGATGGAAGCCATGAACAAAATGAAGAACGTGACCGCCGTTCAGTTTGATGTGCGTAACCAAGACGAGATCGATGCCGCCGTCAAGTTCGTCGAAACACAAGGCCGAGGTTTGTATGGCCTCATTAACAATGCGGGTATTTCCGTTTTTGGCCCGCTGCTCGAAACGCCAATAGAACAAGTCCACTACCTGATGGATGTTAACGTTTACGGCCCCATGCGAGTCACTCAAGCGTTTGCCCCTCTCATTATCGAAAGCAAAGGCCGCATCGCCACCACCGGATCAATTGCGGGCATTGTTACTACCCCAATATTTGGCTCTTACAGCATGAGTAAACATGCCATTGAGGCGTATACCGATGCGCTCTCACAAGAAATGGCGCGCTTTGATGTGAGCGTGCACGTTATTGAGCCAGGCACCTATAAATCCAATATCGGCCTTGCCGCTAAAAAAGTATTGGATGATGCCAACTACTGGACGGAAGACACAGCCTACAAACAAGAACGTGCTTATTTTCTTGACCAACTGACCAAAATCAATCAACACCCCGATCCTACCCGAGTCGGCAAAGCGGCGTTGCACGCGATGCAGAGCGACGCACCAAGAAGCCGCTACATGGTCATTGAAAGAGTCGAGCAAGCTGACCGAGTGCTGCGTCGTCAATTGAGTAAAATGCTCGAACTAAACGATGGCCAGACGCATCAGTTTGACGATGCTCGGTTGGTTGAAATGTTGAACGAAGAAATCGCAAAACGCACGACTGCAAAGTAATACTGTTACACAATAAAGTGGGTCAGATGAAACTGAGGCGATAATCACGCCATAAGTTTCATCTGACCCCACTTTTTACGTAAGCTCCTCCACCATTGCTTCTCTCATCTCTATCTTCCGAATTTTTCCAGTAACTGTCATCGGGTATTCATCGACAAAGCGGATATGTTTTGGAGGGTAAAGTGGGGTCAGATGAAACTTATGGCGTCTCAATCACGGGCCGTCCCATTTTACACGGTCTAACCCGTCGTCCGTGCAGCCGCTCTATTTCGTCTTTGAACCGCTCATTGCCAAGCGCCATTCCTTTATTGAGGGCGCTGCTTATTTTTGCGACCAGCTGACCATCGATATGTGCATCGAACAATGCCCTATATGATTCTTCTCTGACCGCAGCGGTTCGACCTAACTTCGTATATTCTTCATGAGGTGTATGTAATTTAATGCACTTACCTAGCCCATGGGCTTGATAGCTAGACCAATAATGATCTGCGGGATCTTCCACCATACCCGCTCGGATCGGATTCAATTCTATATATCGCTGGCAAACCAACAAGTAGGTTTCCGACTGAATCAAATTTGATTTAAAGCGTCCTTCCCAAAGCGTTCCACTACGGTGATATTCACGATTAAAGTATCTTACGTACCGTCTACCCAATGCCTGCATCATGCTAGATAAAGCACCACTAGCATACGGAGTCGCCAGCAGATGCACGTGGTTGCTCATAAAAACCCAAGCGTGAACTGCGACATCAAACTGAATTGCATACTCTGCTAGCCAACTGGCATAAATGGCCAGATCTTGTTCAGACGCAAAACATATCTGACGATTATTACCGCGCTGAATGATGTGTTGGGGAACACCCAACGGATTTACACGAGGGAGTCTAGCCATGGTTAAGTCCTTTTAACCAAGAGTGAAAGAGAAGCTGATCTTATACTGGACCGCTTGCGTATACTATGGTGAAAGTCGCGCCATAAGTTTCATCTGACCCCACTTTTTCACGTAAGCTCCTCCACCATTGCCTCTCTCATCTCTATCTTGCGAATTTTTCCAGTCACCGTCATCGGATATTCATCGACGAAGCGGATATGTTTTGGAATTTTAAAGTGGGTAATTTGTCCACGACAAAATTCAAGAATGTCTTCTGATGAGACCTCCTCGCCTTTGCGCAACTGAATCCAAGCGCAAACCTCTTCACCCATTCTCTCTTCGGGTACCCCAAACACCTGCACTTCTGATATCGAAGGGTGGGTATACAGAAACTCTTCGACTTCTCGTGGATAGATGTTCTCACCGCCGCGAATAATCATGTCTTTTATGCGGCCTGTAATTCGCACATAACCGTGTTTATCCATGGTGGCCAAGTCGCCCGAGTGCAACCAGCCATCAACGATCGTCT